>FMSI01070074.1_pt1 | contig 34245 bp, 35 predicted proteins | sample 1504471 | NCBI WGS metagenome assembly FMSI01 (sample SAMEA4475357, study PRJEB15587) | soil metagenome | biome: Soil; feature: Field | place: India | collected 2015-03-11 | depth 0 m
CTTTTTCCTTTTAACTTTTTCTCGGGGGTGTTATATGGATTATGATGTAATAATAATGGGTGCAGGTCCTGGAGGGTATGTTTCAGCCATAAGGCTTGGGCAATTGGGGAAAAGAGTTCTTGTCGTTGAAAAGAAATATCTGGGAGGAGTATGTCTAAATGAAGGGTGCATCCCTGCAAAAGCCCTGATTCACGCTTCCCATTTAAGGGAAAAATTGAGTTATGCGCGAAGAGAAATGGGACTTATTGTTAATGACGAAAGTTATGATATTCAAAAGCTGAGGAGCTGGAAGGATAGGGCAGTGGAGAGATTAAAGAAGGGTATTGAGACTCTTTTCAAAAATTACAAAATTGACTATGTGAAGGGAGAAGGTTGTCTTTTAGATAAAAACAGTGTAGAGGTAAGACTTCAGGACGAGAAAAGAGTTTTTACTGCAGATTTTATTATAATTGCCACTGGCTCAAGACCGCTCCTCCTTCCAGGTTTTGAAATCGATGAAAAATTGGTATGGACATCAACTCAGGCAATTTTCCTTACAAAAATTCCTTCCAAACTCTTGATTCTTGGAGCAGGAGCAATTGGTCTTGAATTTGCTTATGTGTATAAGAATCTTGGCTCGGAAGTTGAAATATATGAGATGATGCCTCAGATTCTTCCTGGAACTGACAGGGAAATGGCTGAAGAATTGAGAAAGATACTGAGCAGAAAAGGAATTAAAATTTTCCTCAATGCTAAAGCAGCTGGAGTGGAGAGAAGAGAAAATTCAGTGGATTTGATTGTTGAAATCGATGGAGAATTAGAAAGGAAGGCGGGAGATACTTTGCTTATTGCTGTAGGAAGGGCTCCCGTGATTGATGGAATTAAGGCAAAAGAAATTGGCTTGAAAATTAATGAAAAGGGATATATATTCACCGATAATCAGATGAGGACATCCATTCCGAATATTTTTGCAATAGGAGATGTTACTGGACCTCCTTTCCTTGCCCACAGAGCATCAAAGCAGGGAATTGTTGCAGCAGAAGTAATTGCCGGTCTTGATGGCAAGTTTGAGCCTAAAGTTATTCCTAGTGTCGTTTATACAGAGCCTCAATTTGCTTCTGTTGGATTGTCCGAAGAAGAGGCAAAGGAAAAAGGTATGGAATTTTCCGTGGGAAAATTTCCCTTCATTGCCAATGGTAAAGCAGTCAGTCATGGTGAGACTTCAGGATTGGTGAAGATAATTGGAGATTTAAAATCCAAAAAAATTCTTGGTATTCACATTTTGGGTCCAGAGGCTTCCTCACTGATTGGAGAGGGTTTATTAGCCATTGAAATGGATGGTGATATCTATAAACTGGCAGAATCCATTCATCCCCATCCTTCTCTTTGCGAAGTTATAATGGAAGCGGGAGAAAATTTCTTCAAAAGAGCAATACATATAGTGAATTAATTAAGTTCAAATAATCTTATTGTGAGGTTTTTTGTGGCTATATGTCAAAAAGTGCAAGAAGTATACCAAGAATGATGGAAGGAAGCCAAGAAGCATCCTTTTAGCATACAATTCCACTTTCTTAAATAAATGATTGCTTTCAACCCATCATTCACTTACGAAGTGGAATAAGGCTCAATCTGATAAATTTTTAAGGAAAATCATTATGAAGAGGCCGACGAGTATTATAAAGAAATGAAAAGCGAAATTTACGATTTTGCCTTTTTTATGTAATTCAGGAATTAGATCAGATAAAGCGATATAAAGGAATCCACCAGCTGCAATGGGTGGAACTAACGGGACAAAAGTTTTCACTACCTTTGCAAAGAAGAATGTGCCCACTCCTCCTAAAATTGCAGTTAAAGCTGAAATAAAGTTGAAGAAAAGAGCTTTACTTCTTGTGAATCCACCGTAAAGAAGAACTCCAAAATCTCCTATCTCCTGAGGTAGTTCATGCAAAAATACAGCAGTTGTTGTTGCAATCCCAAGATTAAAATCAAGGAGATAGGCTGAGGCAATGGCTATTCCATCCACAAAGTTGTGCAACCCATCACCTAAAAGATTCAAATAAGCAAAAGCATGAACTGAACATTCCCCATCATGACAGTGTCGCCATCTAATTATCCTTTCCATTAAAAAGAAAATGAATATTCCTCCTGTCACAAGTCCCATGGAAAGATTGGTAGAATCCAAATCTTCCATTGATTCCGGGATTAAATGGAAAAAAGCACCTCCAAGAAGAGTCCCTATCGAAAGGGAGACAAAAAGAGAAATCAATCTATCAAAATGTTTTTTATTCAAGCTTATAAATAAAATTCCAGAAAAGGACAAAAGGCTCACTAAAAAAGCAGAGAAAATTATGTAAAACAAAGATTCCATTTCAGGAGACAAAACTAAATTTCCCCCTTCTGAAATAAGGAGCTTTCAATGGGAACATTGAACTGAATATTTTTAAAATTTATTTCCATTACTTTCTGACCATCCCTTGAAACTGTTATTTTCATTGGAGTTAAAATATCTAAAACTTTTGAATAATTATCAAGGAAAATCTCTGTTTTTGATACTGCTCCTGTTTCAGGATTCAGAGAGTTGAATTCCTGTTTTAATGGAATAAAACTTTCCTCATCGAAATAGAATATCATCCACTCTCCTTCTTTATCGGTTAACTTTACCGCATAAGCGCTCTTTTCACCAACCTCTTTCAAACCTATGAGCTCAGCTTTTGTCTCCTGTTTTTTATAATCGAGAAGTATATTCATTCTCCTTTCAGAATTTTTAAAGTATGAAATCCACTCCTCTGGAAGCTCCTGAATCTTACCCCCTTGCTTCATCCATCCTTTCTGTCCATCGTAAACTGTTACCGTGCTGAAAGAGTTTACTTTATCTTCTATTCTCATTCTAAGAGGGTTGTATTCAATATAAGTAACCCTTTTCCCGTTTACTACATTACTTCCCACATAAATTGTGAGGTCTGCCTCCATAATACCACTGGTAACAAATTTTAAAAGTTCTTTTCCACCTTGAACAGAAATTGATTTTTCTATAATCTCATCTACTTTCAAATCTTTCTGAGCAGAGAGAAAAGATGGGATTAAAAAAATTAATAGTAATTTTACCATTGTAGCGCTCAAAGCCCTAATTTTGTAATTTCTGGCTCCTTTTGAATTTTCCAATTTTAAATTTGACTTTTGAATTCTTGAATGTTTCTTCATTTTATGCTCCAAACTTTTTTAATTTTAATGCATTTGCAAGCATTAGTAAAATTGCATCTTTAGCATAGAAAATACCAAGGGTGCCCTTTCTGCATTCCTTTTCGGTAAATCTTTCTGAGCCACCATGCCTCTCCCACTTTGAATAAAGAAGGAATGGATTTGGATGCCATGAATGAGCCTTTAAAAGCGATGGCGTTGAATGGTCGGATGTTATAACGAGAACATCAGGGTTTAAACTTAAAATTTCTGGAAGGATTGAATCAAATTCTTCTATTATCTTGATCTTACTTTCAAAATTTCCATCCTCACCATAGGAGTCAGTTTTTTTGACATGAAGATAGAAAAAATCATATTTCTGGAAGTTTTCTTTTAAAGCTCTGTAAAGTTCATTCATATAGGGTCCTACATCAATAACATCCATACCTACTATCCTTGCAAGACCTTTATACATCGGGTAATGGGCTATAGCTACAGAAGTTAAAATATACAAATCCTTCATGGAAGGTATTGTGGGATATTTTGAAAAACCTCTTAAAAGAACTGTGTTTGCAGGATATGAGTCTTTGAGAATTTCATCAACTTTTTCAATGAAGGAATTTGCAACACTCGCTGTGAATTTAGCATTTTCTGAAAGGGGATTTGCTTTCTTAGGAGGTACTCCCTCTTTTTGAGGGTCAGCATCATCAATTTCATCAGATAACCCTTTTCCTCTCATTATAAGCACAAATCTGTGCTCCTCACCGGGATAAAGGATAAGTTGAATCCCTGAGATGGGCTTCATTTCAGAATTTATTTTTTCACAGAGTCTTTTACACTCTTCAGAAGGTATTCTTCCTGCTCTTCTATCAGCAATTTTTCCATCTTTTAAAGTTGCAAAATTCCCTCTAACTGCCACATCTCCTTTCTCAAGTTCTATACCAAGTCCGCAAGCTTCCAGAACACCTCTTTTAATTTGATATTTTATAGGGTCATATCCAAAAAGGGAAAGATGGGCTGGGCCACTCCCCGGAGTAACCCCTAAGATAACAGGGATTGTAAGTCCGCAAGCAGATTTTTTTGCAAGTTCATCAAGATTTGGCGTCTTTGCTGATTCAAGCTCTGTTTTTCCATCTTTTGGTATTCCACCAACACCATCAAGGACGATAAGGACGATTTTTGATTCTGTTTTCTGAACTATTTCAGTTAAAATTTCCTCCATTTAATTTCCCTCTTTTTTAATTTTTTCTATTAATCTCTCATATTCCAATGGATGCCTCTCCCTGAGCTTCCTTATGGTTATTTTTCCAGTTAGCCATATTTTACTCATAGGGAAAGACTCGGGATTTAAATGAACATTATACATATGCCAGATAATAATTGCAAGAAAAGCAAGGATAGCTTCATAGGAGTGAATGATTCTGCACACATCGTATACCCACAGAGGAAAAATGGAAATTGTTATTTCAACGAACCACATTGCTAAGCCTGTTAGAATCATAACAAAAGAACCCCAGACAACCGCCCAGTATTCAAATTTTTGTCTGAAATCGTATCTATCATATTTAGGAAGCTCATTGAAAAGCCAGTAAAGATTTTTCTCAAAGAATTTTGTAAAAATTCCCCTTCTATTTAAATATCTTGTAAAACCAAAGTAATGCATGAATGTCTCAAAGGCATCCCTTACATCCTTCCACTTTGGAATCATTGCCCTGAAAAATTCCCTTCCATCCTTTGCAAAAATTACATAAAAAATATGAAATACGGAAAGACCTATCAGCATAACTGCAGAAATTCTATGCAACAAGCCTCTTATGTAGAAAGCAACAGGTGAGCCAAATGCTACCCTCCAGAATTTCCACTCAAAAAAAAGGACAGGGAAACCTGTTATTATCAAAATTATGAAAGAAATCATTAAAACAATATGTTGAACCCTTTCTGCAAGGTTCATTCTTTCTATTTCAGAATTATCATTGAGCAAATCAATATTTTCCACTTTCATTTTTTACTCCTCTTGAGGCCTCTTTTTATTCTGGCATACAGTTCCACTGAAATGAAAATTAAAAATCCTCCAATTATTACTGAAATCAATATTGTATAAAATTTTCTCACTATGTATGCCCAGATATTCTCCCTTTTTTCTTCCCAAACATGGACTTTTCCCTTTGCAAAGTCCTTACCAGCACCTTTGTGGCACTTCCCGCAGGTTTTAGAGAGATTATCAGGATATGTTGGAGATTTTGGGTCAGAAGATCTCCTTATATTATGATAATCGTGACAGCTTGCACAATTTGCTGTTCTCAAATCGCCATATTTCGTCGCAATTCCATGATATGATCTTTGATAGGTAAGAACCTGAAAGACTGAAAAGCCGTATTTCCTTGCAAGTATTTCGTTTGCATGACACTTTCCACATACCTCTGGAACCTTTGTATGATAAATTTTTGATTTTGGCTTATCCGCAGGATAAATATCATGCTCGCCATGGCAATCAGTACATACAGGCACATCGATATTTCCTTTCAAGAAACTCTTGCCGTGAACCCCTTCAAGAAAGTCCTGCAGAATGCCACGATGGCACTTATCACATAGGTAAGGAATATTCATTCTGAATACAGGCGAATCCTTTGAAGAGACAGATTTTACATCATGGGAGTCATGGCAGGAGACGCAGGTAGCGGAGCAAATAAGGCCTGATTTTTCGAGAGATTTTCCGTGAATGGAGTCCTCAAATAGCCTTATAAACTCAAAACCTCTTTTAGTTTCAACTTTTTTTAGATGGCATTCCGTGCAAATTTCAGAGACATTAAGGGGGTAAATATTTGACCGAGGCTCATCCTTTTTTAAAATGTAGTGCGATCCATGACAATCTATACATTCAACTTTTCCCTTGTGGATACTAATTTTAATATTTTCAAAAGGATCGGAATGGCACTCTGAACAGTTAACTTTTTTTAGCTTTTCGGGATGAGGGAAATCCTGAAAACCTTTTAAATCTGAATGGCAATCAATACAAGTAATTCCCGCCTTTCCGTGAACTGAAATTGAATAATCTGGCTCCTTTACAAAGAGTAAAGGCCTCTGAGGAGTTTTAATATTTTCATCTCCGTGGCATGAAAGACAATCGGAATTTTCCCGAGAAAATGAAGTTTTTGAGAGGGAAATGATAAAAAAAATTGAAAGAAAAAAATAAATTAATTTTTTCATTTCCTCCTCATGACTTTTAGCCTGTGGATTATATCAGGAACAACCCAGATAAATGTTATTACGAGTATTATTATAACCAGCCAGACAAGAATTACTTTCAGATAATAAATACCTTTAGACTCTTTCCCATAAATTCTGTGAATCTTTTGATTTGCGATCTTTTCGGGCATTCCAGGATGACAACCTTTCTGACCGCAGACATCTTTTAAGTTGGCGGGATGTATGGTGGACTTCGGGTCAGAAGCAGGAAGGATATTATGAACTCCATGACAGGAAGTGCAGTTGGCAACTGCTTTATAGCCATAACCTATCGCAATTCCATGGATACTCTCTATAAATGAATCAACTCTATCCACTGGCACACCGTATTTTTTCATAATCTCAGGTTTTGCGTGGCATTCAGAACATGTGTCTGAAACTTTTAAAGGAGAAATTTTTGCATCTTTGTCGTATGGGAATTTTATAGAATGTTCACCATGACAGTCAACGCAAAGAGGTGCATCAGGATTATTTTCTAAAGCCTCTCTTCCATGTATGCTCTCAGAATATTCCTCAAAAATCTTAATATGGCACTTTCCGCAGGTTTTAGGAGAACTTGCCTCTGTCGCTGGAACACCTTTAATGGTATGAACACCGTGACAGTCGGTGCATACCGCTGAAAAATTGAGCAAGCCATCCTCAAATAGACCTCTTCCATGAACACTTTTCCTGTAATTGGCATAAGGCGTTTCCTTATGAATATTAAATTTCAACACAACTGTCATATCTTCGTGGCAGGCGGAGCATGTTAAAGGAATATTCATTCTGTAAGTGGAAGAACCTTGATCTCTCGAACTTCTTATATTGTGCTTTGTGTGACAATCCCAGCATTTGGCTGCTTCCCTTTCACCTCTTTCAACTGCCTTTCCGTGAACACTGTCCCTGTAAAAAAGGGGACTTTCGTCCTCTCTTCCCTCCTGATGGCAACCAGATGTGCAATTTATCTCAGGAATAATTTTTTCGTGTCTGTTATCAACAAGCTTTACATTTTTGTGACAATCTATGCAGGAAAAATAACCATGAGCAGAGTTTTTGAAAACATTTTCATTTACAAAAAGTCTATCTTCCTTTACTATTTCTTTACTTCCATGACAGCTCAAGCAGTTCTCAGTGGCACTAAGAGAAGAGGCTAAAAATATAGAGAATAAAATAAAAATTAATGGCTCTGTGACCCTCGTAAATAAATTAATGGGATTTTTTTTGTTTTTCATAGGAAGATTATACCACTTTCACATTAAAGCTCAAATCTCTTATTAGAAACAATATTTTACATCAAATAATTTTTGACATTTAGTTTTTTGTTTTGTAAATTTATTTATGCATTTCAGAAAAATTGTTTTTTTCTTTCCAATCTTTTTCCTTCTTATATCCGTTTTCCCTTCTTCTGAACCTGTTAATTTAATAAAGATCAAAAAAGAAAAAGTTGAGGTTCTCAAATCTTTAAATTTAAAAATTGTTGAGGAGCTCGATAGCTGTTACATCGGAACTGCCACTGATAGACAAATTTCTGCTCTCAAGAGCTTCAATATTGATTTTTCAATTCTAGAAAGGGATATAAATGATAAAAATTTCTTTCTTGTTTATTCAAAAAAGCTTTATGATATTGAAAGATTGCGACTTTTCGGAAATGCTATTCAGCTTGAAGAGAACACAATTCTCTTCTGGCAGTTTAAAGGAGAAGAAACCCTTATACCTCCAGAATTCCAGAGAAAACCTCTATCGATGGACTCAATTACAGGCTTCCTGAGAATCCCAACAGAAATTGAAGTGGTTGAGGAATTAAAAAAGGAAAATGAAATTGTTCATCTGATTATAAGTGAGATCTCAGAAAGTAATTTAATTTATCTCATTGATACCCTTCAAAAATTTCAGACAAGATATGCATCGATAAAGAATTGTGAGGATGCTGGGGATTTTATATATTTTTATTTTAAAAATTTAGGACTTGAAACTTGCTTTCAAACTTTTAACTTCAGAGGTTATACATCAAGGAATGTAATAGCTGAGAAAAAAGGACAAACAGCCCCTGAAGAGATTTTTTTAATATGTGCCCATTACGATTCTACATCCAATGTCCCTACAATATTTGCTCCCGGAGCTGATGATAATGCCAGTGGAACTTCTGCTGTTCTTGAGTCTGCAAGAATACTTGTGAAATATCCCCTCGATTTTACAGTTCGATTTATTTGTTTTTCAGCAGAGGAATGGGGGCTTTACGGAAGTAATGCATACGCTTCCTTTGTAAGGGAAAGAAATGAAAAAATTGTTGGAGTTTTGAATTTTGACATGATTGCCTACGCTGACAATGTTCCAGAAGATATCGAAATAATTGTAAATCAAAATTCAGAGTGGCTTGCTGAAAGGACGATTCAGTCGTCGAAAACATATTATGATTATCCAATCAGAAAAATTGTAAGCTCTTCCTTCGTTTACTCTGATCATGCATCTTTCTGGCAAAAAGGTTATCATGCTTTCTGTGCGATAGAAGATAACCCTATCAGAAATCCTTATTATCACACAACTTATGATACTCTAAATACATTGAATGTTGACTTTCTTAAATCTGTGGTTAAAGTCGGACTTGCCACTCTTTCAGATCTTGCTCAACCAATAAGGGAAGGTTATCCTGAAACGCCCAAAGGGCTTAAGGCAAAAAATATTGTTTATAAATCCCTCTTCAATTCAATAAAAAACATTCAACTTTCATGGTATCCAGTTGATGGTGCAATTGGCTACAATGTTTACAGAACAACTTTGACCCATCTGAACTATCAAAAGTTGAATAAAATTCCAATTTCAAAGAACTCCTTTGAGGATAAAAACCTTAAAGCGGGAATCTCTTACTTCTATGTTGTTACAGCTTTGAACACAGCGGGTCTTGAAAGTAATTATTCTCAGGAAGTAGGGATTTCTTCGGAAAAAGATATTTCCAACAAATTCCATTTCTTCTTTCACCCTTTTTATCAGGAATGATGAAAAAATTTTTTAGATACATTTTCTATCTTTTTTATTCTTTTGTAGCCTTCTCCTTCCCTTTATTCTCTTCCGATAATTTCAGAATAGGCCTTCTTGCTGGATATTTCTATCCCTCCCAATCAGAGTTCAGAGAAATTTATGGGAGTGGTTTTCCATTTTGCATTTCCTTTTCTTTTAAAATAAAGAACAATTTCTATTTATCTTCTGGATACGAATCAATAGATTTAAAAGGGGAAGCTCTTGGGGAAGGAGAGGATGAGTATCCTCTTAAATTCAAAATGAGAAGCATATCCATTTCACTCCTTCACAGAATTCAATTCAGAAAAATAACTTTGGCTGTTGGTGGGGGTTTAAGCAGAAATTTTTTTAAGGAGAGATGGGAGACCCTTCCAATTCAGTATTCAGGCAGGGAAGATGGTTACCACTGCTTTGCAAACCTCGAGATTCCTTTTAAAGGAATTTTCTCCTTTATAACTTCCTTTAAATACGAAAGGATTTTCACAAAGAAAAGTGCATTTTCAAAAAAAATTGACATTGGTGGATTAAAAATGCTTTTTGGAATTTCGGCAAAACTGATTTAAAAATAAAAAATTTTGACTTGATTATTTTTTTTATTCTGTTAAAATTTTGCATATGAAAAGTTTTTATTTCCTTGAAATTAAAATGAAGGAGATTAATGAAGGATAAAGATAAAGAAGAAATAGTAAAAGAAAAGATTGATGATTTAAATAAAGTTATTGAAGAGCTTAAAAAAAGAGAAAATCTATACAGCAAGTTAATAGAGCTTTCTCCTTGTGCCGTAATTATTCATTCTGAGAGGAAAATTGTTTTCGTCAACAAATCGGCTCTTAAATTATTAAGTCTCTCAAAAGAAGAAATTATTGGAAGAGATTTCCTCGAGCTTATAAATCCTGATTTTAGAAAGATTGTCATTGAAAGGATGGAGAAAATAATCAAGGGAAAGAGTGAAAATCCTCCATTGGAACTTGAGATCCTTGATATTAAAGGAAAGGCAAAATGGGTAGAAATTTTTGATGGTTATATTGAATTTAATGGTGAGCCTTCAGTGTTTTCTGTAATCATAGACATTTCTGAAAAGAAAATGGCAGAGGAAAAGTTTAAAAGACTTTTTACCAATATTTTCGACGGCGTCTACGAAAGCACTCCAGATGGGAGAATCCTCACGGCAAACCCAGCTCTTGTAAAGATGCTCGGATACAATTTTGAAGAGGAGCTTCTTTCAAAACCCCTTAGAGAGCTTTATTTATATCCTGAGGAAAGGGATTATCTGGTGGAAAAGATTGAAAGAAATGGAGAGTTGAGGAGTTTTGAAATAAAACTAAAAAGGAAGGACGGGAGTATAATATATGTGATAGACAATTCGAGAGCTGTAATGGATAGGTCAGGGAAGGTAATTTTTTACGAGGGGACTCTTACAGACATCACGAAAAGAAAGATTGCGGAGGAAGAATTGAAAAAAAACTATGAGAAATTAAAGAAAATAGTGGAAAGTGTTATAAACGCAATGGTAAAAATGGTAGAAAAAAAGGATCCTTATACTGCAGGACATGAAAGACATGTTGCAAAGCTTGTTTCAGCCATAGGAAGGGAGCTAGGTTTTCCAGAAGATAAGGTGGAGGAGATGAGGATGACCGCGCTTATTCATGATATAGGGAAAATGTTTATCCCCTCGGAAATACTTGTAAAGCCAGGAAAGCTGACCGAGGAAGAATTTACCTTTATAAAGCTTCACACATATCATGGATATGAAATTCTCAAAACCATTGATTTTCCCTGGGATGTTGCTCCAGTGGTTCTTCAGCATCATGAGAGATTCGACGGATCGGGTTACCCTCAGAGGTTGAAAGGTGATGAAATTTTAATGGAAGCAAGGATTCTTTCCGTTGCAGATGTTGTCGAGGCAATAACTTTCCACAGACCATATCGTCCGGGACATGGTGTAAAGAAAGCCGTGCAAGAAATAGCTCAGTTCAGAGGCACACTTTATGACCCCGATGTCGTAGATGCCTGTTTGAAATTATTTAAAGAGAAAAATTTTAAATTTGAAAATAAAATTAATTGAAAAGTCTTAAATTAAACTTTACAGCAGATAGCTTCTTTCTTCTTTTCTCGCCAGTCTTGCCCGTCTCGCCTTTCTTGCTTTTTATAAAGCTCTTCTTATCGGAACAGGGGTTAAAGAGAGAATGAACATCAAAAGTGCAATAAATGCAAGAAATTTCCTTTTTCCGCCCAGTGGCTCCTCCTCATAAACCGGAGGATGTCTTGTTCCAATAATAATTATTATTCCTGCCCAGAGTAGCCATCCTTCCCAGAATATAAAACCCATTACAATAAGGATAAGGACAAATATTTTCCCGAGGAGTTCTGTCTTCTTTCCTATTACTGAATAAAGAATATGCCCCCCATCAAGCTGTCCGATAGGAAAAAGATTGAAAGCAGTTGCCAAAATTCCAAACCATGCTGCAAAGGCAATTGGATGAAGGAGAAGGGTAAACTCAGAGGGTGTATTTGGATAGAATATTTTGTAAATTATCTTCATTATCAAAGGTTCTCCCAGATAAATTCCCTCTCTTACCGGAAGGGTAGAGACATGACGGGATAATTTTATTCCGTAAATGATAGCAGGAATTGCTACTATGAAGCCTGATAGAGGTCCGGCAATCCCGATATCAAAAAGAGCTTTCTTGCTTGTTATGGGACTCTTCATTCTTATAACTGCGCCGAATGTTCCTATTAGTGTTGGTGCTGGAATAAAATAGGGTAGGGTGGCGTCAACTCCGTGAATTCTGCTTGATATATAATGACCCATTTCATGGGCTAAAAGTATACCCATAATTGTAAGGGCATAGGGAAGTCCATAGAGATATGTAAGAGGATTGGAAAGGAGCCTTCTTAGAAGCTCCGGGTCTTTCGGAATCTTTTCGCCGAGATAAAAGGAGATGTAATAGTTTGTTCCAACAAAAATTGTTGTTATAAGAGTCGCAAAGAATAAAATTATGTTTAATTTGTATTTTTGTTTTGGGGGTCTGTAGATATACTTTTCTTCAGGTCTTTCTATTCTTTGAAGTTCTATTATCTTTTCTTCCAAATCAGTGTATACTCCCGGTCTTTTTAATTATCTGGTCTGCAATGGAAAGAAATATTGAAGAGGTTTGACTTTCAGGATTTTGCTCAATAACTGTAATACCACCGTCCGAGATCAGTGGAAGAAGAGGGTCAAGGGGGATTTCTGCGAGAAGGGAGACACCTAATTCCATTGAGGTTCTCTTTCCTCCTCCCGCTCTGAATAGCTCTATTCTCCTTCCACAATGAGGGCATTGAAGATAACTCATATTTTCTACTATTCCTAAAACATTTGCTCCTGTCTGCTCAAACATTCTGAGCCCCTTTCTTGCATCCATAAGAGCAACATCCTGAGGTGTTGTCACAATTATAGCTCCACTTATGGGAACTGTCTGGACAATGGTTAGCTGGACATCTCCAGTTCCTGGGGGAAGATCAACAACTAAATAATCAAGCTCACCCCACTCCACATCCCTCAAAAACTGTTGAATTGCCCTGTGAGCAAGGGGACCTCTCCATATAACAGGAGTGTCGGGTCTGAGGAAAAATCCCATCGAGATGACTTTTAACCCATTCCTTTCAACAGGAATAATTCTCTCATCTTTGAAATCAGGAGTTTCATTGGAAAGTCCTAGCATAAGGGGAACATTGGGTCCATAAATATCAGCGTCGAGAATTCCGGTTTTAAATCCTTTATTTTGGATAGCAACTGCAATGTTAACAGCAACTGTTGTCTTTCCAACACCACCCTTACCACTTGCCACAGCAATGATATTTTCTACTCCAGTTATTGGAAGTTTCTGAAGCTCTGTATTTTCTTGTTCTCTCTTTGTTTCCATTTCAATTTCAACTTCTACTTTGCTTCCAGGAAAGGAATTTGATAGTTTCTCAATAATTTCATTCTTTACTGTCTCTTTTATTTCTTCGTTCTTTGTAAACTTCCTGAGAAGAATTTTTATTCCTTTTTCATCAGAGAAGATTTCTTTTATTAAACCAAAGGAGACAATATCTCTTTCATATCTAGGATAATTTATACCTTTTAAAATTGAAAGGACTTCTTCTTTTTTCACTTAAAAATTAGCCTAAATTTTATAATTTATAGCTTTTTTCTTATAAAGCTGGCTCTTTACCAGGATAAAGCTTTTTGAATTTTTCAATAAGTTGCTCTTTTGTTTCCTGATGAGCTGGGTCTGGCTTAATGCAATCTACAGGGCAGACCTGGACGCACTGGGATTCAGGAAAGTGTCCTAAACATTCAGTGCATTTGTCAGGGTCAATAATATAAATGTTGTCACCCGCAGTGATTGCCTTATTCGGGCACTCGGGCTCACAGGCACCACAATTAATACATTCTTCAAGAATTATCAGAGCCATTTAAAAACCTCCTTAATTTAATTTTATTTTTAATTATAACCCAAAAAAGAGGGAATGCAAAGGTGAGTTGCCGAAGCTATTTACTTGGAATTTCCCTTACTACAATTGTCTTTGTTAGCTGGTCGTGGACAAGTCTTCGCGAAAAGAGATATGGAAGGAGCATTCCAAGACCTGCTGGGAGAATTAAAGCGATAAGGAGGATAGAGCGAATCGCTGATTGAAAAATAGTTGGTGGGAGTCCACTCTCCTGCTGAACCACTCTTATCTGAGTGAGCCAGTCACCAGGTGTTCTACCCTTCCACAAAGTCCAGAAAAGGGATAGATAGATTGCAAAGATTATCATTTCTATTCCTGTCAGGTAAAAATAATTTAATTCAAATACAGGTTTGCTTTCCTTTTGCACAACAATTTTTCCGGGCTCAGCCTCCACCTGACTGACAGGTGTTTCAAGTTCCAATTTTTTGTCGTATGCTTTTAATTTGCCTGCAGGTGTTGCCATTTGAACCAAAGGTTTTGACTCGTCAGGTTTTGGAAGTTCGGGAGCAACTTTTATTAAAGGATGGGTGAGAATTCCTGAGACAATGCCGAGAGAACTCATAAAAATTAGAACATCCATATAAAATGAGATCAATCTCCTCCACCATGGAGCTATTTTAAAGGCTGGTTTTCCATCGTCTGTGGCTATTAGAGGGCTTTTATCTTTATAAGGAGTAGGAATTGAATATATTCTTACAGAATGCGGGAAACCCTTAAATTGAAATGGAATAAGAGGAATTGCCTCGTATTCGGATGTTTTACTTATTCGATAAGCGTCTTCTGTTATACATATACATCCACCCTTTACAGACTGGGATAGCCGGAAAACAAGATTGACAACATCTCCGTGTATGTCTCCTTCATCGTCAATCCCAACCTCTCCAGCATGTATTGCTATTTTTATTCCGGGTCTTTTTATCTCTTCTGAAAGCTCAGAAATTGAATTCTCCTGTAGAGATTTTCCAGCATGGACTGCCTCTGTTACAGTGTTGAAAGTGCAGAGAAAGCCGTCACCAAGGATTTTTATAATTTTTCCTCCATGTTTTGAGACAATTTCTTCAACTCTCTTCCTGTGTTCGTTGAGAAAATTCTCAAGAATTTCTCTATCAGTCTGATAGGAAAGTCCGGAAAACCCCTCAAGATCTGTTACTAAAATGGCAAGAATTTTTCGCTGCACATAATTATTTTAATTCCGATTTTTTAAAAATCCAATTAATGGGAAGAAAGCCTATAAAAGGTTCAAAGTTATTTTTCTTTCTATTTTTATAACGGGCTCAAACTAAATTTTAAATCTCCTACATTTTCAGCTTGGAAATTTTCTGTAGTCAAGTGCAGAAATGGTAAGAATCGAGGATCTTTATTATTCCAGCCAGATTTTGACAATGGATTCCTCGTCTTCAAGAAGGAAAAGTTCCATTGAGCCAATTCTTTTGAGGTCTTCGATAATTTCCCTGAGATCGATTTTGGTCTTTTCATTTCTTATCCTGCAGTTTTTGCTTGATTTCAATATTGTTTCAAGGAAGGGAAGGTAAATTTTAATTTCTACATTTTCTTTATCCCTTCTGTTTTTATCAGCAACACAAATTTTTAGCCACTTTGCTTCTTCCAAAGATTTAGATGATATTAAAAAATCCTCAGCCTTTACCATCTTTTTAATAACTTTTAAATCTTCCTTGTCAGAGGATATTCCTTGGGAATGGAATATAAGAATTAATAAAAAAATTCCCGTAAGGAGGCATTTAATCTTTATTTTCTTTGCTCTGGATTTTGCCTTTTGACTTTTACCTTTTGAATTTACTGTTTTTATACTTTTCATACTCCCTCCTATTCTATCCATATTTTAATTATTTCATTCTCATCGTAAATTTCGAGGATTTCAGCTTTTTTCATGTTCAGAAATTTCTGAAAAATTTCGTATAAACTTCCACCTTCTACCTTTTTCCCATCTATTTTTACATCAGCTTTTATCTTGGAATCAGGTTTAGACAGTGCCTGAATTGCAAGATTTGCAAGATCCAGAGGAATTTTAATTGAAAGTTCCTGTTTACCTGTGCTTTTTTTTATTATAGTTATTCTCAGCATTTTTATTTTATCTTCTCTCTCAGCTATGCCTCTTAGCAGGTAAGGGTCTATTCTTAAAAGGGCAATTTTCGCCCTTTCCCTTAATTCATCATCCTTTTCCTCATTTAAAATTTCCTTAAGCACAGGGACAGCAAGATATTTCTGATTATTTTTGAAATAGCTTAGCTTAAATGCTGAATAACACCTCACAACTCTATTTTTACTATTGAGTCGGGATGTTATATTTTCGATATATTTTACATTTCCTTTATTGTAAAGGTCAGAAGAAAGGTCTATTATAGCTATCTCTGCCTCTTCAGCGAATTTTGCTCTTTCTCTTCTTTTGATATATTTATTAAAAGTATTTATCGCTTCCTCCTCCCTTCCTCCCTGCTCCTGGATACACTGTCCAAGATAGAAAAGAATGTCGGAGGAGGTCTCACTTTCTGGAAATTTTTTCAGAATTTTTATAATTTTTTCTTCAGCTGATTTCCATTTCCTGTCGAACATTAAAAGCTTAGCTTCTGAAAGTTCCATTTCCTGGAAAGGATAGATAGGGAAACAGAAGGATAAAAATATTATTAACACTATCTTTATTTTCTTATTGGTCTGCTTTCTCAAAGCTTCATCTCCTTTAATTCTTCTCTGATAAGCTTGATTTTAAGGAGCAGGTTTTCCTTATCAATGATTTTGAATATTTCACCTTTTTCACTATCCATCTGAGATTCCATAAAAATGAAGTCAAGTTTTGAAGCTATCTGTTTTGCATTGGGAAATTCCTGAAGGTGCTGATTGATGAATCTCTTTTTTAAAACAAGTTCCCTGCTTTTTTCTATATAAGGTTCGTCAATTCTTCCTTTCTCTCTTAAGCTCGTTAGAAGAAAAGCGCTATCCTCAAAATAGTTTAAAACCTCATCCCTTGCTGATACTTTCTCTATTCTTTCCACCATTAATTCAGGATTGTAATCAAATTTCTGTTCTTTTGAAATTTGGATTTTATAAATAAAAATTGAAAAGATTGCAAGAATGGCAATTCCAGGTATTAAATATCTTAGCAATAATGAATGGGAGAAAGGAACTATTTTTAAAGATTTTTCTGACTCTTCTTTTATTTTATTAATTATTTTTCTTTCTACTCCGGACCAGTCAACATTTTCCATTTCTAACCCAATCCTTTCCTTTACAATTTCTGAGACGGAACCAATTCTTTGGAGTTCATTGTAAAATTCTTTGCACTCTTCACATCCCTTTAAATGTTCTTCAATGCTTTTTTCTATATCTCTATTCTCCAGTAAGGCATTTAAAATATTTCTCTTTATCTTTTTACACTTTTTCATTTTTCCTTCTCTTTAATAATTCTTCTAATGTTATTTATTGCTTTAAAAAGAATTGATTTCACCCCTCCTTCTGAAATTTCCATAATCTCTGAAATCTCAGATAGCTTCATCCCATTGAAAAACCTGAGAGAAAAAGCAAAAGATTGTCTTTCAGGAACCAAAAGAAGAGCCTTTTCAAGAGATTCTCTAAGAGCCTCTCCTTTTCCATTTTCTTCTTTTAGCGTTTCTTTTACCATATTATCCTTCAATTCTCTTCTCCTTTTTGCTCTATAATGGTCAATACATACATTTTTTGTCACCTTCATAACCCAAAGTCTCTATATCTTTCCCTTCAATTCTCTTTGCCATTTTCCATAACCGTATAAAAACTTCCTGAGCAATATCAAGGGCTTCATCCCTATCTCTGAAAAATCCATATGCGACAGGGAATATTTTCCCTTTAAAGATTTGAATGAGTTCTGAAAATAGCTCATTCTCGCCATTTCTAATCCTTTCAAGAATCTCACCGCATTTTTCATTTTTTCCATCTGAGCCCATTATGCAATTATTCTACCTCATCCATATGAGAATTAAACTATTTTCATCCTTGACCTCCATCAGAAGCCCTGGACCAAATTTTGACAATTTCTTGAGGGCACGAAAATAAATGTCACAGTCCCACTTTGAATGAACTTTAAAATCCTTTGAAGGCTCGTCAGAGAAATCCTCAGTAATATCAACACAGAAGTTGAAAAGCCAGATTGGAACAGAAACTTTAACAATGTCATTTGATTCTTTATCATAAACAAAGATATTCAGGGAAGAAGCTTTTCTTTTCCAGAGGAAATCTCTTTCTGCCTTTTCGGCTTCTTTAATTGCTTTATTGAGATAGTATTCAGGGTTTCTCAAATTTTCTTTAATTTCGATGTAGCAAGCGCTTAGAATAAAAATAAATGGCAAAATTAATAAATTTTTCTTTATCATTTTATCTTCTCCATAAAAGATAAACGATTAGAAAAGATAAAAAGTTTACTTTTTATTTGTCAATTTTTCTTCTATAAAAAGCGAAAATAACCTTCAATGTCCCCACTGCTCAAGCCCATGCTCAACAATCATTCTCAGCTACTCAGGCTAAAATAAATTAATAGGGCAATACTTACATTTTTGTATACATTTGCAATTTCATAACAAATATCTTCGATAGGAGTAGTCCCCAAATCAAAAAAGGTTTTTCCTCTTTCCCATTACTACTTGCTGTTTTAGCTATACTCTTCCTCTCTTTCTATTGTCAAAGTCATTGTTTTACCCTTCATTTCTTTGATTTTTTGTTTTTGTAGGGTAAAATAAAATTGTGAAAGATTTGGAGAATATTTTAAAAGAAAGCATCGAGTTTTATAAAGAGCAGGAAAGAAATGTACTGGCTCGTCTTGCCCTTCTCCCAAAGGGGAGAATCAAGAAAAAAATCGTTAATAAGGATAGCTATTATTATCTTCAATACAGAAAATGAAAAAAGGTTAGGAAAAGAATTAAAGAAAATCAGGGAAGCTCTTACACTTCTTCGTCATAAGGCAGAGCCTGTTGCAGATTTGATTGAACCTCTAAAAAAAATTTTACTCATTTTACGAAGGGAGGTTTGTGGGACTCAGAAATTGAAATTATTGGAAGCTTGTGTTTTATTCTTTACCAGAAGTATTTACCTCTGGAAAAGTTTCCCCTGAAAACTCAAGATGTTGATTTTCTTGTTCCTTTACCCTACAGGGGGAAGCCTTGCGATATTTTTAATCTTTTAAAATCCCTTGGTTTTGAGGAATTTTTTAATCCTGACGATTCAATGCATTTTTCAAGAGGTGGATTAAAAATAGAGTTTATAGCACCAAAAAAAGAAAAGAGAAACCTCCGTTCATAAAGGAACTTTCTATCACACCCCAAGTTTTGAGATTTGTGGGTATTCTTCTTGAAGAATCAATTGTTATTACAATATCAAAAGGAACTAAGGTTAGAGTTCCTTCCCCTGCGTCATTTTTACTCCACAAACTCTTAATTGCCAGCCAATGGCTGAGAAAAGAGAAGAGAGAGAAGGATTTAAAACAGGCAATTTATGCTTCAAAATTTGTGCTGACTCAATCCAGTGAAAAACAGAAATTATTGAAAATGTATGAAAGATTCCCGAAAAGCAGGCAAAACAAAATAATAAAAAGTATAAGCCTTTCATACAATTTGCTCCCCCTGGAAAGACCTGCAATCCGGGCGCTGGAAAAATTGCTGAAATAAGTTTTACCCTACAAAATTCATTTTTAGATAGAAATGTATGGTAAATAATCCATTATGAAAAATCAAGGTGATTGCAAAATAAAAAAACAAAATTATAAAAGGAGAGAAATAATAGCTAATTTTTTAACAGTAAACTTTATTAAAAATGTAAATAAAGGAAAAAACAAAGAGCAGAACACAGCTCTCAATGAGCTTTATAATTCGATAAACCCTATGAACCCATAAACTCATCTTTCTTACTCGTCTTGCCTGTCTTGCTTTTCTAGCTCCTCTCGGCATTAAATTTCACTCTTTACATTCCAACAAACTTAGAGTAAAGACTCTTTGCGATTGAAGAATCTGAGGTTCCTTTTATTATTGCTCTTCCATCCTTAAAAATTGTTATTTCATAGTTCTCGTAAAAAAGTTTAACAAGGTATTCATTGAAGATAACTGTCCCATAACGTTTTAGATTTTCTACACTTTTTTCAATGTCAATGGATTTTGAAAGGGGTGGATTCACCTGTATTGACTCGTTTCCACAAATGGATACTGTTGAGGAAATATTTTTTCCTCCAAGAAATTCGAATTTTCCCCTTCCGCAGGCAGGACAATCCTCCTTTTTTAAATGAGATATTGGGATTTTTTCGAATTCATTTTTCCATAAATCAACAAAGAGAAGATCATTTCTCAAATCATTTTCATTTCCGGTCAAAATTTTCATTGCCTCTGTGCTTTGAATTGATGCAATGAGAACTGCAATGGGCCCAATGATTCCAACGGTTTCACATGTCAGAGAGCGATTTTCAAATTTATCATAAATACACCTTAAACAGGGAGTTTTTCCTGGAATTATATTGAATGTCATTCCATATGTGGAAAGACAAGTTCCATAAATCCAGGGGATGCCTCTCTTTACGCTTAAATCGTTGATTAAAAACCTTCCTTCCATATTGTCGAGTCCATCAATTATGAGGTCAACTCCCTCTGCAAGAGATTCTGCGTTTGCTGGATTAAAATCTGCAACAATCCCTTCAATTCTTACATCTCTGTTCATTCTGACAAGTTTTTTTTCCGCCAATACAGCCTTGGGTATATTTGAGGAGATGTCATCCTCATCAAAAAGAATCTGCCTCTGAAGATTTGTTATTTCAACAAAATCTCTATCAACAATTCTGAGTTTTCCCACACCTGCTCTAACAAGAATTGTTGCTATAGCTGAACCAAGACCTCCGCATCCGATTAGTAGAATGGACGATTTAAGAAGCTTTGATTGTCCTTCCTCTCCAATTACTGAAGTAATCATCTGTCTTGAATATCTATCCCACATAATTTGATTATACTTCTTAAATTTTAAGAGGAAAAGTTAAATGAAAAAATAAGCTTCTGAATAGCCAATGACCAAATTCCAACCGCCAAATAATAACCAATACTCCAATAACCAATTATCAAACATTAGTGATAATTGGAGTTTATCTAGAGCTTTGTTATTGGTACTTGGTAATTTTAAAGACTTGAGGTAGAAGAGACAATTTTGTAACTTATTTCATATAAAGCGAAAAAGTCAAATCCAGAAATAAAAATATTTAAATCAATCTTTTGGCCTTTTACTCCATTTTTCCGTAAGCTCAGTCCACCAGTTATGTAGGTCAACTTCCTTGCCATTTATAAAGAGGTTGGTAATATTAGTCCTTATATCAAGGGGATCTCCATCGCATATGAAGAGGTCAGCATCTTTTCCGGGTTCGAGGGAGCCAACTCTATTTTCAATTCCAAATATTTTTGCAGGGTTTATTGTTAGAGCTTCTACTGCTTTTGAATGGGGTAGTCCGAAAGCAACTGCCCTTGCAGCATGATAAGTCAGGTCTTTTGCAATTGCAGGACTTCCTCCCGAAGAAAAACAAAATAGAATACCTGCTTCATAAAGTTTTAAAGGATTTTTAAAAGGAGCATCGTAGCCATCCTCTGGTTCTGACGGGAAAGTGTAAAGGTCTCCCAGTATTACTGGAATTCCAGCTTTTTTGATCTTGTCTGCAACCTTAAAGCCCTCAGAACAACCCTTGAATATTGCTTTTATCTTTTCCTCCTGAACAAATTTTATTGCAAGCTCAATATCTTTTTCTTTATCAACAGAAATTATAACTGGAATTTCTCCTTTCAGAACAGGTTCGAGAGCATCAAATTTTCTATTGGGGGGCGGCATTGGAACCTTCTTGTCAGATAGGGCAAGTTTTTTCATTTCGAGATACCTTCTTGCGTCTTTGAAATAGTTTTTCAATTCCTCAATAAGTTTAGAAGCTGCCTCCTCCTGAGTTACAGCCTGCTCTCCACCTTCACCCCTTCCAAATCTTGGAATTACAGGAAAATTTATAACTGAAGTCGCCACTTCCTTTAGAGCCATTTCTGAGAATGTCCATCCATCCATTTTCACAAGGGCAGTCATCCCTGGCATAGTTCCACCTCTGGGAGATACAAGAGCTAAAGTGGTTCCATTTGTTCTACCTGTTGCAAAATGAACAGAACTTGGATTTACTGCCCATGCCACACGAAGTTCAGGATTGAATTTTCCTGTCTCTTGAACATCGACAGTGCTTGGAATTGACGAGATTTCAATCAGACCGAGATAAGTGAAGCCATCTATAAATCCAGGGTAAACAAATTTTTCCTTTGCATCTATTATTTTAGCTCCCTCAGGTATATTTATCTCCTTCCTGATTGCTTTTATCTTTCCGTCCTCGATGAGAATTGAGCCATTTTCTATCCTCTCTGAAGTTACAGGGAAAATTGTGGCATCTTTGATTAAGATTAAATTCTTATTTTCCGCAATTAAAAAGAAAGTAAATACCAGAAGTATTGAAATTAAAATTATTTTTTTCATTGCCACCCTCCTTAAGCTCTTTTATCTTTCTTCACTGCTTTTTCCTTTTCTTCTTTCTTTTTCTTCATTTCCTCAAGATATTTTGCTCTGTCAAAGTAAATTTCACCATCAATGATAGTCATTTCACATATTGTATAGGAATCTAAAGGATGTCTGTTGAATACAGCAAGATCAGCGTCTTTTCCAATTTCAATTGTTCCTACCCATTTATCCACACCTAAAATCTTCGCAGGATTTATTGTAATCATTTTTATAGCATCGAGTTCAGAAATCCCTCCAAATCTTACTGCTTTAGGAGATTCTGAAAAAAGTCTTCTCATTCTTTCTGAATCGTCGGAACCCATGGCAACAAGAACTCCATCTTTTGCCATCATTGCAGCAGAGTAAGGCATTGTGTTGAAAGCTTCCCATTTGTAAGCCCAGAAATCAGCAAAGGTGGAAACAGCAACATTGTATTTTAAAAGTTCTTTGGTGATTTTATAACCTTCAAGCCCATGTTCAAAACAAACAAGCTTCACACCGTATTCATTGCAAAGCTTCATTATGGAAAGCATTTCCTGTGCTTGATATGCATGGCACCTAACCCACAAATTTCCTTTTAAAAGATCTGCAATGGTTTCAAGTCGAAAATCTTTTTTTGGAGGAACAGGTTCCTTTCCTTTTCCCTTCTTTTCTTTCCATTCTTTTAATTTCTTATTGTATTCGTCCCACCTTCTCATATAGTCTTTTGCTTCTCCAAATATTCTTCTTATCGATTCCTCAACTCCCATTCTTGATGTTGGATATCTTGGTGTTCCTGTTCCAGAGAAATTTGATTGTTTTGGATTTTCTCCGAGTGCCCATTTTATTGTTTTAGGAGCTCCTTTGAAAATCATTTCCTTTGCATTTTTTCCCCATCTTAGTTTTAGAACTATTCCCTTCCCTCCTATTGGATTTGCTGAGCCATGCATTGTGTGAATTGTTGTAACTCCGCCTGTTAGAGCATAGAAAATTGATATATCCTCAGGATTTATAACATCTTCAACATTCACCTCTGCAGTGATTAGATTACCAGTTTCATTTACTCCTCCTTCTATTGCAATATGAGAATGGGAATCGATTATTCCCGGAATCACCCATTTTCCATTGAGCTCTATCACCCTTGCTTCTTTTGGCGCCTGAATTCCTTTTCCTATTTCAAAAATCTTTCCATTTTTTATTAGTATATCTCCTCCTTTAATTTCTTTTCCCGTAACAGTTATTATATTGGCATTTTTTAAAAGGAGGATTGACTCAGAATATAGAAATATTGGGATGAATAGAATTAATAAAATTAAAATCTTTGCTTTCATTTTTCCTCCTTTAAGGAATTCTTTTTCCAGTAAATTCCATTGAGCCCATTTGACTTTGAACAGTTCCTCTCATTGTGTCTCCTTCAATCGCTGCTGAAAAGGTAAGATCAAGGCTCTCTCCGCCAACGGTTAACGAAAGAGTGAAGAAAATTTCATTGCCTGAGACTTTTCCTCCTGTGAATTCCGAAGTGCCAAACTGGCTTATGAATTTTCCAGATAATGAAGAACCTTCATGAATAAGTTCTAGATTGAATTGCATTGAGCCCATTGGAGATTCAAGGTAAATCTCCCATTTACCCGATACATTTACCTGTGGTGCTTTTCCTTCCTCAGGTTTTTTCTCCTTTATTTCAAATCTTTTTCCATCAACAAAGACATATTTTATTTTTGAATCCTTTGAGAATATATTCCCTTCCACAAGGACAAGATTTGCAATTTTTCCTGGCTCAATAGTTCCCAGAGCTTTTGAAAGATTTAAGAAATTTGCAGGTATTAGAGTGAGTGCTTTAAGGGCAATCTCTTCAGGAAGTCCATTTTCAACAGCCTTTCTAATCCCTTCTAAAAATTTTGAAGGCTCATCTGTTTCAATGGATGAGAATGCGAATGGTATACCTCCTTCAGCAACCTTAGCAGGATTCTTTGGATAAATCTCCTTTTCTGCTCTTTCTTTCTCTTCTCTTCCCGATCTTGAGTAAATACTTGTTGGAGGTGATTTATAACCTGCAGTTAGAATGAGACGACCATGGGAATTCTTTATTTCATTTATAACTCTGAATGCTTCGCTTCCAAGATCACTGATAAAATAGTTCAGTTTGAATTCTTCTCCCAAGTTGATTGCTCTCAGTATATCGTGCTGATTCCTGCAGAGAAAAACAACAGGTTTCTTTTCAACAATGAAAGAGTTTAGTATTTCAAGTTTCTGGTCGTAGGCAGGTCTTTTTATACCTGACATTTCCCTTTTCCATCTTTCTTTGGTCATATTGTAATAGAGAGTGTCGGTGAATACTTGCCTGAGAAAAGCAACAACTCCCATAAGAGAGTTGGGATAACCCCTTCTTCCAGGTGAAAATTTTATTCCAAGAAATGAGTCTGAGGGTATAAGAGCATTTTCTTTTCCAGTGTCGGTTAAAGAGAGAACTGTAGAAAGCCCTGTAAGTATTCCTTTATCTGAGATTATCTGGATAACTGTAAACCCACTGGAGTGAAGCTTTTCGAGAGATGCTTTGCTTAAATCTGCATAATCGTAAGCTTTAAGCTCTGGAGTGATTCCCCTTTCCTTTTCTGTTGGTTCTCCTGCAGTTGCTCCTCTTTCTTCAATTTTTTCCTGAGGTAATTTCAGAGGAAATTTTCCAAGAATATCAATCAAACCAGGATAGACGGTTAATTTAGAGCCCTCAATTATTTCAGCATCGGAAGGCACTGGAATGTTTGCTCCGACATTTTCTATCAATCCGTCCCTTATAACCACAATACCCTTTTCAATAGGAGCACCTGTTTGAGTAACGATTTTACAATCCTTTATTGCCCATATATTGTGAAGTTCTTCCTGAGGAAAGAGAAGGGGAAAGATAGATAAAAAGATGGATGCTATCAGCAGAATTCTTAAAGCTGAGATTTTCTTCATAAACCCTCCTATTGAATTAACATATTAATAATACGAAATAAAACAAACTTGGGTTCAAAATTTCGGAGAAAAAGAATTTTATTTTTTATACTAACCATTTTTCATTTACAGATAAGGTTTTTCAAACCAAAATTTTTGCACAAAGTGTAATGAAAATCATGCCCAAATTCTGTGCAATCAACCCATTTCTCTTTTCAGAAGAGGAATTTTAATTTTTCATCTACATATTTTTCCACAATTTTTGTGGAAATCTTTTGGGCTGTAATTGCTTTGCTGAAAAGAATTTGCATGATGATATGAAACCTCAAAAATTTTATTTATTGTAGTTAAGTTTTGTGAGAAAACTTCTGATAAAAACTTTTACATTTAAGAAAAATCAGATATAATATCCTTATGATGGATAAATTCAGAGAGGCAGAAAAAGTATTTAAGGAGTTGAAGGAAAAGAAAGAAAAGAGCGAGATTACAAGGGAAGATTTTGTGGCTGAACTCCAGAAGTTAATGATAAAGGATGAAGATGGAAGGCTGTGGGCTCTCGGAACATCTTCTGGGAGATGGCACTATTATGATGGGAGTAAATGGATTCCAGCAGAACCACCTTACTCGATAGAGAAGACCATTACATGTCCCTATTGTGGTTTTGAAAATCCTGAAAATTCTGTTATTTGTATAAAATGTGAGAGAAGTCTGAAGAGAGTTACGCTTACTTGCCCGAGATGCGGTAAAGATTTGCCAGAAGATTCCCAGATTTGTCCTTATTGTGATTATACTTTTGAAGAAAAAAAAGAAGAAAAGGAAGAAGAGATTGTATTGAGGGTCGGGAGTATAAAGGTGTTTACCTCAGCACTCTTTTTAGGTGGGGTAGGGTTAGTTCTTGGCATAATTCTTGGTGCACTTATAGGAGTTTTAGATTCTTTTCCCTTTTTTGATGTTCTTCCCCAATCTATTAGTGCAACAAGAGGACATTTTATGGGAGCTTTCCTGTTCGGCATTGGTGGAGCACTCTTTGGCTTCTTGTCTTTCTGGTTTTTCGGGATGGTAATCTCCCTTTTCACCAACTTTATCTTCTTTCTTTTTGGGGGTCCGAAGATAAAAGTTTTAAGAGAAGACTAATCGCAGAAGTTTAGTTTCCCCAGTAAAAATTAATTGCAATAGTCAAAATACAATGCTTAAATATCGACTTACAGCCTACAGCATTAACTCTTTTTCAGTTGTAAGCCGTGAGCTGTCAGCCGAGAGCTTTGAACTCTTGCTTTCTTAATTAATGTTTTGAATTTCCCAGGTATATTTTATACTGGCAACTTTTGATAACATTGCTGAAACTGAGCAATATTTTTCCTGAGAAAGCTCAATGCTTCTTTTGCATGCATCTTCTGATAAATTTTTCCCTTTAAAAATGTAGTGAATATTTATTTCTTTATATACTTTTGGATGTTCCTCTGACCTTATCCCATCTATTTTGATTTCAAGACCTCTTAGATCCTGCCTCTTCTTTTGCATTATGGATATCACATCCATGGCAGTGCATCCACCTAAGGCAATAAGAACAAGTTCCATAGGGCTTGAACCTTTATTCTGTCCTCCAGATTCAGGACTTGTATCTAATACCACTCCATGCCCTGATGATGCATATCCAATTAGTTGTAAACCTTCTACCATTTTTACAGTCGCATTTACTATTTTTCCGCTCATTTATTTTCCTCCAGAAAATTGGAACTTAATTTTTTATTTTAATACACTGGGTAGATTGATACAATAAAATATGAGAAAGATAATTTTGTCAATTTTTATAATATTTTTAATCTCTTGCAAGCCAGTAAAAGTTCTATTAGAAGAGAATATTTTGAAAATGGAACTTTCCACAAGAGTTGGAACAGCTCCTCTAATGATTGAGGTTAAATGTGAAATTGAGCCTTCCTTTAAAGAAGTCCCATGTCTTGATGAGGAATGGTATTGCTGGTTTGGTGAGAGTATTGTAACAGGAGATTATTTGAATAGAATCTTTGTTGAAAATGAATGTTATGATGACTCAATAAAAAGGAATTTTTTCGCGGATTTTACCTTTGAGACTCCTGGAACATACACAATAGAACTAATTTTGAAAAAGAAGAACGGTGAAGTATTTGCTCGCATCTCATCCATTCCTGTTATTGTTAAATCAAGATAATATAGCGCAGAAGAACGGAAGAGCTGAAGAGCAGAAGTTCTAAAAAAGAACAGATATTGCTCCCGAGCTTCTGCTCTTTCGCGCTTCTGCACTACCTTTTAGGGTCGGAGCTTGAATTTTCAAAAATTTTAGCTATAATTTAATCATGACAAGACCTTTAAGAATAGAGATAGAAGGTGGGGTATACTATGTATTTTCAAGAACCATAGAAAGAAGACATCTTTTTAAGGAAAGGAAAGATTTTTTGAAATTTATTTCTATTTTAAGGGAGGCAAAGGAAAGATTCGGACTGATTCTTTATTCTTATGCTCTGATAAGGGATTCTTATTATCTTGTTCTTGAGACACCCCTCGGAAATCTTTCAAGATCATTACATTTCCTGAATACCTCATACACAGTTTATTACAACAAAAAATATGGAAAGTCAGGACCTTTGTTCAGAGGAAGATACTACTCTTACATTGTTGATAAGGAAGAATTTCTTTCTGAACTTACAAGATATATCCATTTGGTCCCCTATCTATCGAAAGAGTCGAGAAGGCCTCAGAGGTATCCTTACAGTAGCCTCGGTGAATATCTTCATTCAAAGAAAAGAGGATTTGTTGATTCAATCACTGTCCTCAATTTTTTTTCCAGAAGAAAAGGAGATGCAAGGAAAAGGTATAAAGAGTTTATTGAAGAAGGGATAAGGGGGAAATTAACTGACCCAATGGAACTGGTAGTAGGAAGGACCGTGATAGGCTCATCAGAATTTGCGGAGGAACTTAAAGGGAGATTATGGAAGGGTGAAGAAAAGATTTTAATGAGGAGGTTAGTAGAAAAGGAAAAAGTTATTGATGCTGTTTGCCGGTTTTTCAGGATAGGGTTTTCAGAGTTAAAGAAAAGAAAGAAAAAAGATTTAAAAAGGCAAGCTCTAATGTATCTTTTGAACAGAAAGTCGGGCTTGAAGCTTGACGAGATTGGAGAAATCTTAGGAATTGGATATTCTGCGGTCAGTCAGGGAATTAAAAAATTTAAAGAGGAGCTTGAAAACAACAGAGAACTTGCAAGAAGTCTTAGATTTCTCGAAGAGAGATTGGCAAAGGTCAGATGAGAAGAGAATGTGAAAAAGACAAATTGCTGAGTGAAAATGATATTAATCAAAGGTGAGAAGAGAGTGAGTTTTCAAGCCTGACAGCTCAAAGCAGAAGAACTTTTTTGACTCTCCATCTTTCAATAACCCAATTATCTTTTTTTTTCGGATTTCCTACCAGCTCAAATTCAGAATCTGTTAAATTTTTTAAAGCGGAGAATAGAAGAGATGTAGATATGTGAGGAGGAGCATACCCTTCTTCAATAAGTTTAAAAGCGCCCTTTTCAATTGCTGGTTCCTTCATCCAGTATTCAAATTCTTTATCGTTTAAAGGGACAACCTTTGCATCCATTAAATAACCTTTCTTTTTCAGAAATTTAGCAAGAGAATTAACTATTCCAATAGGTTCTTTATTCTCAAATTCAATTTTTTCTTTTATCTCTTCAAATAGAATCTCTCCTGTTCTCCATACAATTTTCCAGCTTTCATCTCTAATTTTTTCTCCAATTGCTTTGAAAATAGAATATACAAAGGAATTAAAAAATTCATTATCAATAAATTTGTGCATTTTTTGTTCTCCGTTACTTTAGTTTTATTTTGTAAATTTGTTCTCCTGTTTTTTTGCCGGTAAATTTATCCCTTAGAGTTAAGGAAATAAAAATTTCTTTACCATCTTTACTCCAAGCACTCCTTGTTACAAGATAATGACTTCTTCCCCAGCTTTGCTTTGAAAAATCAGTGAGACGAGTGACAATATTCCCTTTCCTGTCCATAAGATATAGGTCCGTGATTAAATTTGTTGTTATAAAATTGTTTGGTTTGTTTTTATATTTTTTCCATGCATTGGAGAGCCTTTCTTCATAGTTTGAATCAAAAAGGTTCCCCATAAAAGCAACAAATTTTTGGTCTAAAGAATAAGAAGCTTGCTCCTCGTAAAAATTATTTGTTCTTGTAAGATTTTTTTTACTTATTACATTACCATTTCCATCAATTTGAGCTTCCCATATGTCTAATCTATATCCAGGGTAAGAAAGGTTTGAATAACCAATATCAGCTGCAAAAAGAAGATGATTCTCAAATGACCAATCTTGAGGTTCAAATATTGCTCCATCTTCCATAAAAAGAGTCTTAACATTTTTAAATTGAGGAATTTCACTATCCCAATTGATAATCCCTATTTTCATTACCCATTTTGCAAAGGGAAGTTTATTGTATGGTTTTGCTCCGCCGATTCTTTCTGCCCATGCAACCATATTTCCATCTTTTGAGAATTTTGGATACAAGACGCCAGAATTTAAGTCAGAAGGCTTAAAATCTGTAAGTTTAATCCATATTGAGCCATCCTTTTTAACAAGGAATAAGTTATTCCACCATCCTGCTCCTGGCTCAGCAAGAAGGCGGGTCCCTGGCTTTTTTTTCAGGTATTTCCAGCTTATATTAAAAGAAATTTCCATTTCAGTAATGAACCATTCACCAGAAGGATGCCAGTCAGAAGCCCCTTTATGAAGAATAGGTATTAAAGATGGTTCTATTCCTATGACTCTTTTGGATGAACAACTCAAACAAACCATTTCTTTTTCAGGATTGGAAGAATTTCCATCCACAATATAGAGCTGTAAGATTCCGTTACTGTCTCTCTTTATTATTAAAACTTTGTTAGTATCTGGACATAATGCATCAAATGAAGCGTTTTCAAGAAATTTCTCTATTGTTTTTGTCTCAAATGCCCATAAGTTTATTAGAAGAGAGAAAATTAAAAATCCAACTCTCATCTTTTTCTACGTAAAGGTATTTATCCTCAAAAAATTTACATTATTGGGTGGCTATTTCCACCTTGTTTTCCTGAAGAAGGTTTATACCTTCAATCTTCTTAGAAATATCATATCTTCCTATATAAGCAAATCCTGACCCTTTAGATCTTACATAAAGATCGACAATTGTTGCTTTCCATCCTGGGTTGTTTATAAAAGCTGATTTTGAAGATGCTCTGTATCCATAATTGGATTTAAGAACGATTCTTTCAGAGACCTGATTCGGTTGAAGGGCATTTCTGAAAGTAGAAAGATAGCAATCACCAAGCGCCTGTTCCTCTCCCTTAAAACGGAAAACAGCATTGAAAGATACATATTGAAGGGGTTTCTGGCTAATATTTTTTACTTTGAAAGATATTACAGGAACGAGAACTGTTTCCCATGGACGAACATATTTCTCTCCCCAGTATGTGTCAAGATCAATAAGCTGAATTGATTCCTTGAGTTCTTCAGGTTTAACAGGCTGGAAGAACTGAGCTATTTTGTTTAGAAGAGGGACTTTCTTTGTCAACCATGGAGGAGAGAATACAAATAGATAAGCAAGGATGGCACAGACTACAACTGTGATTATGAAAAAGGACCATTTAACATTCATTTTTTCCTCCCATAGAATCTTTTAATTCAGTCATTTCCAATTTTATTATCAAACAAGGGGAATTTAAAATCAAGCCAAAGAATGAAAATGAAAAATCAAAATTACTCATGACAAAAATATAATAGAGATTTAAAAAGAAAAGTAATAATCCTATTTTGTCATTGATTTCTTAAATTTATTTTTTATGGGGGCTCAGGAATCGAGATAAGCTCCTGTCATAGGTCTTCTCCACCTCTGGAGGGAAGAAACATGCTGGAAGTTCACCCATTTTTCGATGATAGTGAAGGCATTCGCAACAAATCCCCTTTCTTGGGCATGGTTCATATGTACAGTTACAGATTTTAAGGTTTTTTTCTATTGAACATTCCCTCATCTTTCCTCCTTGTTTTTGTCATTCTATATAACCAAGAGAACGAAGATTATCAAGAAGTTCCTTATTAAATCTTGAGACAATCTTCTTTTCTTTCTTTTTTCCAAAAGTTTTTATAATTTTAATTTTATGGGATTTTTTAAAATCATCGGAGATTTCTTCTATTAAAGGCTCTTTCATCTTTTCAGAGATTGGAAAACCTGAAATAAATAAAACAGTGGGAACAATTTTTTCTGGTGCATCAGGCTCAATAAGAAAACCTTTATTGAAAGGATAACCCTGAAATACAACCAATCCGCTTTCTCCTTTCCTTAACCCTTTATTCTTCAAATTTCTTCCAGGGTCAAAAACAAATACTTTTGTGTAGTCCTTCAATGAATTCGAGATATTTTCAAGGATTAGATCTTCCTTTAAAAAAGCTTTTTCCATTTCAGATATTGAATTTTTAATTCTTTTAAGATCTTCCCTCTGATTTTTGAAATTCTGCTCCCACTGAATGTCAAGACCTGGAAGATAAACCATAAAAAGATCTGGGGAATAAGTCTCAAAAAGCCTCTTAACTGCGTTCATTATGAAAGAATCGGGCTGGAAAGGCTCTGAAGAATCAAGGGAAAGGAGAAGCTCTTCCTTTATGTGATAAGGGTGATAATCCATTTCAAGTTCCATTTTCTCTTTTATTTTTTCAAAGGCTCTGTCAGTAATTGAAAAATCTCTTACCTCATCGGCTGGCCATGAAGCCCACCAGTTTATCTGCCCTATTTTCAAATCCTTTTCAGAAAAAATTTCCCAGAGCGTCTTTGAGTTTCTAAGATAGCTGGAAATTGGTTCTAATTGTGCAATTTTTGCGTTCAGGAAAAGAGAGTTTAATGCCCAGAGAATGCCTGAAGGGTCTCTTTTAAACTGAATAGGAGTTTTTATTCCTACTATTGATGTTGACTGGAAAGCACGGATGTTGTGTTCTTCAGGAGGTAAACCAGTTGCTATAGTTGTCCAGAAAACCGCGGGGATTCTCGGCTCTTTTGTCTGGTACCTGCATGTAAATCCATTTTCATAAAGCCTTTTAAAAAATGGAAGTTTCCCTTCTTCAACAAGAGAATTAGCAAATTCTATGTCAAATCCATCAACTCCAATTATTGCAAACTTTAAATTTGTTTTTTCTGGAGCGAAGTTCTCCTCACCTTTTACTTTAAAACCTTCAATGAAAAGAATTGAGCTAAATGCTATAAGGATAAAAATTGAAAGAATAACAAGACCTTTTCTTGAAGGTATAAAATCAGATGAAATGTTTGCCATTATTAGAAAAATTGAAAGAAGGAATATCCTGAAAAACATGATAAAAAGTAAGGAAATGGGAACAAGGATGAAAACAAAATAAAATGGGGATGGGAAAAACTGTCCTTTAAACCATAGAAATAGATACCCTGTTATTGAGATTGAAAAGAGAATCGTTATAATATGGAAGAATGTATTGGAAGGACGGGCTTTAAATTTCAGTTTTTTAAGAGGGTAATTTATTATCAATCCAAAAATTGTGAAAAATACAAAAAGTATCAGGAAAATGCCTACAGAAATAAAAAGAAAGAGGAGAAAAAGGTCTAAAAAATTTGAAATCAAGGGAAGATTTGTAATTGCATATAGAAGAGTAAAACCGAAACCGAATAAAATGGCACCGATAAAGGATATTTTTGATGTAAGAATAAGAAGCCCTGGCTTCCCTTTAACGAAAAAATCACCAATTCTCCACTCAAGATAACCGAGGGATTTTAATTTCTCTCTAATATCCTGTATGTTTCTTTCCATTCTAATTCCTGTAAAAATTTACTTTTTTAAATTCAGCTGTAAGCTGTGAGTTGTTAGCTAAACGCTTCATTATCATCCTTTTCTTACTTCCCTTTCCTCAATAATTTTTCATTTTTCAATCTTCTATATTATCTATCCCTTATCATCACATACTTTGCAAGTTGAATCAGCAATTCATTTTTCTGGATGAAAGAAATTGATTTAACTGATGTCTCTACAAGCTCTTCCATGATTTTTTTAGCACCCTCTATCCCTGCAAAAGACACAAAGTTAGTTTCCTTTCTATCTTTACTCCTTTCCTTTCCCATTTTCTTTGGGTCACCCTCTTCATCGAGAATGTCATCCTTTATCTGAAAAGCAAGCCCAAGATTTTTTGAATAATTTTTGATTGCCTCTATCTCATTTTCATTGGCATTGGAGAGGATTGCTCCAAAAAGGGCTGAAGCCTGGAAAAGAGCCCCTGTCTTTTTAGAATGCATGTATTCAAGTAATTCAAAATCAATTGGCCTTTTTGAAGTAAGGTCAATAGTTTGTCCTGCAATTAGTCCTTCAGGACCGATGGCATCAGAAAGAAGACGAATCATATTTGTTATAACTTTATCCTTAACCCCTTTCTCTTTCAAAGTAGTCAGGAGATAAAATGCCTGGTTTAAGAGTCCAAAAGCAGTAAGAATTGCAATGTCCTCGCCAAAAACTCTGTGGCAGGTCTCTTTACCTCTTCTCATAAGAGCATTATCCATACATGGAAGATCATCAAGAATTAAAGATGAAGAGTGAACAAATTCAACCGCACAAGCTGCGGGAAGAACCCTATCTTCTCTCCCCTTAAAAATATTGGATACAGCAAGAGTTACTACAGGTCTAATACGCTTTCCTCCATTTAGTATCCCGTATTGCATTGCCTGGATTAGGATGGAAGGTAAGTCAGAGGAAGGAGGAAGAGATTTCTCTATGAAATCATCAATTTTTGTCTTCTTTTCTTCCCAGAAATCATAAAAAAGTGATAAATCTTCCATAAAGATTCTATAATATCAAAAATCCTCAATTTTAACAAAGAAGATGTTGCAACTTCAGAAATTCCGTAAATTGGGTTTGTGG
>FMSI01047895.1_pt1 | contig 34152 bp, 34 predicted proteins | sample 1504471 | NCBI WGS metagenome assembly FMSI01 (sample SAMEA4475357, study PRJEB15587) | soil metagenome | biome: Soil; feature: Field | place: India | collected 2015-03-11 | depth 0 m
GCACGTCTCTACGACTAAAACAAAACTAGCAATTTACGCTGGCACTTTTTGTGTGGCCTTTCAATTAATTTATTTACCAGTTCACTTGTAAACTTTCAAGAAGCGCATTATTCCTCTTTCTAGCAAAATATCCTTCTACGCTTGCCAATTTTTGCTTCGCTTTGAAAATGCAAAATAGAAGAACAATTTTGTCATTCCCTTAAATAGAAGGATTGGTACAATTGGTTCAATAGAGTTTATGGAAATCCAAGCCACTTCCTTTTATTTTGAGAAAATTTTTTTGGGTTTGACTTGTTACGTTAGGATTTTTCTAAATTTTGCTGAGCTAAAAATAAAGAACAATACCCCGAAAAAAAGAAGCATTAATGTTTCCTTCCAAATGTAATTCAAACCAATACCTTTTAATACTATTCCTCTAAGAATGATCAAGTAATATTTTAAAGGGAAAATGTTAGTTATTGGTTGAATAATCTTTGGCATATTTTCGATCGGGAAAACAAAACCAGAAAGATAAATCATTGGCACAATCACGGCAAAGACTGATACAATCATTGCTTGCTGCAAAGACTTTGAAATAGAGGATATAAACAAACCTAATCCTAGATTGGAAAGAATAAAAAGAAAAGCAGTTAAGTAAAGAAGAATGATACTTCCCTTGACTTCAATTCCGAACCAAAACCTCATAACTAAAAAAACGAATGTAAAATCTAAAAAGCCAATAATCAAGAAGGGAATTAGTTTTCCGAAAATAATTTCGTATGATTTCAGCGGTGATATCATAATTTGCTCTATAGTTCCAAGCTCTCGTTCTTTGACTATTGCCATGGCAGTCAATGGAACAGCAATAATTAAAAGTAGTAGGGCAACAATTCCAGGAAGTAAAAATTTTCTGGTAACCATTTCCGGATTGTACCAAACTCGGATTTCAGGTATAAGCAGTTCCTTAGTGGGAAAAGCAATTAAATTTGACTTTTGAAAATCATAAGCATTTAACTCGTTGAAGCGAGTAAAAACATTGGCAAGATAACCAAAGACAATTGAAGTTTTATTTCCATTCGATGCGTCGAAAATTGCCTGAATCTTAGGGTTATTGCCTACGATTAAATCTTTTTCAAAATTCCTAGGAATAACTATTCCCAACATACTTTCTCCAGATTCAATGCTTGTTTGAAGTCGTTCGTAGTTTTCAGAATAGTTATTTATTTTGAAATATCTGTTAGATGTTAGTATTTGAATGAATTTCCTGCTTAGGTAGCTTTTGTCAAAGTCAATTACTGTCGTTTCAACTACTTTAACGTCCATATTTGCAGCATAACCTAATAAAATTAATTGTATGATTGGGGAAATCAACACAACTCCGAGCATTCGTTTATCCCGACGCAATTGTATTAATTCTTTCCGAACAAAACTTAATATTTTTCTCATTAACGCAATTTCAAACTTCTTTTGTAAAAAACAAAGGATAAAAAAATGAAAATTGAACCATAAAATAAAAGAAAAATATAGTTTTTCCAAAGAATTGACATTTCTGTTCCTTTGAGTAAAAGCCCTCTTACAATGTAAAGAAAGAATTTTGCGGGAGTCAAATTCGTTATAAGTTGAATAACAAATGGCATACTTTCAATTGGAAAAATAAAACCAGATAGAAGCATCGAAGGTAAAACTGAAATAATCACAACCATTAGAAATGCCAAAAGTTGATTGTTTGCTATTACAGAGACAAAAACCCCAATACTGAGTGCGGAGTAAATGTAGAACAAAATCGCAACAAAAAGATAAACAAGATTTCCTTTGATTGGAACTTGAAAAACCACATACCCAAGAAAAATTACAATTGTTGAATTGATTAGAGCAATAAACAAATATGGCAAAATTTTTCCAAAAATAAAATCGACTGGAGAAATTGGTGAAACAAGTATCTGTTCGATTGTATTCCTTTCTTTCTCTTTAACAATAGATTGCGACACTGTAATTGCAGAAGTTAAAATAATAATAATTCCAATGAGGCCAGGTACAAGAAAAATGCTTGATTTTAACTCAGAATTATACCAAAATCGTGGTTCTAATTGCGTTAGCCCAACCTCCTTATTCGATACTACTTTAATTACATTTTCTCTTAACCATTTTGTCATAAAATATTTTGAGGCAAGATTTGAATAATTGTAAATAACACTCGAAGTATTACCATTGACACCATCGATTAAAAATTGAATTTTGGCAGTCTCTCCTTTGTAAATTTTTTTTGTAAAATCCTTTGGAAAAACAATAATTAATTGTGTTTTTCCAAAATTTAAAATTTCTTCGGCTTCTTGGTAATCATTTAAATATAAAACTAAATCAAAATATTCGGAAGATATAAGAGAATTAGCGATAGCCCTTGTCTCCTTAGTTCTATCAAAATCTAGAATTGAAACTTTGATGTGTTTAACATCCAGATTGATAGCATAGCCAAATACTAATAATAAGAAAAGAGGAAAAAAGAATATTACAAGCAACATCCTTTTCTCACGCGATAATTGCTTTATTTCTTTTTTTGCAACAGCTTTTATGATTTTGATATCGAGCATAAAAACCTACTTTTGAACCAATTTAACAAAAACATCCTCAAGAGTAGGCACAATTTGTCTAATAAAAATAGGCTTAAATCCCAAAACCGAAACAAAAATTTTCCCGATACTGCCAATATCGTTTTGAATTTCCCTCGGTACAAAATGCAATTTGTTTCCAAATAATAATAATTCACCTAGATTTGAGCATTTGTTTAAAGCGATAAGATTATTTTCGATGCTTCCAAAATCCAATTCATAAATTGGGTAAGTAATTACTTCCCTTTTTAGTTCTGATGGGGCACCGGTTACAACTATTTTTCCAGAATCAATCAAGCTAATTTTAGAGCAGTATTCAGCTTCTTGTAAATAATGGGTTGTAACAAAAACGGTAATGCCTTGCTTGCTTAAATCTTGAATAATTTTCCAGAAATTTCTTCTTGAAATTGGATCGGTTCCAGAAGTGGGTTCATCAAGGAAAACAACTTTCGGCTGGTGCATAAGCGAAATACCTAATGCAAGACGTTGCTTTAACCCCAAAGGAAGATCCCGAGTTAAAAATTTACGAAAGTCTTCAAGACCAAATTCTGAAATTATCTTTTCCTTAGAGGATCTTACAGTTTTACTTGATAAACCATAGATTCCACCATAGAAATCAATATTCTCCTCTACTGTGAGGTCTGAATATAGAGAAAATTTTTGTGACATGTATCCAATTTTTGTTTTAACCTGGTGTGAATAACGAATAACATCAACCCCAGAAACATAAATTGAGCCAGAGGTAGGTTGTAACAAACCTATTAACATTTTGATTGTAGTTGTTTTGCCTGCTCCGTTGGCACCAAGAAAACCGAAGATTTCGCCATCGGTAACTGCTAAATCAATGTTGTCGACAGCTGTGTAATTCCCAAATTTTTTTGATAAACCTCTAGCTTCAATTGCAAACATATCCTAATGTTTTTTTAATAAATTAAAAAATACATTTTCCAAAGAAGGTCTTACATTACTTATTTGGTAAATTTCGATATTATTCGATTGGAGTGTTTTTCTAATCCAATTGATAAAATCAAGTTTTTCCTTAGGAAAAAGAACATTAAGCCTGTCGCCAAATGTTTGAACTTCAAATTGGTTCATTAAGATTTCCTCTACCATAAGCAAATCGGAACAGATAATTTCAACTACGTGATAATCAAAACCAGAAATGAAATTTTCTGGCGTATCGCATCCAAGCATTTTCCCTTTGTCAAGCATTAGCACTTTATGAAATCTTTCCGCTTCGTCTAAGTATGGAGTTGAAAAAACAATTGTCTTTCCATTTTCAACCAATTTGTTTAAAAGGAGCCAGAATTCACGACGAGAAATTGGATCGACCCCAGTATTTGGTTCATCGAGGAAAAGTACAACAGGATCGTAAATCAAAGAGGAAATCAAAGCAAGCTTTTGTTTCATCCCTCCAGATAGGTCCCCGATTAATGTTTTACGAAAATTTTTCAACCTAGCGAACTCTAAAAGGAACTCAAGCCTTTCCTGGTAATTTTCAACTTTGTGAATCTCGGCAAAAAATTCTAAATTTTCTTCGACCGTTAAATCTGTGTAATGCGAGAAATTTTGGGAAAGGTAACCAATGGAAAATTTTAACTGCTCGTACTCCATTTCCAAATCCTTACCAAGAATTTGTATTTTACCCTTGTCGGGTTTTAAAATTCCAGAAAGCAATTTTATGAGTGTTGTTTTTCCTCCTCCATCCGGTCCAACAATCCCGAAAATTTCACCTTTGGCAACACTGAAAGAAACATTATCTATTGCAACAATGTCACGAAATCTTTTTGTAAGGGATTCTACAACTATTGTTTCGTACATTAATTTTTTTCTTTTGAGATTAATATTTTTGCATCAGCTGGCATTCCCATTTTTAACTCATTATCAAGATTAGGAATTTTGATCTTGATTCCAAAGACAAGTGTTACACGCTCATCTTTGGTTTGAATATTTTTGGGGGTGAACTCTGCTTCGCTCGAAATATAAACTACTTTCCCTAGGTACTTTTTATCGGGGTAAGTATCAATTGTTATTTCAACTTCTTGGCCAAGCTTAATTTTTCCAAGAGTATTTTCAGGGACATAAACAGTCATCTCCATTGTATCGAGTTTCGCTAATTTGAAAAGTGGAAAACCAATCCCGACGTTTTCACCAACTTCTACAAATTTCTTAACTACAACACATTTTGTCGGGGAGATTACAAAACAATCCGAAAGATACTTTTTGAATAAAGAAACATTTGCGCTTGCTTTTTTCAAATTAGCTTCTGCTTGGACAATTTCCTCCTTTCGAAAAAGTTTTTCGACTTTCTGTAAATTCTCTCTTGCTTGCTGGTATCGCGATTGCATTAATTTTAAGTTAAGCTCGACATCCTCGAATTGTTTCTGACTTATAGATTTCTTCTCTTTTAAATTTAAATAACGCTCATAATCTGATTTAGCTTTGAGTAAACTTTCCTCTGCTTGTTTCAATAATTCTTCTGCTTGGCGAACATCCTCAGTCCGAGCTCCCTTTTTTAACAATTCCAATTGTGCTTTTGCTATCGTTTCTAAAGCTAATGCTTGCTCATACTGATACTTATAGAATTCGGAGTCCAAAACGGCCAAGGTATCATCTTTTCTAACAGAGGTTCCCTCTTCGAAAAAAATATTCATTACTTGGGAGTTTACTTTAGAGCTTATCAATATTTCGGTGGCTTCGATAATACCGTTGGTTTCGATGAAATCTTGGTTTCTGTGGTTAGCACAACTTAATAAAACCAACAATAAGAAAAAAAGGCAATATCTCATCTTCTCATCAATAAAGAAAGCAAAGTTAAGAAATAATTTTATTAATTTTGCAATTAGGTCCCGTAGTTCAGGAGGATAGAACAGCAGTTTCCTAAACTGCGTGTCGGGGGTTCGAGTCCCTCCGGGACCGCAAAGGGGATGTGCAATTCCGCTTAAACGAATTTATTTGGCAGTTTCTGCTTCAATTTCTTGAAGAAATTCGTTGTAATTTTTGCGGCTTCTTGATTTCCAGTTTCCTTTGTGGTAAGCATAAGATGCTAAAAGTGGAAAAGCAATTGTTGCTTCAGAGAACACCATTTGCTCGTATTTGGTTTCAACTTTCCCCCATGAACTTGCTTCTTTCAGGGTCGAACCACTTAACCCACCATCCCTTTCATCTGCTACAGTAATTTGAATTGCATATTTATGCATAGGGGCTTCGACACCCAAAATATCGCATGAAACAACAACATCTTGGGTAAAGTTCTTTGGAACACCACCACCTATCATTAAAATTCCAGTTTCAACTGCTTTAATCTTTATTTTTGTTAACTCCAGAAAATCTTTTGCGGAGTCTATAGCTACAGTAGGTCCTATGCTATGATATTGGTGGTAAACTAAACCAAAGCCAGCAGAGCAATCCGAAAAGGCAGGAACAAATATGGGTACCCCGCATTCAAAAGCATTACGAACAACAGAGTCTATACCTTTTTTGTTTTCAACAAGGTATTTACCCATCTCAATAATAAACTCGCGAGAGCTATATGGTCGGGGTTCAATTTTGGAAGCAATTTCTGCAATAGTCATATCGCAAACTCGAAGTTCTTCCTCGTCTATGTATGTATCATAAATTCTATCAATCATTAATTCACGAAGTTGATTATCATCTACAAAGGGAGTTCCCTGGTAGTGTCGGAATCCTAAAGCTTCAAAAAAGTCTTGGTCTACAATAATTGCACCAGTTGAAACAATTGCATCGACCATGTTATTGCGTATTAAATCGACAACTATTTTCTTCAATCCAGCACTAAAAAGTGACCCAGCAAGAGTAAGAATAATGGTACAATTTTTGTCCATGAGCATCATATCATAAATTTTTGCTGCACGATGAAGATTTCTTGCTTGGAATGCCATTTGCCCCATTGCTTCAACTAAATCGACAGTGTTGTGTTTTGTTATATCAAAGTGTTGTACTATTTTGTCATTTCTCAAGAATTCTTTTTTATCCATCTTATTCACCTATTTTATTTAAATTGTTCGAATATTCTTTTAAAAATTCCAATTCTTCATGGGTAAGAGACTCTTTGCCTTTCTCTAAAATTTTATCTAAAATACGATTTAAATTCTCTTCGGTAAAAGGTACATTTGTTTGTTTTACATCTTTAGCAACGGCTGTTGAAACTGGATATTTATTATTTGCTAAAGTATTTGCTTCCTCTTCCATATAAAATTCAGTCTCGAATTCTTCAAGCTTTTTACGAAAAAGGAAAATATCGCGATATCTCTGTTGGATCAATTCAGTAGCGAAAGAACGGTTTTGAAGATAAGACAAAGTACCAATAAAAATTCCTACAATAGCAAATGCGAAAGAGTTCACCAAAGTATTCCTCTCATAAATGAATGAATCAAGTGTTGCAGCCATAAGCCAGAAAAAAACAACAAGGGCAGTTTGCACCAAATTTCTCAATGGCAAGGATTCGTATTGACTTATGATACGAAAGTAAATCAGATAATATAAAGTTATTAAATAAAAAGAAAGCCCCTCTGTACCGACGAGATAAAATTTTTCTTTGCCAAACAATGCTGAAGTTAGTAGTCCTTGTAGAAAAATAAATATTATTAGTGAAAGCAAATAATAGTTCTTTCGGAAACAATTTTCAACTTTGGGACCAAGTACCCAAAATGAATAAATAAACAAGAAAACTTCTGCAATCGAAAGTGAAAGCAAAGGATAAGTAATAAGCCGCCAGATTTGTATTTTATTAATTAAAAAGTAAGGATTGAGGGCTAAGGAAGAAAATATCTCATTGCTATTAATAAAATAAAAAATTACATGGAATAAAATAATAATCCAAAGAAAAATTCTGGACAGGGAAAGGGATTTATGTCGAAAATCCATTGCCGTTCTTTAATTTAGAAAGCAAATTATCAACGAAAGTTATGTCAACATTTTCGAAATAGTCTTCGTTGACAGCAATCATTGGTGCTCCGCCACAAGCACCCATACACTCAACTTCTTCAAGCGAAATTAACCCATCGGTCGTCACTTCACCATTTTTTATACCAAGATAATCAGAAATGTGGTTGAAAAGTTCCTCTCCACCACGCAGCATACAGGAAACGTTGGTGCAAACTTGAATGTGATATTTACCCATTGGCTTTTTGAAATACATCGTGTAAAAGCTAACTACTCCGTCGACATGGGAAGCAGTTAACCCAAGCAAATTTGCAACATATTCAACTACTTCTTTTGAAATCCAACCAAATTTCTTTTGTGCCAACCATAAAACACCCATCAAAGCAGCTTTAGAATTTGGGTACTTGGATTTAATTTCTTCGACCTTCTCTAGCTCCTTCTCGTCAAATTTTATTTCCATATTCCATCAATGTAAAAAGCAAAATTACAAATTTTTTCAATCTTTTCTCGTAAAGGGTTTAATAAAAAGCAAAATAGACAACCAATGTTTTAGAGTTATTGTAAATTTGTGTAAGCTAGAAACCTTAATCTCCCTATCGAAAACCCTAAATCTACTAAGCTCAATCTTTTCTAACAACCGAAAATATATTTCGTCCATAACTTCCGCGGGGAACATGGTAAGTCTTTCATTGGGATGCAGCAACGACCTTGCCTTGTGGAAGTATCCCCTCGTTCTTTTAATTTGGAACTGCATCAATTCCACAAAATTGTCATTGTATACCTCTGAAATCAATTCTTTTTCCGTATACTCAAATTTTTGCAAGTCTTCCAAGGGAATATAAATATACCCACGATCTTTGTCCTTCTTAATATCTCTTAAAATATTAGTTAATTGCATAGCATAACCAAGGTTGATTGCATAGTTTCTGGTTTCGGGGAATTTATAACCAAAAATTTCTATTATAATGAGCCCAACAACACTTGCAACATTGTAACAATATTCTTTCAACTCATTAAAGGTAGAATATCTCTTTTGATATAAATCCCTTCGGCACCCATCAATTAAAGTCACAATATATTGCTTAGGTATGGAAAATCTTTTAATTGCAAAATACAAAGGATAAAAAATCGGGCTCGGAATAGAATCATTATAAAGTTCTTCAACTAAAGCAGCCCAAAATTTTAACCTTTTTTCTTTTACCAAAACGCTCGACTCTTGTAATTCCCCCTCATCAACAATAGAATCGATATATGAAAACAAAGAGTAAATTGAATTTACAGCAATTCTCTCTTCTTTAGGAAGGATGCTAAAAGCAAGCTGAAAATTAGATCTCTTGATTTTTGGAGGAGCAGCTTTTTCGAATGATGCTAAATCCACTATGGTTAAAGGTTCCATGAAAAAAGTTTAAATAAAAGCATTAATCAGAATATAAATGTAATCAAAATAGTTCAATTTTGGTCTATTAAATAACAAATTGTATCCATATTTTTCTTCTTTCTTAAGAATTTTTAAGCCCCCAATAATTGTTGCGTTTATTTCATACTTAAGCCTTTTATTTTTCAAATGCAAAACCAATTTCCATCCATTCAAAAAATATTCACTTGTTCTTTTCAAAATATCAATTAATAAAAGTTCAAATTTCTCCCTATAACATATGTCTTTAATTTTTTTGTGGTCGATGTTGTAAAGGGAAAAAAGCTCAGACGGAATATAAACCCGGTCATTTTTCATATCAACACTTAAATCTTGCCAAAAATTAACTAGTTGAAGTCCAGTACAAATCATATTTGAAAAGATTATTTTCTTACTATCATCTTCTCCAAAAACCTTAAGGACTAGCTCTCCGATTGGATTTGCTGAATATGCACAATATGTTTCCAAATCGTTCCAAGTGTTTGGTTGAACAAAATTAGCATCCATTTTAAACGCGGTTAGTAATCGAAGGAACGGTTCTATTTGCAAGTTCTTTACTTCGATAGTATTCTTCAAAGCTAAAAAAATAGGATTATTAATATCCGTCATCTCTTTTAATGTCAAAATATTTCTTTCTAACTTATTAAGGGCAATCAATCTTTCTGATTGCGAAAAAGGAATATCACACGAATCGGCAATATCATCAGCCAATCGCGAAAATGCATAAATACTATACAAAAACCTCCTTTCTTCTTTGGGAAGCAAAAATGACCCAACTGGAAAATTTTCGTAATGCTTATTGGCAACAAGTTCACAAAATTTGTAGGATTCCGCCACATCAAGGATTGCAAAATGTTTAGACTTATAATTCAAAAACTCCTCAACTGGGGCAAATTTGACAAAAATGTTCTCGTTTTGTTTCATAATTAAAAATATGTATTAAATTTGCAATTTAAGTAATTGTAATGTAAAATGGAAAAGGTACTTATTGTTGATGATTCAATCATTTCAAGGCGAATGATAAAAAAACTCATATCTGGTTATAATTTTGAAATTGAAGAAGCAGAAAACGGAACTCAGGCACTCGAAAAAATCCGCTCATCAAATTTTGCGATTATCTTCCTTGATTTACTTATGCCAGATATTAATGGAATTGAAATTTTAGAAAAGTTAAAACAAGATAACATTTCAGCAAAAATAGTTGTAATTTCTGCCGACATCCAAGAAACAACCAAAGCTAAATGCAAAGAACTTGGTGCCTTTGCTTTTATAAACAAACCCCCCAAAGAAGATGAACTCAATTTTGTCCTAAAAGAACAAATAAAACAATGAAACTTAACAATGAGCAATTAGACGTACTGAAAGAAATGATTAATATTGGGGTGGGGCAAGCAGCTAATATGCTCAATTCCATTTCGGGTAAGCATGTTAAACTCGAAGTTCCTATTGTTAAAATTTTAAGTTTCGATGAACTTTCAGAAGAATTAATCAAAATTGGTTTTTTAAATGATCTTTCCTGTGTTACTTTAACTTTCTCTGGCAGTATCAACGGAAGTTCAAAACTTATTTTTCAAACTGAGCAAGCCTCTAAATTAGTTTTTGCGTTCACTGATTACGAACCCGATGAATTAGACTTCGACGAAATCCAAGCCGAAACCCTTTCCGAAATAGGAAATATAGTTTTAAATTCTCTTTTAGGTTCTATTTCTAATCTAATGAATACAACTTTCAATTATTCCATTCCTATTTACCTTACCGGAAGTATAGACCAGATTCTATCCTCCGATCTTCACTTTTCTGAGTCCGGGATTATTTTATACGCTAGGACACACTTTAAAATAAAATCTTTCGAGATTAACGGTGATTTTATTCTTTTTATCGATTTCTCAAGCCTTCACAACCTTACTGGAGCAATTAACAATTTTATTGAGAAAGGGGGTTTTTTTAATTAATATTTATGGACAAAAAATACCAACAATTCCAGGTGTTAGATGCTGTTCCAATAGGTATTTGTATTATTAACAAGGAATTCAAAATAGTTTATTGGAATAAGCAATTAGAAATTTGGACAAGTTTAACATTTGATGAATTATTTGATAAAAAAATAACTGATGTTTTTCCAAACTTAAATAATCATAAATATTTGATCCCAATTTCTTCAACTTTAAACGGTGGACCACCCGTAATTTTTTCAACCCAGTTACACAAAAACTTTTTCCCATCTTTCCTTCCTAACCTTCAACCAAGGCTTCTTCACACAACAGTTAGCTCCTTCAAATGTAAATTTAGCAACGAATTATTTGGGATAATCTCCGTCGAAGACTACACTTATTTGTCGTATCGTATAAAAGAACACAAAAAAATGAGAGACCAGGCTCTAAAAGAGTTGGAACATAGAAAGATAATTGAGAAAGAGCTTAGAATATCCGAACAAAGACTTAAAGAACTAAATGCAACTAAAGATAAATTTTTTTCAATCATCGCTCACGACCTAAAGAATCCGTTAGGTGCATTTAAAAACGTATTAGAATTGTTGTACGAAAATTTTGCTGATTTTAACAAAGAAGAACTTTTGGAGTTTATTGAGCCACTGCGAGAAAGTTCGAAACAAATTTTTTCTTTATTGGAAAATTTATTATTTTGGGCACGAACTCAAACCGGGGCAATTCAAATTCAACCAATTGACTTTAACATCCGTGATCTAATAGTGCAAAATATCTCTTTACTCAAACTTCAAGCAGAAAACAAAAATATCGAGATTTATTCCGATTGTCCTAATGATTTATATGTATCTGGTGACATTAATACTTTATCAACTGTAATTCGAAACTTAATCTCAAATGCGATTAAATTCACCCACCCAGGCGGTAAAGTCATTGTTTCTGCCAAAGAAATAAAGGATTTTGTTGTAATTTGTGTTGAGGACACCGGAATCGGAATGTCGAAAGAGACGATGGATAAACTTTTCAGAATAGATGTCCATCACACATCACTTGGAACTGCTGATGAAAAGGGAACGGGACTGGGTTTGATAGTTTCAAAAGAATTTGTCGAAGCTAACAAAGGAAAAATTTGGGTAGAAAGCGAAAAGGATAAAGGGAGCAAATTTTACTTCACAGTTCCTTTGTCCCTAAAAACAATGAAACATTAACTAATTTTTAGCGTTTTATATTTTTAGTAATTAAATGAGGTAAAATTGAAAAACAAGCTTATCTATTACTTAATCTTTATTGGTATTTTTTCAAACCTAAGCATTTTTTCGCAAAATAAATCAACAGAAGATACTGTAGAAAACATCAACAAAAAGGACTTTTTGGTAAGGCCATTCAAGAAAAATGATTATTTCAATACTGATTTCTTCAACCAACCCTCTTTAACAATTTACACTGGTTTTAATCTACCCACTTATTCCAAAATTAATCCTAACCCCAAATTCAACACAATGAATTTTGCAACTATTGAACTTGGGTCTACAAGGATAACAAGCAAGGAACTGAAATCCGGTGACAAGATAAACGAAACAATGAGGACTGGTTTATTTTTAAGTAATTTTTCATCAAAATGGAGAATTAAAGATAATGCAAATCTTAATGCTAAAATGTGGAGATTCGGTATTACCTTGAATGATAAAGGATATGGTTATAAAATGGGTAGTAAAAATTACCTTTTCTTGACTCATGGAACCTCTTTAATTTGGTCCAAATTTGATGTGGACGGTTTAAACAACTTTTCTCAACCGGACAGCACTCTTTTGGGAGCTTTTTCATCTCAATTTAGATTTGGTAATTCATTCCAGTCTGGGTTTTCATTTGTTGCTTTGAACTCTATTTCTTTAGACTTTCGATACGAAAGGTCTCTTATCTACCCTGCGCACAAGTTCTGGTACTGGCTTGGGAGTTACTTTCTCGAAGGAATTTCTCAGGAATTATTAAACAAATTTATTAAAGAAGCTGTCAATTCAAGTCCTAAAGCTGGTCCTATTGTAAATGCAATTTTAAAAGGAGCACTTTCTTACGGTATATATGAGTTGAGAAAAGACCAAATGAACTGGCCTTTCAAAACTGAACCACCTTTGTTTAACGACAATTTCAAAATTGGCTTAACTTTTATCTTTTAATCGAATATGAATTTTCTGATTGCAGGAGCAACTGGAGGAATAGGAATAAGACTATCTAAGTTACTACACAACAATGGACATGTGGTTTTTACAATTTCAAGAAACCCAGCCAAAACTAGAGAATTGATTGACTTTGCCAAGGATAATTTCAGTTGGGAAGATAATTGGAGCAAAATTTTGCCTGAAATAGATTCAATCATTAACCTTTCTGGTGCTTCCATTGGTAAAAGATGGAGCAAAAGGTATAAAGAAGAAATTTATTCAAGTAGAATCGGAACCACCCGAAAAATTGTTGAAACACTAAACAAGTTTGACTCTAAACCCATTAAATTTTTCAGTACATCTGCGATTGGGCTTTATCCAAGTTGTCATGACGATTTTATCGATGAAAACTCTCAACCCGGAACAAGTTTTCTTTCTAAAGTCTGCCAAGATTGGGAAAACGAAGCTGGGAAAATTAACTCGTTTCACAATCTTGTCATTGGTAGATTTGGTGTAGTTTTAAAAGAAGATGATATCGCATTAAAAAGAATTTTAACTTCTTACAAACTTGGATTTGGTACAGTTATAGGTAATGGGAATCAATGGTTTTCGTGGATTCATATCGAAGATTTATTAGACCTGATTATTAAAAGTGTTACCAATGATAATTTCAATGGTGTTTACAATTTTGTTTCTCCTAATCCAGTTAAATTTAGAGTTTTTATTCAAGCAATTGGAAAAATTTTGGGTAAACCCTTTATTTTGTCCATTCCGGATTATCTTGTCAAAATTATGTTTGGAGAGCAATCCGAGGTCCTTATATCCTCGCAACGAGTTATACCTAAAAGGTTAATTGAAATGAACTATAATTTCAAATATCCCTTTATTGATAAAGCTTTAGAAAATATCATTGGCTAAGTAAATCCGGACGACGTTCCTTCGTTTTCCGTAATGCTTGTTCATATCGCCATTTTGAGATTTCATTATGATTGCCACTAAGAAGAATATCGGGAACTTTTAAGCCACGAAATTCCGCTGGTTTTGTATAAATTGGCGGCTCCAGTAAGCCATTTTGAAATGAATCTTCAAAAATGGATTGTGGGTCTCCTAAAACCCCAGGAACTAACCTTACAATAGCGTCTGTGACAAGCATGCTGGGAACTTCTCCTCCAGTAAGGACGAAATCCCCTACTGAAATTTCCCGAGTAACAAGTACATCGCGAATCCTCTGGTCAATACCTTTATAATGACCACATAACAGAATAATATTATTCATTAAGGATAATTCATTTGCGATATTTTGGTTAAAAAGTGCTCCATCAGCAGTTAAGTAAATGATTTCATCATAATCTCGTTGAGATTTCAAATATTCAACACATTTAAAAACTGGCTCACATTTAATCACCATTCCAGAACCACCACCATATGGAGTATCATCAATGTGTCCAAACTTGTCGGAAGAATATTTATGTAAATTGTGTACAACGATTTCAACAAGCTTTTTTTCTTGAGCAATTTTTACAATGCTTGTTTTCAAAAACGATTCAAAAATCTCTGGTACCGATGAAAGAATATCAATTCTCATTATTATTGAACTAAAACTTTATTCAAGAAACCCATCAATCAAATCGACATAGATAGAGCCTTCGGAACGATTAACCTTTTTCACAATTTCATCAACGTAAGGAAGATAAAACTCACCTTTTTCGGTCTTTACCAATATTAAATCATTACCTGGGTTAGGTAAAATTGAAATAGCCTCGCCAATGACATTTCCAGTGTTAATATCAATAACACTGTAATTCAAAGCTTGCTCGTAAAGGCTATCTTCGTCATCTCTGGCAACATCATTCTGACTAATAAAAACACCCTTTTCAATTAATTTTTGAGCTATTTCAATTGTATTTACATCCTTAAGTTTTAGGTAACAATATTTTGACGGACCATTTTTAAACTCAAGTAAAGTAAAATTTTCGGAAAAACGCAAAGAATAACCCACTTTGACATTAGAAAATGGTTTTGGCAGAAATTCACGATTGGCATCTAACTTTAAGGTTCCATCCAGCCCTTTAAGACCAACAATTGTACCTAATAATAAGTAATTCATTGTTTACCATCAAATTCCACCTTTTGATAATTACGATTTACAAATTCAATCATTGCAATAGCAAGAAAAGCACAAAAATTATAATCCCTAAACAGAAATTGCTGATTCGTAAGCTGAGAAACAAAAAGAATAATTAAAATGATAAATCCAGACAAAACGTAAGATTGCAAATAATGCCTTCTTGTTTTAAGTATCAAATTAAAAGACCGAAAAAAGTAAAATAACATGAAACTAAAATAAAGTAATGCCATAGGAATCCCTGCTCGATAAAGGATGGAGGTAAACCCATTGTGTATGTTATGACTCGTAGTGGTTCGAACAAATATAGGGTCTCTAAATCGAATTTTTTTTGCGAATCCATTTCCCCACAATGGATTTTCGGCAATCCCTTTGAAAACAACCGGATACTCTGCCAACCTTCCTAAAACAGATTTATCCTTTTTCCCCTGGGCACTAGTAAGAAATCTATATTCAATAAGCCTTGTAACTAAGGAATAATTGCTTCCAAAAATATAATATATTATTCCTAAAGTGGAAATAATAATAACTAAATAAAAGAAAATAATCCCAAAACGTTCTTTCCAACCATAATAGAGAAAAAGAACTAAAGTACCGATTAAAACCACAATCCAAAAAGTTCGGCTTACTGTAACAATTAACGCAACCAAGGAAGCAAAAGCAGAAAGAAATAAAACCAAACGAAGCAAAATGTTCTTTCGAGTTACGAATAAAATAATCGAGGTAAAATATGTTGCCGTAAATACAGTGTGGTTGATTTTTATCTTTGCACCAAGCCCAAAAACCAACTCATAAGCATAACTTGCAGTTACAAGTGTTGTCTCCCTGTAATGATAAATAAGATATCCAATACTTGAAAATGCAGCAATTAAAGCTAAACTCAATAAAATTGCTAAATCTTTTTCTGTCTTAATGTATTCTCGAAAAGGAAAATAAAGAAGTATTAGAAATAGAATTGCAACTTCCCTAATCCATCTAAAAAGGTCGACACCATTCAAATATGCTACTAAAGCATTAAAAGGAAGAAAAATAAAGAAAAGAATAATAAACAAATCACCATAGTTTTGTATTATTGTTCTTTTTTCAATAAAAGTTTTAAAGAAAAAGAATAGAATTACACCCGGAATAGTAAGTAAAGCAAAACCAATTTCGAGAAAGGCAACTTGGTCGTCCTTCCCTCGATAAATAAGAAAAAAAGCAAATGATAAGGTTATAAAATAGCACCAAAGCTTTGGAAATCTTAAGAATACTAAAATAACCGATACCCCAAAAATTAAGCCTAAAAGGTAGAGCTCGAAACCTTTAAATAAGAAAAGTGAAAAAATTGGAAGAAAGGTAAGCAACAACAGAATAGAAGCATAATAATAAAACTTTTCGGTTCTGAAAACAATGGGTAAATTCATTTTTCGAGATTATTATTCTTTTTTGCTTCTTTTGTGAAATTCGAAATTGAATCAAGTATTATGAGAAAGAAAGAAATTAAAATAAAAGATCCTAAAAATGAACCAAGAACAATCAAGGACCTTTTTGGTTTGGATTTTTGGTCGGGTGGGCTTGCTTTATCTAAGACAATCAGATATTGAAGTTGCCTATGTTCATTCAGCCTATTTTCTTCCAAATAAGGCAAGAGAAAAGATTTAACTTTGGAATAAGTCTCGAGTTCAGCATAAAGTCTTAAAAACTCTCCACCTATTTTCGTAAGTGATTTCAATGGGAAATTACCGATGTAGCCTGGTTTGTTTTCGAAATCGCTCAGCTTTTGAGTCAAACTTTCCAAAATATTCCTCTGTGAAAAAGTCAAAGGGTCGTTTTCTCCATACCTAGATTTGTAAAGTTCATAAAGAATTTCTTGGGATATTTTACTTGCTTTTAGATCGATATAACTGGAACTTATTGCCTTGGTTTGTTCTTCAGGAGAGAAAATCAAGTTTATTTGGGAAAATCTTTGAAGCGAATCTAAAATTGAATTAATAAGGGTATCGATATTAGAGATCCTTTTCTCGAGATATATTCGGTTCAAGCCTGCTTCTGTCTGAAGAATCTTTTGTGCAACATTATTTGAAATTTCTACATAATCATTTGCAACATTTGCAGCCCGAACTGGGTCTTTGTCCGTAAAATTAATTAAATAGTTACCCTCTGGTTCAAGTGTGATTTCAAGATTTTCTTCAAATCTCTTTCGTAGTTTGGTAATTCTACTTTTTGGAATTTTATAAACTGTATCAAATCGGTACTTATTTATAAGGCTATCTTTTACTGCCTTGCTGTCGAGTATTACAAGGAATGAGTACATACCTTCGGTCTTTCCACTCAACTTTGCCAAACCAATGTCTTTCAAAGTAGAACTTAATCCACTTATAAGAGATTCCATCGTGGAAGCGGATGTCTTTGGAGGTATTGCATTTACAACAGCAGTATATTGGTTTGGTAATAGAAGGGATATTATTAATGATGCAATTGTAACAATTAAAACAAAACCAAATATTATCCATTTGTTTTTTAATAAAATGGCAACTGCTTTTTTTCCAATTTCTTCATTTTTCGTGTTCATAACCTACCAGTTCAATTTTTCAAAAGCAAAGGGTTTTCCAAATAAGGTGGTTTAGGAAAGTCTGCTTCGACAGGTCTTATCTCCGCATCTTCAAGCAAAATATCTGGAACGATAAGAGATACCCCAACATAACCTCCGGAGGCGAAAGATGAAGATGCTATTGGAGCAAGAATATTCAAAACATACTTACGATTGCCAACCAAGATAATATCTTTAAATGATTGGGTTGTTATTCCTTTAAGTTCTACACCACGAATTAGTTCCTCCCTACCATCTGGATAAACTTTGTAGGCTTCCAGAACTATAATTAAGTTTTGTTCCCCAGAAAACTTATATTCAATTGGTGAAATAATCGAAAACGCCGTTGAATATATGTTTTGGTTCATAATCTTTTTGACTATAATACCAAAAGGTAAATCCCTTTGCTTGCAAAGTTGAATCAATCTCTGTTTTAATTCACTATAAGACTTTGTATACTTTTTGTCGGATATAATTTCTAGATTACTAAACATTGGGTAACCTTCTCGATCGTTACCATTTGAGTTTAGAAGCCTTTTAACAGGAGTTCTATTTGAAAGCAAAGTTTTCAAATAACCATTTTGAACAAGGGTAATATTTTGGGCTGGGGTTCCTTCATCGTCAACTTTAAAATGTCCCAAAAGTGGAACTCCATTAAATTCACTTTTCAAAGGTGATGATTGAAGGGTAAGAAATTCTGGAAGGACCCTACCCCCAATTTTTGTTTGAAAAGCATTATAACGGGATAACTGTTGAGTTCCTTGTTCACTCAACAAAGGCCTCTGTGCCAATAAATTTGGAGCAAATACCTGTGCGAAAAGCTCACCAGCGGCTTGTTCGCTAAATAAAATGGGACCAGAGTAAGAATCGTCCAAAGTTTGTGCTCTTTTTGCCTTACGTAAATTTTCGCACACCATTCTTACTGATTTTTCTAAAGAATCTTTATTAGGTAATTTGGATGGGATTGTAGAATATAAAGAATAAAAATCATTAATTGGCATTCCATCGGGATTTTGCAATGTACCAACAGTTTCAAACCCAGTGAAATGCTCCGGTTTGATAAACTCGATTCCTTCGCTATTCACATAATACTTAATGGTTTGAATATATTCATATGAAACATTTGAATTGTTTATTTCTGGATAATTACGAAAAATTGCAGACAAATCCTCGAGCATCGAACAAACTTGCTTAAAATCGATTTTGGGTAAAGAAATGTTTGTATCAATTATTTTATTTCTACTAGAAAAGGCAAAATCTGGTATTGTATCCTTAATAATCCGATTTTTAATGATGGAAACTTTTTTGGAGTAAGACTTTGCAGAACTTTTATAAGCAAAATCTGTTGCAAGCCAAAGTTCACGGCGAAGCGAATAATAATCGAAATCCTCAGGGACTATGCGTGTTGAACCACCTTCCTCGGCTCCTCCAAGAAAGAAACTAAAGGAAAAATCTAAAAAATTGGTATTGTCAAGTTTGTAATCGCCTACCCTTACTTTTACATTCAAAGTAACACTTTTCTTTTGCAAAGAGTCTACAATAGAACCCAAAAAAGAGTTTGCTCGTTGAACATTTGTGATTTTAAGTGAGTATTCAATGAAATAAGGTTTGGGTAAAGTTTCGATGTAGAGACTATCCATTGAACGTTTCAACTCATCTCGCAAAGCTTGAAGAATTTCGATATGACTAATAGAAAATGCCTTGCTTACAACAGTTGTTAATAGAAGTAAAATCCAAATAAGAATATTTTTGAATATTTTCATATATTTCGCTCAGCTTTATTTTCAATATGTTTATTAGGAATATATAATTTTAAAAATTGTAAAACTATGTCTGGCGACTTAATTCCTATCATCATTCTCTTAAAGGAATTCAGTTCCAATTGTAATCCACAACTCCCATTAAGAGTATATGCAATCCCATTCCTTTTAATGCTATATCTAATACCCCAACCACCATACTCTAAAATTGGTCTGAATCTTCTAATAGAATAAGAACGTATGTCGGTATAAGCAATAAAGCGGTATTTTCTATGGAAAGGAAAAAGTCTAAAAAACAAACCTTCTTGGGAAATTATCAATTCTAATTTCAAATTCAGAAAAATATAGATGATAAAAGCAGATAAAATAAAAATAAAAAAACCACTCAAATAAAAAGGCATGGTTTCTTTGGAATAAAATGGTCGATCAAAATTAGAAAAAACAAAATAAAAAGTACTTATGTATGAAGCAACTGGAAGAATACCAGCAAAAAAAACAATGAGTATAGTAAATAATTTATTGATTTTCTGTTTTTCATGATAGACTTTTGTTGATATTTCCATTTTCCTATGGTGATGGTAAAACAGGAGGTTTCTCTTCTGATTTGTCTTTCTTCTGGACCTCGATTTTTGAAACTAAAATGCTAGGTGAAACAGCTGAAACAGGAACACCACCAGATTCAGCACCACAGGTTCCATTGAAAACCCCAATATCATTTGCAGTTGCGGTAATATTTGAAAATGTAGTCAAAGGAGTTCCTATTAAGTCTACCCCACGCACAATTTCGTCTGGCCTGCCATCAACATAAACTTTGTAAACAACAATTGGTAGAACATTAAATGCATTAGGTATTGTTCTTCCAGTGAAAGTAAAGCCCCCTTCGACAGTTTCAAAAATCAACCCATATTCTTTTCCTTGTTTTTTGCATTCATCAATAAGCATTTTTCGAAGAGTAGAAAATGTAACTTTATTAGATGATTCTACTATTAAGTTCGATTGCCTCGCAACGGCTCTGTATCCATAATTTTTTCTACCATGTCCATTAGATTTAGGGAAATTTTCTATTGGAGAGCGGGACATAATAAAATTTTTGAAAATACCACTATCCACCGATACAACTCTTTGAGCTTTTACACCTTCATCATCATACTTATAATAACCAGAAAGTTTAATGCCGTTAATCTCGTTAATTGTTGGATCGAAGACCACATTAACGAATTCAGGAAGAACTTTTTTATTAAGATAGGATTTGAAAGTTTGACTAGACCTGGGATCTTTTTGACGATGTCCTTCAACTCTATGCCCAAAAATTTCGTGGAAGAAAACTCCTGAGGCTTCACCCTTTAAAATAGCAGGCCCAGAATATGTCTCCATCAATGGAGCTTCTTTTAATATTTTCAGTTTGTGAATCAATTCGGCAAGTGAAATTCTAATTGAGTCCTCCGAAGGCAATTCATTTTCATTAAATCCAAAAAAACTCTTGTATAAATATAAGACCATACCATCGTCGGCTTTAGTTCTAACATAAAGAAAAACTCTGAAATTGGGTTCATTCTGTGCTATTTCTGAGCCCTCGGAATTAACAAAAATTTTGTATGTGTTTGTGTATGAAAAAGAAATTCTACCATCGAGTAGCCATTTGTGTTCACGAAAAATTCGTGAAATACTATTAAATATTACTTCCCACTTGTTTAGGTCCACTTTATGAGTCTTTCTAGGTTCAAAATAAACAGCAGGATCAACTCTGGAGAAATCAGCAGAAGTATCTTCTTCTTTCACCTTCAATGCTTTACTCGACAAAACATTTTGAAACTGCTTTGTTGCTTCTTTGTAAGCCTTTTCAGTTGCGTTCCAAATAGTTGTTCGAAATGCTATTTCATCACCATTGTGTGGTAATTTAGAACTCTGAAAAGAGGAAAAAGAAAAACTCCCTCTTTCAGTTTGATGGGTATTATCAAGTTCGTAGCTTCCCACCCTTAGATCAACATCCAAGTACCTATTACGTGAAGAGCCTTTGTTAAGAGTTCTCCCAAAGGAATTAGTTATAGTGTATGATTCAACATCAAAAACTTGATAACTAATATAATATGGCGGAAACTGCTGATTGATTAATTTTTCACTAAAACGAAGTAACTCCTTCTTAAGAGCATTTATTATAACCCTCTCCTCCTGGGAAAAAGAATTAAAAAAAGGCAAGAAAATTAAAAAAACTAATATCTGAAAGAATGGTTTTTTCATACTTCAACCTTATTTTCAAGAATTATTTTGTTTTTTATATTCAAATCATCATCCAATTCGTAAATATATGGAACACCGGTCGGAATATTCAATTCCAAAATTTCTTCTTTTGTTAGATTTTCCAAATACATAACTAAAGCACGAAGGGAGTTTCCATGGGCTGAAACCAAAACATTTTTACCACTTCTTAATATTGGTTCAATTCTTTGGTGATAATATGGCAAAACCCTTTCTTGGGTATCTTTCAAAGATTCGCCACCAGGTGGAGCAACGTCGTAGCTTCGTCTCCAAATCTTCAATTGGTCGAAGCCATATTTTTCTCCTATTTCAGTTTTGTTCATTCCCTGAAGATCACCATAATGTCTTTCATTTAAAGCCTTATCTTTTTGGTATGGAAGTCCATCTAAACCAAGTTCATCAAGTATAATTTCCGTTGTTCGAATTGCTCTTTTCAATACCGAAGTAAAAACAGCGTCAATTTTAATATTGTAACTTTTTAAAATTTTACCTGCTTGGTGGGCTTCTTCCTCACCACGTGGAGAAAGGTCAATATCGACCCAACCCGTAAAGCGGTTTTGTAAATTCCATTCGGATTCTCCATGTCGAACTAAAATTAGCATTGGCATACTTCTTACTCCTTGTTAGACAAAAAATTTTTAGGTTGACAAAATTCAATCAAAACACCATTGGTAGATTTGGGATGTATAAAAGCTATTTCCATATCGTGGGCTCCCTCGACTGGTTTTTCGTTAATCAAAGAAACTCCAGAGTGCTTCAACCTATCCAATTCACATTGAATACCTTCCACTTCAAATGCTATGTGGTGAATTCCTTCACCTTTTTTTTGAATAAATTTGGATATTGGTGAATCTTCATCGGTTGCAGCAGTAAGTTCAATTAACACATTACCAACCCTAAACGAAGCAATCTGAACCTTCTGTGCCTCTACTGTCTCAAGATGAAAATTTTGAACATTGAATAAATTTTTGAATAGGTTCATGCTATTTTCCAAGTTGGAAACAGCAATACCAATGTGGTTAATACCTTTTATCATATTATTCTCCATCCTAAGGATTAATAAATTTTCAATGTATTTCAATTCATCTTCAGTATTAATGCCCAGAAGTTCAATAGGATCTTCAATGAAAAAAACACCAACGTTAAGTTTGTCGTCAAGATACATCTTAACAATATCGGTCAAATAAAACTCTTTTTGAGCATTATCGTTTTTCAACAATTTCAAATATTTGAATAAGTCTTTGGTTTTAATTACGTAAATTCCGGCATTAATTTCGTTTATGTATTCTTGATTGGGTAATAAATCCTTGTGCTCAACAATACCAAGCAAATCTCCCTCTAAACTTCTTACAATCCTACCATAGCCAGTTGGATTTTCAACCTTTGTGGAAATCAACGAAAGATCATAATTGCCATCGATATGGAAATCAAGAAACTTAGATAAGTTCTGGTAGGAAATTAAAGGTACATCACCAGAAAGAACAAGCAGGTGTTCTATTTTGGGATCGATAATTTTTTCAATCTGCTGAATTGCATGACCAGTGCCAAGTTGCTCAAATTGTTCTACAAATTCAATTCGACTATCATTAAAATTGCTTTGAATGAAATCAATAACTAAATCTTTTTTAAAACCAACAACAATGTAAACCTTTGATGGTTTTAATTTTAGGGCAGTCTCCAAAACATATCCTATCAAGGGTTTGGTAAACAATGGTGTTAAAACCTTAGGTCGTTCAAATGATTTCATCCTTTTGCCTTTTCCGGCAGCCAAAATCGCTATACCAAACATCTTTAACCTTTGGGTACAATTTTATTCGGTTCTGTCTTGTAAGAAATCTCTGAAATTTCATTGTTTTTGTCCAATAAAACCACGATAGGTTTATAATTTTTCAATTCATCTTCAGAATAAACAGAAAAGCTAATAACAATAACTTCGTCGCCAATAGCACCTTTTCGAGCTGCTGCACCATTTAGGCAAAATTGACGACCTCCTCGAACTCCAGGAATAACATAAGTGTCTAATCTTTCTCCATTATTGATGTTAACCACGGAAACTTTTTCGTAAGGAAGTATGTTTGCAACTTCTAACAATTCCTCATCAATTGTAAAGCTCCCTTCGTAATACAAATTTGCATCGGTGATTTTTGCTCTGTGAATTTTCGATTTTAACATTATCCGTTGCATAATCCGATTTATATTTATTATTTATTAAAGACAAAATAAATGTTAAATTATTGAAAAGATTCTTCCTATTTATTAAACGATTCGTCTTTAAAAATTAGAATTTGTTTTTCACCTTTGCTACTTTGAAAGCCCACTGGCATACCATCTGTCGTGTAGTTGAAATAGATATTGCAATTTTTATCGATGGCAATAATCCCCCCAGTAGCTCCCATTTTTTTAATTTCTCCTAAAACGTAATCAACCGCATCATTCAATGAGTAATTGGCATACTCAACCAATGCAGAAACATGGAATGCAGCACTCTGCCGAATAAAATATTCACCCGTTCCTGTACAGGATACCCCACAAGTGGTATTTTTTGCATAAGTCCCAGCACCAATAATAGGCGAATCTCCAACGCGTCCCACCATTTTATTTGAAATACCCCCAGTTGAGGTCCCTGCTGCAATATTACCATAAATATCTATTGCAACAGCCCCTACAGTTCCTTTTTGTCCTTTTTTAAAAAATTTGGGATCCTTTAAGCGGTCTGGACTAATCAAGGAATCAGGAGATATGCGTTTAAATTTAAATTTATTTATAATCTTATCTATTCCTTCTCCCGCAAATAGAAGATGCGGAGTTTTTTCCATAACTGCGCGAGCAAGAACAATTGGATTAGGAAAATTCCTAACACCAGCAACAGCTCCAGCTTTCAATTCTTTACCTTCCATAATTGAAGCATCCATCTCAACAAAACCTTCTTCGTTAAGGACAGAACCCTTACCAGCATTAAAAAGAGGTGAATCCTCCAAAATTTTAATAGCAACTTCAATAGCGTCAAGGGCTGTTCCGCCTTTTTCTAAAACTTTATATCCTTGCTCGACAGCAAGTAAAATAACACTCTTAATCTTATTATTACTAACAGTATCATTTATGTAGTTTCCCGCACCACCATGCACTATAATAGCAAAAGGCTTTTGAGAAGCGAACAAACTCGGATTAAGAATAATAAGAACTGTTACAAACAAAAAACTCAGCATTTTTTTCAATATTGCTCTCCTTCTATTTTTTTCATTACATTTAACTCTGAATGATATTTTCCATTAGGGAATTTACTTTTGTACTCTTTTATTAGATCTTCAAGATCTAAGAGCAAGCCTTTTTCTTTATAGATTTGAATTTTTAACCAAAGAGCATCTTCGGCATAATCTGTATCTGAGTAATCCGTCAGAACAATATCTAGATAAATCAAAGCAGACTTTGGACTCTCCCATTTATGGTATAAGCTTGCGGTGAAATAATTTCTATAAGCAAGCTTGTTTCTCAATACCTTTAGATAATTATTCGAAGGAATTGCAAGGGAATCCTCTGGATAAATTTTATTGAACTCCATGAAATATTCAATAGCTTTAAAAGTATACTCCTGCTCTCTATCGAACGAAGGTGATAGGTTATAGTAGCTTAAAGCAGTTTTGAATAAAGCAATTTTGCTAAATTCACTTATTGGATACCACTTTCGTAATGTTGAGTAATGAAAAGCAGCCATTATATAGTCGCCTTTTGCAAAACTTATTTCACCAAGATAAAATTGGGCATCGTCTGCGTACTGACTTGCTGGGTATTGAAGTTTCAACAAATCGAAATATTTTTCTGCTTCCTCATACTTTTTCTTTTCAAATTCAAATTTTGCTTTATTAAACAAATCATCTGCAGATTGAATACTTTCCTTCTTTGTCGTTGAGCAACTGGAAAAGAAAATCAAAGCAACAAATATGAGCAACAAAAATTTGACTATAAAACAACGATAATACATAAAAAATAATAAACATAAAGTTTGTAACTTGCAAAATTAAAGTATTATTCTTAAATAACACTATGAAACAAGAGTATCTGACTTTCGACATCGAAACATCACCGCTTGAGTGGGATACATTTTCCGACTCGCAGAAAGAATTTCTTTTAAGGAACCTTTCAACAGAAGAAGAAATCGAAAGACGAAAAATTGATTTAGGTCTATCTCCTTTTACTGCACAGATTATTTGCATTGGTTTGTACTTTGTAGAATTAGAGGAAGATAATGAAGTTTATGCTAAATCCGTAGCTTACGTAGTGGACAACTCATTTTCCAATGAAGTTGACGTAGTAAATACAATTGAAGACACAGAAATTCACATTGTAACAGAAGCAAAAGCAATAGAAACATTTTGGAGAATTCTATCCAAGCATCCTGAAATTTATTTAATTTCTTTCAATGGTAGGAACTTCGACTGCCCCTTTATTATGCTACGCTCAGCGTTTTTAGGGGTTGTTCCCACAAGAAATCTTATGGAAGGATCAAAATACAAATATAAATTTCACACCGACTTGCTTGACGAATTAACATTTTATCAACCAACTAATTATTTTTCGGCTACAAAAAGGTTCAACCTTGACTTCTACACTCGCTCATTCGGAATCCATTCTCCAAAGTCCCATGGCATAGATGGCTCGAACGTCTCCCAATTCTTTCAAGAGAAAAAATTTACTGATATTGCACTTTATTGCATTAGGGATGTTAAATCCACTTGGGAATTGTATAAAAAAGTTAAAAAATACCTCTTTCTATAAATATATTTAATCGAAAAAAAATCAAATTCCTAATTTCATTAAATTTTAATCAAAACAATTGAATATTCTAAGAAATTGCAAACATTTGTTTAGTGGGTATTAGAGAATCTTCTTTAATCGGTAACCTTTTGATTTCAATAGATTAATTATACCTTTTTCTCCAAACAAATGAGCAGAGCCAACAATGACAAAATAACACTCTTTATCGGACAAATACTGTGATATCTTATCCACCATCTTAAAATTCCTATTCTCATTTAATAATTTATGAAAAGCCACTTCAAGGGTATCACTAAAATCTTTTATAGTCATTTTATCTATCACAGCATCTTCATCTCCTTTTTCCCATGCTTCGAAAATGTCCTCATTTTTCATCAAACTCGCTTGTTCTTGGAGTAAAAAGTAATCTAGGAAATACTCCGGAGCAAGTTGATAAAGACTTTTAAATATTTCCAATTGTTCGACGAATGATTCAAGTTCAAGAACATTTTTTGTGCTGTCTAACTTGTTAGCAAAATACATTTCAATTCCCTCGATGTATTCATTTCCTTTTTGGTTAACAGCTTCAAGACTTACAAGCAGAAGAACAGCCATCCATGGTTGTAATTTGTTGTATAGGATTTTTGGAATAGAATAATGTTTAAAAAGACTGTCCATTTTTTTAAAATACTTTTGGGGAATGGAATTTTCCAAGGTTGATGTGTCTTTAAAAATACCATACTCAAAAATCTCGAGTGGGGAAATTTGCTTAATGTTAATTTCGAAAACAACATTTTTGCAGTTTTTAAAAGCATTTTCAACAATAGGTTCCAAAGGATAAAAGCTCTTTTTGCCTATATGAATTGAGCCATACAAATAAATTTTTGAACTATCGGTAAATACTTCGTAAAAGAAACCCTTAGAAAATGTTTTGTAGCTAAATAAAAAAAACAAACAAAGTAAACAAATCGACATTCTTTTTTTCATATCTTTTTCCATTGGTGTATATTTGCAAATTTAAGCAAAGAATAAATTTCTATGAACCAAGTTAAATTTAAACCTTTTTTGTCGATAATGCTGATTGTATTTTCAATCCTTCATTTTATTAGATGTTCTAGAGAAGAAGATAAGATAAAATTTTGGCATTTTTGGAGTGAACCCAAACAAGCTAAAGTTATCCGAGAAATTGTTTCAGAATTCGAAAAAATTAATAATTGCAAAGTTGAAATTTCAGAGCTTTCATGGAACGATGGTAAAACAAAACTCATTCTTGCATTTAACTCCAAAACAGCCCCCGACGTTCTTGAACTCGGTTCAGATTGGGTTGCACAGTTCTCGTCCGCTGGGGTTTTAGCACCATTATCAGAAAATGAATTTCAAATAAAAAGATTTTTCGAATACTCTTTGCTTCCTGGCAAATTTAACGGAAAAATCTATGCAATTCCTTGGATTTTAGGAACTAGAGTGTTATTCTGCAACTTAGATTTGATGGAAAAAAATGGTATTCTAAGTCCACCAAAAACTTTAGACAAACTTCTAGAATACTCGCGCAAAATTAATGAAAGTGGATTAGGGTTTGGTTTTGGAGCAAATGGAACTGACCCACACAGACTTTATAAGAAAATTCTTCCGCTAATTTGGACTTTCGGTGGAGAAATTATCGACAGCAATGGAAATATTGATATTAATAATTCTGCAAGCATAAAGGCTTTTGATTATTATTTTCAATTATCACGGGCAGGAATAATTGAAACTCAAAAACAAATTGATTTACTTTTTATTCAAGGGAAAGTTGCTTTTTGTTTTTCTGGTGAATGGCTTTTAGACTTAATGTTGCAATCAAATTCAAAAATGAGATTCTCTACTTCATTAATACCAGGAATTAATGAAAAGCCTGGAATCTCTTTCGCTGGAGGAGAATATCTTGCTATTAATCAAAATTCAAAAAATAAATTACTTTCTTCAAAATTAATTCAATTTTTACTTTCTGAAAAAAACATAATTAAACTTTGCAAAGAAATACCCAGTGCCGGTTTTCCAGCAGATACAAACACCTTTAAAAATTACGAATTATTCCGAAATGAACACAAAAAAGTGTTTGCTCAACAGTTAAAATATTCGAAAATGACCCCGGTGCACCCAAGATGGATAGAAATTGAACCAATTATCGAAAGAGCTCTTAGCGAGGTGCTTTTCCAAAAAAAAGGAGTGTACCAAGCTATTAAAGATGCCCAAAATGAAATCGATTTTTACAACAAGAATATAACTTTTTAAACAACAAACCAGATACAATTTCGTTTTAAAATTTTTATTAGCAATTAGTTTTTATTATTTTTGTTTTTAGATCATTCTAAATTTTCCAAAAAGTAGTATTAGATATGATGTTAAGTGAAGCAAATCCTCCAAAAATAGTCAAAGTTATATCAATTGACTCAAGCAAAGGAGCTAAGCAAAGGCTTTTAGCTCTTGGTATACATCCAAATGACATTTTGCAAGTTATCTCTAATCCATCCTTCGGCCCAATTCTAATAAAAAACATATCGAAAGACAATGCAAGAGTTGCAATTGGGCGTGGCATCGCTCAAAAAATCCAAGTCCACGACATCAACTAAAACTATTGCTTTAGTTGGACAACCAAATTCTGGTAAAAGCACACTTTTCAATGCTTTATCAGATGTAAAGGTATCGACTGCAAACTTTGCTGGTACAACTGTTGAATATAAAGAAACTATTATTAACATATTTGGTGAAAGTGTTCATATTATCGACTTACCTGGGTTGTATTCATTAAATCCTATGGAACCCGCAGAATTTGTAACGTTGAATTACCTTGTAAACAATCAAGTAGATTTAATATTGAATGTGGTGGACTCTACTTTGATTACACGTAGTTTGGAATTGACAATTGAACTTAGTGAACTTAATATTCCAATGATTGTTGCTTTAAACCTAACAGACGAAGCAAAGAAGAAGGGAATTGAAATTAATTCAGATAAATTATCCGAAATTCTAAATATTCCGGTAGTTAAAATTTCTGCTCTTTTCAGGCAAGGAATTACTGAATTACTTAACACTATTTACGAACAAATTTTTATCGACCCCAAAAGGCCAAACCAATTAAAATTCACCCACCACATCGAAGAGTTACTTAGCAATGTATCGAATTACTTTGAATTAACAACCCCAAACCTTAAAAATATAAGATTCCTTTCAATAAAAATACTTGAAAACTTTGAATTGGTAAAGGATTACATAAAAATAATTGACCAAGAAACAATTGAGAAAGCAAAACAAGAAATTATCCAAAATCATCAAACATCAATTTTCGAAACATTTGAATACGAAAGACATCATCACAGCATGAATATTTCACATCGAATAACTAAATACTTGCAAAATCCAAAACTAACTTTCGTCGAAAAGATCGACCTTTTATTTCTTAAACCCTTAACCGGTTATTTTTTTGCTATTATTTTCTTTGCTTTATACTTCTTAACAATATTTTCCTTTGGTGGTTGGTTAAGTGAATTAACTGAAAAGCCGATCGATTATATTTCCAACTTAATTGGACAAATAAAAAGCCATTCACTTTTTACTTGGTTTATAGTAGACGGTACCTACCAAGGAATTGCCGGTGCAATTGGTATTGTTTTACCATATTTTCTACCTTTGCTACTTTTGACAGCCCTTCTTGAAGAAAGTGGATATATGGCTAGAATTGCCTTTTTAATGGATGCAATTTTTCATAGAATTGGCTTGCACGGAAAATCTGTTGCATCCTTTGTAATGGGTTTTGGATGCACTGTACCAGCTGTTTACGCAACTAGGATAATTGAAAGCAGACGCGATAGATTATTAGCTTCTATTTTAATTAACTTCATACCCTGTTCAGCCAGGTTAACAGTAATTTTTGCGTTGACAACTGCCCTAACTGGACCCTTTTGGACAGCTATTATTTTTGGATATATACTTTTGGCCATAGCAGTAACAGCGAGAATACTCTCTTTGTTTCTCCCTAAGCCAATTGGATTAATAATGGAAATTCCACATCTTCGTTTACCTTCGCTAAAAATTATTCTAAAAAAGACTTTATACAAAATTATTGAATTCTTCAAAGTAGCTTTTCCTTTTCTTGTTTTAGGAAGTCTAATTCTATCAATATTAGATTATTTCCACTTTACCCACTTCATCAACTCTTTTTTTGAGCCATTCATAAACAATGTCTTGGGCTTACCTAAAGAATTAGGTTCCCCACTTGTCTTTGGTTTTTTAAGAAAAGAGCTTGCAGTCTTCACTATTGCCCACTCCTTTGGTACAAATAATTTAGATTTACTACCCCTAACATTACCTCAAATTGTAGTTTTTTTAGTTTTTATTGTTTTCTACCTTCCATGCGTTTCCACGATGGCTGTCTTCTGGAAAGAGTTTGGTTGGAGACATCTTCTGTTGACTGTAATCTTGGGGCTGCTACTTTCCACTGTATCAGCTTTGCTTTTTAGGATAACTTTAACAACTATTTACTAATCTTAAAAAATTTTTTTAATTTGGTATTTTAGTAATATTATTTTGAAAATTATTTGGTTAATTGTATGTTAAGCCAAGCAATCCAAGACTATTTGAAAGCAATTTACAAATTGCAAGGTACAAAACCTGTGTCCACCACAGAATTAGCAAAGGAACTAAATGTATCTGGTGCTTCAGTTACCGGAATGCTTAAAAGATTGGCAACAATGGGTCTGGTGGACTACAATTCATATCATGGAGCAAAATTGACCTCTGCTGGGGAAAAAGTTGCACTTGAAACTATTCGATTTCACCGGCTACTTGAATTATATTTAAAGGAAAAACTCAACTACCCGCTCGATAAAGTTCATGACGAAGCATGTAGATTAGAACATTTTATTTCGCAAGAATTCATCGAAAGAGTAAATCAAATTTTAGGTGACCCAAAATTCGATCCCCACGGTCATCCCATCCCCTCTAAAGAAGGCAAAATTGAATTTTTAAACGAAATCCCACTAAGTGAATGTGAAATAGGGAAAAAATATGTTATCAGCCATCTAGATGATGACAATCCTGAATTGTTAGGTTATTTAGAAAGTCTAAGTCTTTTACCAGATGTAAAAATCGAACTTCGGGAAAAATCTCCATTCTATGGTCCGATAGTTTTGCGTTTAGCAAATTCTTCAAAAACCACATCTATTGGCTACGAAGTAGCAAAAAGAATATACGTAAAGGATACAAAGTAAATTTTTTGCAATGGACTTAGCTTCTAAAATATCTGTTTGCCTCATTGTTAAAAATGAGGAAAATAACATTGGAAAATGCTTGCTTTCTGTTTCCACTATCGCAAGTGAAATAATCATTGTCGATACTGGTTCAACAGACAGAACTATTGAGATTGCAGCGAAATTCACAGACAAAATTTACTTTTACCAATGGAACAATAATTTTGCAGAAGCAAGGAATTTTGCAATTTCCCTTGCAAAATTCCCATATATTATTTCTATAGATGCAGATGAAGAACTTCAAAACCCGGAAGTAGTCACTCAAATTCTCTCCAACCCAGACCCAAATATAGGTGGCTGGTTAGTTAATAATATCTCTTATGCCTCAAGGAAAAAGGGAGCTGGTTTTGATACTTATGCAACTAAACTTGTAAGAATTTTCAAGAACCAACCATCAATAAGGTTCGAAGGAATCATCCACGAACAAATTCACGAGTCTATACTCAAAAACAACTACAAAATTGCCGATAGTGAAGTTACTTTAATCCATAGTGGTTACTCCTTATCCCCTGAACAAATGCAAAAAAAGCAATTACGAAACCTTAACTTACTCCTTGATGCCCTAAAAAAAGAACCAACAAATGCATATTTGCACTTTCAAACAGCTAAAACTTATCTTGCACTTGATAAACTTATTGATGCAGATTATCACACACGAGAGGCTTTAAAATATGCTAAACCAGATAGTTCTACTAGATCCCAAGCCCTTAACTATGGAGGAATTATATCGTTCAGACTTGGTGATTTCAACACTGCAATACAAAGAGCAAAAGAATCATTACAAATGATTCCAATTCAGTCGTTTGCAAATTTTGTTATTGGGGAAACTTATTCCGCCTTAACCGACTACAAAGCTGCTCTGTACCATTACCAAGCAATGGAAAAGGCTCTTCAAAATCCAAACTCTTTAGCTCTTGTTGTTGGGGACTACTTCCTTCCGTTTAAAAGTTTATATTTCAGAATTGGTCGATGCTACATAGGAATGAATCAACCAAAAGAAGCTGAAAAATACTTCCGCAAAGGACTTGAACTCGACCACGACGATTTCGATTGCTTACGTGGACTTATCAATTCGCTTATCTTCCAAAATAATTTTTCTGATTCAATAAGAATTCTCAAAGAATTCAAGCAAAGGAATCCCAATCTTTCATGTGAAATAGATAACTTTATAGAACAAGTTAATAATTACAAACAAGCAAACATGGTCTTTAAAAAAGCTGAAAACCAAAATGAAGAAACAAAATTTCCCAAATCCTTATTGCAACAACAATTAAAAGGTCCTAAACCATTTATAACATTGAGTATGATTGTAAAAAATGAACAAAAATTTTTGCCCGGCTGTTTAGAAAGTGTTAAAAGAATTGCAGATGAAATCGTTATTGTTGATACCGGTTCTACAGACAATACAAAAGAAATTGCAAAGAATTACGGAGCGAAAATATTTGACTTTACTTGGCGAGATGACTTTTCACTTGCAAGGAACGAAGCATTAAAATATTCCAGTGGTGAATGGATTATTTACTTAGATGCCGACGAAAGAATTATCCATCCTTCACCCCATGAACTAGTAGACTTACTTAAAAATACAGATAATTCTATTGGTGCTTACTATTGCTTAATCGAAAGTGAACATTACCAAATGGATGGCAATACTGAAGTCCATCGAGGGGGTTATCCGCGAATATTTAGAAATCTTGGGTATCCCAATATAAAGTTTGTCGGCAGAGTTCATGAGCAAATCGCACCATCCATTTTTCAAAATGGTTTAAGTATAAAATTTTCAGATATCCGAATATTGCACCTTGGATATAATCAAAGCCGAGAGGTAATGGAATACAAAATCCAAAGAAATTACAAAATGCTTATTGAACATGTAAAAGAAGAACCACTAAATGGATATGCATGGTATCAATTGGGACAAACTTTAGCACAAATGTCATTATTTAACGAGGCAGAAAAAGCTATAAGAATGGCAATACAAACCAAAACATTGTCTAAATCAGTCTTTGCAAATGCTGCTTCAACCCTTGCAAAAATGGTAGGTAACCAAGGAAATTATGAAGAAGCCTTGTATTGGGCTGAGCAATCTTTAAAAGAAGTGCCAGATCAAATTTACGCCCTGCATTTAAAAGCTTATGCTTTACTTTATTTGCAGCGTTACGAGGAATCTGAACCGATTTTTTACGAAGTTCTAAAAAGGATTAATGAAAAGAAAGGAATTCCATTAACAGGTTATGATATCATTATTCCCGAGCATATTGTAATAAAAGGCTTGGAAATGGCCAAAAAAAGAATAAAGCCTAAATAATATAACTAAACAATTATCTAAAATTGCTTAATTTTGCAATGTTAGCCAACATAGCTCAGCTGGTAGAGCAGCTCACTCGTAATGAGCAGGT
>FMSI01033348.1_pt1 | contig 33830 bp, 21 predicted proteins | sample 1504471 | NCBI WGS metagenome assembly FMSI01 (sample SAMEA4475357, study PRJEB15587) | soil metagenome | biome: Soil; feature: Field | place: India | collected 2015-03-11 | depth 0 m
AAAGGCCGTGACTTTCTTTCTCTTAGCAGTAGAACAGCTTTATCATTGGTGGCATCGCAGGCTAAATGGTAACCGCCGACGCTTTTGATGGCAACAATGTGGTGTTTTAAAAGCATCTGCAAATGGCTGATGACGTCATCAAAGGCAGATTGGAGTATGTTGCCGGAACTATCGCGCAGCACAATATGAGGACCACATGTGGCACATGCATTGGGTTGTGTGTGGAAACGGCGGTCGGCAGGGTTTTTGTATTCAACCTGACACTGACTGCACATAACAAAATCCTTCATTGCGGTGTTGTGTCTGTCATACGGAATATCATCAATGATGCTGAAACGAGGACCACAGTGCGTGCATGTGGTGAATGGATAGTGATATCGGCGGTTGTGAACATCAAAGAAATCATCAAGACATTCATGGCAAATTGCTACATCAGGAGGGATGAACACATCTTTGATTGTGGTGGTGGAGCTTTGCAGTATGGAAAATTTAGTAAAACCATCAGGAGGTAGTTTTTCAATTTTTATATCAATAATCTGTGCCAGAGGTGGTGGATTTGTACGTATAATTTTAATACAGTTTTGAATTTCCTGTTCTGGTCCCTCAAAGTGGATAGTAACTCCTTCTGTATCGTTTGATACACTGCCACACAGGTTGTGGGATAGCGCAATGTTGTATACAAATGGCCTGAATCCCACACCCTGAACAATACCTTTTACCTGTATGAAGTAATGGCTTATCATAAAAAACAGTGTAGCACATTGTGTTTATGATATGTACATTTAAAAACTATTTTTAATTGTAAAAAGTAATATCAATGAAAGAGGTTTTGGAATAATAATTGAGAAAATCCTTGCAACAAAAACACCTCATTGTGAGTGGACAGTAACTCTGTCAAATTGTGCCAAACTCACCTTTGTAAATTGAAGCAAGATATTAAGTATTTTATTTATTACTAAAAATCGATTGACAAAATAATGGTTATGTTGTAGGATAACACTAAAGTGAGTTTAATTAGTTATATATTTTGCAAACAGATGATTAAAGTCTAATCGTGCAAGTTTATAATGTAACGGGCACATCTAAAAATTGCTTTTATCCTTAAAAAATGCAGTAAGAAAAAGCAGTTTTTTCTACATGTGCCGCAATCAGGAACATGGGTAAGTACTTTTCTTTGAAGAAGCCGTATATGAAAATTTAATGATTGACTTATATGCTATTGTTATAAAAATTACTCATTAATTGGCTTTTTGCCTAAAATCAATATTGCGTAACTAAAAATTATGTATGCGATAATACTAAACGATCAAGGAGGTAAAATGTGAGTAAAATCAGATTGTTAGTGTTTTGTGTAGGGATGCTATCCGTTGCAATACTATTTGGTTGTGCTCAAGGAACAACCGATTTTAATCCCAGCCCAACCGATGTTGTCACGGTAACCGATGTTAATAAGTTTATTTCTGAAAAAGACAAACAATCGGGGATTAGTGCAACAATGAATGCAATGGATCCTGTTCCAATGTCACATAAAATACATGAAGATGCAGGGATAAAGTGTGTGGTATGCCATCACAAAGTTGGAAATGATGACAGGATAAAACAGTGTGCAGAATGTCATAAGGGTGCAAAAGGTGAGGATACCATTCATAGCTTGTGCATTAATTGTCATGCTCAGTCTAAAAAAGGCCCTGTGTTGTGTAACGAATGTCACATTGCTAAAAATTAATGGTATATATTTAAGGTGCAATGAAACGTGGTAAAAAAACATTAATTCTTGGTATAGGAAATGTATTTCAAAAAGATGATGGTGTTGGAGTACATGTGGTGCAGTATTTGCAACAACAAAACATCCATCTCCCTGCTAGCGTAGATGTGATGGATGGAGGTACTGCTGGTTTTAATCTCATTCCATATATGGTGGGATATGATAAACTTGTTATTATCGATGCATTAAAGGTTAATGACCGACCCGGCAGTATATATAAATTTAATGGACAGCACCTGAAAGCACAATCACCACAGGTTTCATTGCATGAAATGGGCATAGCTGAAGTGTTGAAGATTTTGAAGATTCAGGGATATCAGCCGGAAGTTGAAGTAATCGGAATTGTCCCTGAGGATATATCGTCACTTGATAGTATGCTAAGCCCTTCGGTGGAAGAATCAATACCAAAAGTTGTGGATTTGATTCTTGATAGTGTTACTGTTTATTAACATACATTAGGAGGTTGTTACATGTCGCTAAATAGAAGAGAGTTTTTAAAAATAATGGGGGCTACAACCGCAACAGTAGCATTCCCCAGTGTTCTCATTCAGGGTTGCAAGAGGGCATTACAGAAAGCTTCGGAGCGAACCAATGTTATATGGATCCAGGCGCAGTCCTGTTCAGGATGTTCGGTTTCGCTTTTGAATAAACTGGAGCCTGATATTGCAACTGTTATTACTGAGTATATAAGCCTGAACTATCACCAGACATTATGTGGTGGTACGGGACACGCCGCCATACAGGTTCTTGAAAATGCAGTTAAAACTAATCGTAAAGACTTTGTACTTATTGTTGAAGGATCTATCCCAACAAAATCTGATGAGTATTGCACCATTGGTGAGATGGATGGAAGATTTATTGGTGCCCGTGAATGGATAGAAAAGCTTGGTAAAAATGCCATTGCATTGGTAGCAGTTGGTTCCTGTTCTGCTTTTGGTGGTATCCCTGGTGCAAAAATCAGGGCAACGGGAGACAACCCCACTGGTGCAACATCGCTGCAAAAAATGTTCCCTGACAAGAAAGTAATAAATATTCCAGGATGCCCGCCACATCCAGACTGGATGGTGGGGACACTGTTACATGTGTTGCTTAAGGGCATACCAGAGCTTGATGAATACAACCGACCACTGATGTATTTTGGCACCACTGTACATGAAAAGTGCGAACGGTTACCTGATTATAAACGTGGTCGTTTTGCTAAACACTGGGGTGAAGAAGGATGTCTGTATCTTTTGGGCTGCTTAGGTATGGATACAGGGTGTGATATCCCCAGCCGAAAATGGGTTGGCGGAATGAATACCTGTACTGGCTGTGGTTCGGGATGTATTGGATGTACAGAACCTCCATTCCCAGATTATGGTAACAGAGGTATTTACAAGCATCTTGTTGCCAGCAATGATGATTTGCAGCAGTTACATCCTGAGATTGCCAGCACTGTAGTAAAACTTAAGAATGGAGGTGTCATCAATGGCTAGGGTATTATTGGATCCCATTACCAGAATAGAAGGTCATCTATCAATTGAGGTTGATGTGCAGAACGGAAAAGTTGTCGATGCAAAAAGCAAAGGCGACATGTTCCGCGGGTATGAAATGATTCTAAAAGGGAGAAATCCCGTTGATGCAAATCAGATAACACAGCGAATATGTGGCGTATGCCCTGCACCACACGGCATTGCATCAAGTAAATGCTTAGATGCTGCATTTGGCATACGGGCTAATAAGAATGGCAGATTGCTCAGGAATTTGATTCTGACAGCTGACTATCTGCAGTCACACATTTTACACTTCTATCATCTCTGTGCCCTTGATTATGTTGATATTACTTCAATATTAAAATACAACGGCAGCGATAAAAAGCTATTAGCGGTGCGTGATTGGGCGAAGAATGAACTTGAGGTCAAGAAGAACAGACAGGATGCCATTACTGCAGTGGCACCATTTTTACCACGATATGAAGGAGATTTTTACATCAAGGATCAGGACCTGAATATTGCTGCTATTGCTCATTATCTTGAAGCTTTAGATGTACGTTTAAAAGCTCAGCAGATGATAGGCATTTTTGGTGGGAGAACACCTCATATGGTTGGCTTGGTACCAGGTGGTGTAACGCAGGTTCCAACAAGAAGTGCAATACGACAGTATAGGAAGTTGTTAAAACAGGTAGAAGAGTTTGTCAATGAAGTGTATTACAACGACATTATCGCAGTGGCTAAAGCCTACAGTGATTATTTTAAAATAGGTAAATATACTAACTTCCTGTCATATGGTGTATTTGAAGAGAATGATGAACTCACAGAGTTTTTCTTCAAACGTGGAGTATTTGATGGTAAGAAAGTTTTAGAATTTGATTCATCAAAAATCCGTGAACAGGTAAGGTTTGCACGTTATAACTCAGGCACTAACCTACATCCGTACCAGGGGCAGACAAATCCAGATCCACATAAACCCGGTGCATACACCTGGCTTAAAGCGCCACGATATGATGGCATGCCAATGGAAGTGGGGCCACTTGCGCGCGTTGCAATAAACTATTTAAGTGGACATAAGGAAATAAAACAAGAAGTTGATGCGTTGCTCAAAGTATTTAATGCTGATATTGATGCTGTATTTTCAGTATTAGGGCGTCATGCTGCACGCGTTATTGAATGTAAGCTGCTCTGCCAGAGGGCATATGAATGGTTGGATGAGCTTGAAGTTGGAGCAATGCCGCGTTCAACCTATGAAATCCCTGAAAAAGGCCAGGGCGAAGGATTAACCGAAGCATCTCGTGGTGCATTAGGGCACTGGATAGTAATTGAAGGCAAGAAAATTGCAAATTACCAGTGTGTTGTTCCAACAACATGGTTCTGTGGTCCTCGCGGTGATGATGGCAAATTGGGGCCTGTTGAACAAGCGTTACTTGGCACACCTATAGCTGATCCTAAAAATCCAATTGAAGCTGCTCGCGTAGTTCGCTCCTTTGACCCATGTATAGCCTGTGCTGTTCATATTGTTGAAGGTGACAGGGAGATTGGTACCTTTAAGATTTGCTAATATTTTTCAATGTGGATATAAAAAACGGGATTGCTGTAAAAGCAATCCCGTTTTTTTGTTATAAATAATTGACCATACTACCACAATTTTATTGTAATGGTTTTGTTTATAGAATTTTCACAACTTTGTTTGACTTAAAACAAAATCAAATCCAGTTTCTATATATCCCATTCGATATACAGGTTTATAGCGCAAAAGTCAGAAGGGAATTATCAAAAATTATATAAATTTTAAAAAAGTGATATAGTAGTTAAAATAGTATGGAAATACATAACGAATCTTTTGATAAAAAACAGACAATTAAGAGTACAAATATTTTAAGAGGAGATATAGTATGGAAATTCAGGTTTTAAAAAATATCTATGAATCCAATATCCAGAAAGCTGATGAAATCAGAAAACTTTTAAAAGAGAAAAAAGTCTACATGCTGGATATCATGAGTTCACCTGGTTCGGGGAAGACAACAATTACGGATAAGGTTATTGCAGATTTAAAGGCAGATTATGCTATTGCACTCATTGAAGGGGATATGGAAACAACAAATGATGCCCGGAAATTGGCAAAATATAATATTCCCATTGTACAGATTGAAACAAAACTTTTTGGTGGTGCATGCCATCTTGAAAGTTCATGGATTATGGGCTGCCTTGAAAAATTTAATCTGGACCAAATTGATGTGGTCATTATTGAAAATATTGGCAATCTGGTATGTCCTGCAGAATTTGAATTAGGTGATGATGAGCGAATTGTAGTCTTAAGTGTAACGGAAGGAGAAGACAAACCGGTAAAATATCCACTGATGTTTAACTCTTGCCATACGCTGTTAATTAATAAGATAGATTTATTGCCATATTTGGATTTTAATATGGATGAATTGTTGGAAAATGTAAAGCGTACAAATCCAAAGATGGAGATATACAAAGTCAGTGCAAAAACTGGTGAGGGAATGGAAGTATTTTTAAAGGCGCTGCGCTCTCGTATTAAAAATAAAGTTGGCAAGTAATATTAGATAGAATACAGTACGCCTTCGCTCCTTTCGGTGGCGAAGGTGTCCAATTTAATAGGAGAAAAATAAATGTCCACAACTCTTTTATGGGTGGGGTTTAATGTTTTTGTTTTGCTCATGCTGCTTTTAGATTTGGGTGTATTTAATAAAAAAGCACATGAAATAAAGGTAAAAGAAGCTGTACTGTGGACAATATTCTGGATAGTCTTATCTCTTATATTTAATGCAGGCATCTATTTTTACTCAGGATATCAGAAAGCATTATTGTTTTTCACTGCCTACCTGGTTGAAAAGTCTTTGAGCATGGATAACATCTTTGTATTTCTGATGCTTTTTACATATTTTAAGGTAAATCCAATATATCAGCATAAAGTGCTTTTCTGGGGTGTGCTGGGTGCTCTGATTATGCGAGCCATTTTCATTTTTGCAGGCATAGCGTTAATAGAAAAGTTTGATTGGATACTGTATATATTTGGGGCTTTTTTAATTTACACTGGCTATAAGATGATGAAGGAAAAAGATAAAGAAATACACCCTGAGAAAAATCCTGTTCTTAAGTTAGCGCGGAAAATGTTGCCAGTTACAGGTGACTATCGCAATGGCTATTTATTTGTGAAAGAAAATGGCAAGCGATTTGTTACTCCACTTTTCATAGTATTGCTGGTTATAGAATCAACCGATGTTGTGTTTGCGGTTGATTCAATCCCTGCAGTACTTGCAATAAGTCATGACCCCTTTATTGTGTATACATCAAATGTTATGGCAATTCTGGGACTTAGGGCACTTTACTTTGCACTGGCAGCCGTTATGCGATTATTTAGGTTCTTGCATTATGGTTTGTCAGTTATCCTGATTTATGTTGGCTCTAAGATGATTGCCGCCCAGCTGGGATATCATATCCCAACTGAAATCTCGCTTAGTGTGATTGCATTTGTATTGACAATTTCAATAGTAACTTCTATATATACCCCCGAATATAAAGAAAAATAAAAACACTACATACAAAGACAGTAATTAAAAAAAAGCTGTTTAGGCTTCGGAGGCATTATCATGGTTACTGTGGGTATTAATATTGGTTCTACCAGTGTTAAGGTCGTCATTTTAAATAATAAAAAAATGGAATGTTTTAGTATCATGCCACATGAAGGTAATGTGCCTGGTACACTTACCTCAATGCTTACTCAATTAAAAATACCAGGGAATCCAAAAGCGATAGTTACCGGTAATGAAGGCCGGTTTTTGCTTCATCTGCCCCGTGTTATAGAATCCGTGTGCATAGAAGAAGCATTGAAACATATGGATTGTTATCCCGATGCAGTGGTGTCCATGGGTGGAGAGGACCTTGTAGTATATACTATCGATGAAAATAAAAAGATAAAAAATAATTTTTCCGGGAACAAATGCGCTGCTGGCACAGGTGAGTTTTTTAAGCAGCAGTTAGCCCGCATGGATATGGTACTGGGCGATATACATAAAATTCCAGAAAATAGTAAGGTGTTAAAACTATCAACGCGCTGTTCTGTGTTTATGAAAAGTGACTGTACACACAGATTGAATAAAGGTGAGGCGTCCAAAGGTGATATTGTCCTCTCGCTTTCCAATGTTATGGCAATTAAAGTTGTAGATTTTTTAAAAAAAGCAAAAATACGGCAGGGTACTGTTATTTTGACTGGAGGCATAACACATAATCCATATATTTTGCAATTTATACAAGAAAAGGTGCCTGATGTTACGTTTATAATTCCAGATGAAGCTTCATATTTTGAGGCCTATGGTGCAGCGCTATTGGCACAGCAGTATGGTGAACCACTTGGAGATAATATATTTGAAACACATTGTATAAGCTTTCCCCGGTTTAACAGTTTACAAACAGCATGTGATAAAGTTACCTATATCCCTTCAAAACGTAGTGTTGCAAAACCAGGTGGTGAATACATTCTGGGCGTTGATGGAGGGTCCACTACTACCAAGGCATGCCTTGTTGATATAGAAACCCATGAAATTGTGGCAGCATATTATGGGCGCACGCATGGTGATCCGGTAAAAGCGTTGAAAAAGTGCATAGCTGAGATACAAAAGCAGCTGAAAGAACAAATAGGCGATAGTCCCATTACCATTTCGCTTACTGCCACTACTGGTTCATCACGTGAAATACTGGGAGTATTTCTGGAAACACCGGCTATCTATAATGAAATCATTGCACATTCGGTTGGAACAACGTATTTCAAGCCCGACATTGATACAATATTTGAGATTGGCGGGCAGGATGCCAAGTATGTGTATTTAAAAAATGGTGTGCCTATTGATTATGCAATGAATGAAGCCTGTTCTGCAGGAACTGGATCATTTTTGGAAGAGTCTGCTCAGGGTGATTTGAATATAGCCCACGCATGGGAAATTGGTGAAATTGCACTTAAGGCACAGAAGCCACTCAAGTTTGGTGAGCACTGTTCAGCGTTTATTAATTCAGACATACGCAAGGCTATTCAGCAGGGAGCTAGCAAGGAAGATATAACTGCAGGCCTTGTAACGTCTATTGTTGCTAACTATCTCAATCGTGTTGTGGGAAACAGAACTATTGGTAATTCTATTGTACTTCAGGGTGGTGTGGCAAAAAATAAGGCAGTACCACTTGCATTTGCCATGTTGCTGGGAAAGCATATTACTGTACCACCAGATCCTGAACTTTTAGGGTGTTTTGGTGTGGCGATAGTTGCACTGCAGAAGTTACAGGATGGTCTGATGCAAAAAAAATATTATTCTCTTGATGCAATTCTGAATACTGAAATTGTCTATGAACGAGAGTTTACCTGCAAAGCATGTGATAACTACTGTAGTATCAGAATGCTTAACGTCAATGGCAATAAATATATGTTTGGCGGCAGGTGCAGTAAGTATGCTAATAAGCGCAAAAAAAGAATTATCAATGAAAATGAAGTTGTTGATTTTATTGAAAAGAGAAATGAGTTATTATTCTGTGAATGTGCACCACAGGAAACACCACGGGATGCGTCAATAACGGTGGGTATTCCCCTGTGTTTTTCTACATATACACTGTGGCCACTGTATTCATGGTTTTTTAATGAATTGGGTGTGGCGACAGTTACCTCTGATAAAATTTCAGAAGAGGGAATGGCTAAAGTTGAAAGTGCCTATTGCTTCCCTGCTGAGATAGCTCACGGTGCTGTTAAAAATATTCTTGATAAACATGTTGATTATATCTTCCTGCCGCACATCAAAGAGATGGAGAGCTACCAGGATGATGCACGTGCTACATTTTGTCCGATCACTCAGGGATTGCCATATTATATTAAAAAGGCATTTGATGAAATCCCTAAAGAAAAAATACTTTCACCGGTTATTAGTTTTAAACTATCGGATAAAATTACTGAAGACTCATTTGTAAAAGTTGCAGTAACATTAGGATTTTCAAAAAAAGAAGGGAAAAAAGCTTTCAGGTTAGCGCTGGAAAAGCAGAAAGAGTATTTTGAAAAAGCCAGAAACCTTGGTATGCAGGCATTGGAGTTTGCGCGGATGTTGCAAAAGCCTGTAATTGCGCTATTAGGGAGGCCATATAATGCGTTTACTAAAGATGCAAATATGGGTATTCCCAAAAAATTTACCAGCATTGGGTATACAGTTATTCCATTTGACATACTGCCATTTGAGGATGAAACAATATTTTCCAACATGTACTGGTTTTATGGCCAGCAGGATATGAAAGCAAGCGTTATGCTTGCAAAAGAAGATAATATCTATGTGACGTTTATTTCAAATTTTTCGTGTGCTCCTGATTCATTCATGCTGCACTATCTTAAATGGATTATGGGCTCAAAGCCTTTTCTCATCTTAGAGCTTGATTCCCACACGGCTGATGCAGGTATTGATACGCGCATTGAAGCATTTCTGGATATTATAGAAGGCTACCGGCAGAAATGTGTGGATGAAAAGTCCCAGCGTTATGATAACGGTTTGCGCTTTGTGATTGAGGATGATGAACTGTATGTACGCAACATTATTACAAATGAAAAAATTACGGTGCGCAATAACAATAAAGTAACATTGCTTTTAGCTAGTATGGGTCGTTTAGGTGCAGAGCTTTTGGCTGCTTCTTTGCGATCTGCTGGCATACACGCTGAGGCGATGCAAGTGCCGGATGCCAGGACGTTACAAATAGCACGGCAATTTGTATCAGGAAAAGAGTGTTTGCCCTCACATCTTGTGTTGGGAAGCGCATTGCAGTACTTTGCTTCACCACGATATAAAAAGGATGAAATATATCTTCTATTTATACCTACAACACAAGGGCCATGCCGTACGGGGCAATATTATGTGTTTTATGAAAACCTATTTAAAGATTTGCGCCTTGAAAATGTCTGTGTGGTGACACTGGATTCATCGCATTCATATACTGAATTAGGACCACACTTCTCAAAGCATGCCTGGTGGGGCGTTGTCATCAGTGATTATATGAAGGACATTGAAACCTCACTCAGAGCATGTGCCAAGGATCCTGTTAGTGCACTGGCACTGTATGATCAGTTGTGGCAGGAGTTAATCTCAGTTGCCGAGAAGGATGTCACTAAGGTTATACCGGTATTGAAAAAGATTGCGAATACTATCAGCAATATTCCATTACAGAGAGCTATCGAACAATGCCCAAAAGTACTTATAGTGGGTGAAATCTATGTTCGCAGGGATGATTTTGCGGTTGATGAACTGGTGAAGCACTTCAGCAGAAAAGGTATTATTGCAAAAGTTTCAGGCGTAAGTGAATGGATATATTACTGTGATTTCGTACGCCAGTATGAATACAAGAAGGCTATTACATTGGTACCATGGTATAAAAAGATTATCATCCCTGAGTTCAGATTTCTGTTGAAGTTTTATATTGAGCAGTGGTATAAACATTATGTTGAGAAAAAAGTTAAAGATGCATTTAAGAAAACCCGTTTGATTCCAGAAACACCTCATGATATGTACCATATCATGAATATGTCACAAAAACATTTTGTGGATCTGGAGCTTCAATCTGAGATTACTGTTTCAAGTGGAGTAGCAGCAATGGCAATGCAGGATGGCTATTCAGGCATTGTCAATATTTCACCATTTGCCTGTTTGATTGGCCGTGTCATTGAAGGCATTCTTACTCCATGGGCACGTGCTCAAGGTTATCCTGTTTTGTCAGTTGAAATTGATGGCAATACTCTGCCACCTACAACATTGAACAAACTTGAAATATTCATGTTAAATGTCTTACGCTTTAAGGAAAAGACTGAAATGAATGAGGTTATTGAACATCCTGCTCACACAGCAGTTGCAATCGATAGGAAGATAATTAAAGATTTATAAAGATTATCCCTTTTTAGTAAAAGCTATTGCCTCATCAACAGTGTGGAATACCGCAAAGAAATCAAACATTGCAGGCTGCTCAATCATTATTTTTTGTAAAAGATCATCAGTCATCACCAGAAGGGCATATCCTCGTGTTTTTTTCCAGAACTGCAGTGCTTTCATTAAAACACCAATGATAGGGTTGGAAACTTCCTGTACGGCCAACACATCAAGAATGAAATGCTGATGGTCAGCGTAGTTCTGTATATCTTGCTTGACAAATTCTAAGATTTGAGTAGCCTCTTCTTTGGTTAGGGACGGCTTTTTAATTTTCCCAATGAGAATAGCGTCACTTTTTAAATATTCGGAAGAAAAAAGATCATTTAATGTACTCATACGTTACCCTTACTTATAAAATTAATGTCATGGTACAAAGCTAATTATTGAGATGTCAATGAAAAAAAGTTTTTGATACATTCATGGCGTAATATTAATTCATGTGTGTAAAAGGGAATATGGAGAAAAGGCTTGAAAGAATTACTGCGATATATCATTAAAATTATTTCTTATATTGGCATAGTACTCTGTAGTTTGATTGTTCTGATAGTGATTATTCTTTTTATTGCCAACATAGTATTAACAAACGGCAGAGTAGAAAAAATTATTACAAGTCAGATAGAGTTCAATTTAAATGCACGTGCTTCATGCCAGGTAACGCATTTTTCATTATTCAATGGGTTTGAAATTAAAAATTTCACACTTACAGATAACGTTAATTCAAAGCCTGTAATCCATTTTGATCAATTGAAAGTGCACTATAGTTTTTTCTCACTATTGATAGGTAAGATAAAGATTTATGAGATTGGTTTGTATAATCCAAAAATATTTATTGAAGAGCAGAAAGGTGTATGGAATGTACAAAAACTGGTGAAGCCCTCTGAAAAAGAAGAGAAAGAAGAAAAAGAAGAAGCTGAAAAAGGAAAAAAGGAAGAAAAAGGCGAACTATCCTTTCCAGTTCCCGTAGAAATTCTTTTTGGGTTTGTGCTGGAAAACTTGTCATTAAAGATTACCAGCAGCACCTACAATCTGAACCTGGATAATTTTTCAACTGGCATTTCTGTGCACCTTCCCAGGGTACGCCACATCCCATTGAATATGCTGGCAATAATGCTATTTGATAAATTACACATTACAGTTAATCCTGAAGAAACGTTGCATCTTTCATTTGTATCAAAGGATGTGATTGCAGGGCCCCCCCTTTTATTTACCTTCACTCTTTTGTACGATCCTGATGAAAAGCATCTGTCAAGCAACTTCAAATGTGGCACACACAATACCCCAGTTAGGTTTACCAAAAAACACCTGGCACCACTCAATGCTAATGTGGAATATGATATTGTGTATAATCCAGCAGAAGATGTATTACGCTGCAATAAAGTACAGATTGTCTTTGGACAATCGACATGGATTTCATTTGCAGGTACTATCGCACACGTAAACTCACAGCCCCGGATACAGTTGGGTATGATTGACAGCAATATTCGCCTCAATGAAGTGTACCGCTATACCAGTGTACTTTTAGGTAAACAGCCGTATTTTAATGGAACGATTTCAATTTTTCCTCTTATGATTGCGGGTGATAAATACGGGCTAACAATAAAGGGTTCAATACGGGGCAATCGGCTGGCTTTTGCCACAGATGGATTTGCGATCTCTATCCCACAAGTTGATATACCCTATTCTGCTGTGTTGCTCAACAATAGCATTGAAGCATCTATAAATGTTGGCCTTCCGCATTTTGTGTATACACTTGAGGAAAACAGGTCGCGGGATAACGCTATTAGTGTACAATGTGATGTAGTGTACACAATGAATACAAAATCACTGAACATCAAGAAGTTAATCCTGGTACACAAAGCCCCAGAGATAGCAGCCGAGACACTACGATGTGAAGCAGCTGGTTCAGTAATAGTAGGTAATACTATGGATGCTACTATTAATGTGTCTACATTGAAGTTTGATATCCCTTCAATAGCGTATGCTTTGCCTGTTCAGTTAAAGCAATCCTTAGAATCAACTCCTATTACAAAGCCGGTGACGTTGAATATACTCACAGATGTAAGTGTTTCGGATGAAACAAATAAAATAAATCTCAAAGCACTTTGTAAAATACCGGATTATTCTATTGATGATTTAACAGTGAAAGTAGCAATTACGCAGAAACCGCAAAAAAGTAAAATTGATATAGCCTCATTTGATATTTCGAGCAAAAAGCATCATGCCAGGATGTATGCAAAAGGCACAGTAATTACAAAAGAAGATGTTGCACTTGATGTTGATGCAGGAGTAAACGTGGCCCCCAGGGCACCGGTTAATTTTGGTGACTATACATTAAGCGGCGTACTGAATGTATTTTTGCGACTTAAAGGTACAATGCAATCATTAGTTGCGAAAGGGAGTTTACAGGCACATATATTAACACTGAGTAACAACACCAGGCTTTTTGTTGGTCCTGTTGATATGGATATACCCATAGCCTATTCTATGGGTCAGAGCTTTAAGATGCCATTTGATTCAGCTGATGTATTGAACATTCAGCTTTTCAAACAGAAGGCAAATTTTTCAGTTGGTAAAATTGTTGCGCAGCACCCTTCACGCAATATCCCATTTGAATATCTTAGCAATTTGCACGGGTATATTGGCTTTAATCGTAACATGGTAGAAATTAAAGATGTGCGTGCCCGGGTCCTAAAGGGGACAATTACTCTTAAAGAATTAAATTTTAATTTAGCAGATCTCAATCCAAAAAATATGGAATTCAGGATGATGCTCAATGCCAATGATATTGATATAGGCACGTTAGATAAGCCAGAATCTGTAAAAATTAATAAAGATTCGCTGTTATCGCTTAATGCACAGGTTGCGGGAAAAAATCTCAACATTGCAGAGGATTTTGATATTTCAGGTTCGGTGAACATATATAAGGTTGGGGAGCAATTTGCAAACAGGCTATTTAAGGGAATAAATGAAGAGCGTGGAAAGTCTAAATTAGGAATGGCGCAGTTTGCGGTGGATAATTCGCTCATTATTACCGGTTTTGATTTTTATATAGATAAAGGGCTGGTGTATCCAACGGTGTTGTTCAGAAAAAAGGTGCTTGGTGTTTTTGTTACTGTCAATAATGAAAGAGTGCGCTATGAACGTATACCTGTCATTGAATTTTTTAATAGAGTAAGGGAGGAAACGCTATGAAACATATACAAGCGATAGCACTTGCTGTCATTGCCGGTATACTGTATTCGCAGGCAGGCTGCAGTTCATCAGGATGCCTGAAAGGGGCTCCTAGCTGTATTGAAATACATCCTCCCGCTATCAACATCACCGGTGAAAAAACCGCATTGGAGCGACAGCTTATTGGTGAATATAAAGAAATCGAAAAAGATGCGTGGGTGACTTCAACCGTTATGGTGCCGTCAAAAGGTGAGCGCCGTGCACTTGGAGCTATTGATGAATCAATGCTACGTGCAATACAAATGCGCGAACTTAACCTTGACAGGATACGTCAATATAAAGACATGGGGATTGTTGGTGAAATGTATAATGGCTATATAGGTATTGTTGATGAAAAAAAATTGCAGTCAATAAAGGATAATGAAGTTATTCGTTCTGTTATAAATGATGAGAACAATGCGCGTCAGATAATTTTTATCAAAAGTTCTGATTCAAAGGATGCTAAAGATCCTAAAGCCATACAGTTTGGATATGATTTTGCAAAAGAGCAACATGCTAAAGCAAAAAAAGGCGACTGGATCCAAAAAGAAGATGGACGATGGGTAAAAAAATGAAAAGAGTGCCATTTGTACTGCTGTTATTCGTCTTCATGGGATGTGCATCAACAGCATACCGTGATATACCATTTGATTATTCACAGGTATTGACAAAGGAATACCGTTTTGGGACAGGCCGTTCTATTCCACTTACCTTTGAGCGGTCGGTTAATGTTAGTGGCAGTATAACAGCTGATGGAAAGTTTTTTATTTATGCATCAAATAAAGAACGAAATAATTTTGATATCTACCTGCGTGCACTTAATGACATTACTACGGTTCGTGTGACCATGCATCCTGCACGTGATTTCTCGCCAGATATAGCAATGGATGGCAAATGGTGTGCGTTTGTTTCCACACGTGATGACCCTGAAGGCGATATCTTTATCATAAAACTTGATCCAGAAAAGATAATTGCACAGGGCGATCAGGAAGTGCCATCAAAAAATATTACTGTCATAAAAGATCCTCTTTCGGGAGCTGTCAGGCCGGTACGTGATGCCTCTCCCTGTTTTTCGCCTGATGGCAAATTCATTGCGTTTTCTTCCACCCGTGATGGTGAAGAATCCATCTATATTATGGGGAGGGAAGGTACTGGTATCCGCAAGATTACAGAGGGAATGCAGCCACGCTTTTCCAGTGATGGCAAAGAACTTATATTTGTGAAAAAAAGCCGCATGGGAAGCAATGTATTCACAATTAATCTTGTGACAGGTGAAATTAATCAGATCACCAATAACAAATATGTAGAGCTATCGCCCAGCTTTGGGAAAAGCAGTAATGAAATTTATTTCATACGCATTCAGTATGATACCAACAACGATGGTATAGTGGATGCCAATGATAGGGGTATGCTGTATGGGTATAATGTAAACAAAAATGAAGAATATCCCCTGACGCTTATTGAAGAGCCTTCTGCAACACCACGCTGGGTGCCGTATGCTGAAGGTGTGATTGTGTACAGCATTGTTGAGGATAAGTTTATTAACATTGCCATGATCCCCCATACCGGGATAATACCAAAACAAAAGAATGCACAGCGGCAGTATGAGCTTGCATTGAAGTATAAAGAGGATTTTGACGATGAAGAGCGCTACCTGCGATGCCTGTTTGCAACATATCATTTTTTCAAAGAAGCAAATGATGCTGATTCTAAGATAGTTATTGCTAAAGCATTGTATGAGCTATCGTACGTAAAGCAGTATTCATTTGTTTCATCTATTCTTGCTGATATGGCATCTGACAGTAAGCCTGCGCTCATTTACTCACGAATAAAAACTGTGAAAGACAGGGAAAAGATATCCTTGCTTGAGAATAGTGTTAAGGAACTGTCGGCGCAAAATGATGAAAAGCTAGCACCATTCTTTATGGAAGAGCTGGCTGATGTATATGTAAACGAAAAAATGTATGACAGAGCCAGGAGCATATACAGCAACATTATCGCAAAATACCCCAATTACACCCGTTTAATGTATGTACGTTATAAGGCGGGGTTACTAGCGTATAACACATTTACCATACCAGAAGAATGGATTGCTGTACTGCAATCTTCATACACCTATCTGAAAAATGCCATTACTGTTGAGATCATAGAAAATACAAAAAATATCCCAGCTCAGGAAAGATATACAAAAGCGTTGGAAGCCGCCGGGCGATATACTGTGCCAATTGTGAAAACCATCATGAATTATGTAGCAGCAGCAGGATTAATTGAACTGTCACGCAATGATGAAGCAATAACGCTTTTGAAACAGGGGCTGGAACATACCAAGAAGCTTGATGTTGCATATTTTTTAATTAATGTAACGTTGGGGCAATTATACTATGTCCAAAAAAATGATGAGTGGGTTGTGTGCTATGAAGCTGCAGTCAATAATTATCAGGCACAGTGGAAGCAGGATATACGTTCTATTATAGAGCAACTCATTGAATATTTTGAAAACACCGGACAAAGACTCGGCGCTGAAGGTAATTTCAAAGATGCAGCAGCATTATATAAGCGCTACATAACCATGAATACACTACTGCATCTCAAACGGCGATATAGAGATATATACAGTGCACACGCACCAGATGCTCACACAGGGTATATTAATGCAATGCTGGCATTATTGCAGAGCAGCTCAATAAACAATATTGAAAAGGAATACTTGGAACGATTGCCTATTGCGCGGATGGATTTTGATAAGGCTCACATATATGGACTGGGATATATCTATGTAAAACAGGCGCAAGAACTGGCACCTTCCCCAGAAGCCATGGATGGCAGATCTTCACAGGAATTTGAAACACTTCTTGGATTATTTTCAAGTGCTTTGCGACATATTGATTGGTCACTTTTCATAGATGATATGTTTGTGGATGCATATTTACTCAAAGGGTGGATATATCAGTATATTGATGAGCTTAGAGTTCTTTTCCCATCTAAGAAACGTGTAATTGATGCATATTTCCCTGAGTATCTGTGGGAGAAAACTATACCCATGTATGAGAAGGCACTGGCTGCAAATGATGAAAACATCAACCCTCAAAGAGAAGCTGATATTTATTGTAATACAGGCAATATCTATTTTCTTTTGAAAAATTTTAATTTAGCTGCACGCAATTATGCTAAAGCGATTGAATTTAAAAAGGTTTTTTCAAATTTAAAAGAAGAAGCGTTATTTTATTATCATTACGGCTATTGCTTGTGGCAACAGGGCAATTATGCAGGTGCACATTCATCAATGCAAAAAGCCTATGCTGTCTATAGGGCGATAGCTCAGAAAAATGAGTCTGCAATTGCAGAGACACTGTACACATTGTATAAGTATTTTGCCCTTTTTGAACGGATGCAGGGAAATTATGATAAGACCATTGAGTGGTATAGTAAAGCCTTGATACAAATAACGCGTTTTCAAATTGGTGAAAGCCCTTCCCGTCTATATATAGAGATAGCCGAATGTTATCGCAGAATGGATAATGATAGCCAGGCGCTTGTATATCTTGAACTTGCCAGACGCTCATTACAAAAGGAAACCTCAGTGCAGTATAAAATTGGCTGGAAATTTGCCGGGCTTGGGCCTGTTTACTTCTATGACCTTGGACAGGACACTGTTGTTATTGGTGAAGGGAAAATAGTCTCCCAGCTATCGGGTACAGAAATGGAAGTCCTTATCAATAATATGCAGGCAGATATATATGCAAAGGGTGGCAGATTTCAGGAGTCGGTAGCGCACTATTTAGCAGTAGCTGAAATAACAAAAAAACAAAAAACTTCATTAATGGCCGATGCGCACTTTACTGCCCTCTATAATGCAGGGTACTGTTATGCCCAAGCAGGGTCTATGAGTAAAGCTCTGGAATTATACGATAGAGCACTGACTGTTGCAAAAGATAAAAACATAACAATTGATAAAATATATCAAATCCTGGTTCAATGGTCATACTGTTATACTTCCAGCCTGAAAAATTCTATACAACAGAATGCAGGCCTTGATGACGCTCTTGAGATAATTGCGCAGCAAAAAAGCAATATGTATGAAAAAGTGTATACTGCACTTGTCGATGAGTATACAAATAAGATGAAGGCTCAAAAGAAAAAGGTATCTGACCAAGATATAGCTGTGTTAAAGGAACAGGCAACCAAGCAGGTAGAAGCTTATAGCATTAAATTTGATGCTTTATCTGCGATTTTGTACATGCATAAAGCTGCAATCATGGAGCAGAGTCTAGAATCAACTGGCGATGCCAGCTACTCTTCAAAAGTTAATGTAATCATTCAATATTACAGGGATGCTGAAAAATTATTTTCTACAGCTATTAGCTACTATGGGAATGATGCTTTACATCAGGAATATGTTGTTAAGCTGCTCATTAATAGAGGAATATGCAGAATACGTGCTGGCAAGTTTAGGGAAGGATATGATGATATCATCAGTGCACGGTTTAAGGCTAATAAAATCCAGTCAAAGGATTTGCTGTGGACTGCTGAAGCAACGCTGTGGGATTTGGCACACATGTATAAAGAAATCAAGCAGCTTATAGAGAATACAGATAAGCTCATAGCTGGAGTATTGCAACGAGTTGAATTGCTGCCACCTCTTTATGCCATGAAAAAAGAGTTTATACAAAAACTTTATGATTCTTATACAGATGAATTAATAAACAATAAACGTTATAAAGAGGCGTATGCAATTCAGGAGCGCAAACAAATAGTAACAATGGCTTTTAATGCGTTATCTATCCCTTATTTTTATAATGAAAGTGATACTATTCTTTACAACAAATATTTAAAAACATGTTTTACCATACAGGATTTAGAGCAAAAACTTACAAAAGCAATTCTTGAAGAAGATAGTGTTGAAAAATATAAAGCATCAATTACATCGCAGTACAAAAAACTTTCTGAGTATAAAGCTTCTGTCTCTGTATACTTGTCACCCTATTTGGGTGTGTATGCACCCCAAGCTTCTGAATTGCCTGTAGTACATTTTTATCTTTTGAACAATGCACTCTATGGCTGGGTGGTATATAAAAATACAATTGACTGGAAATTAATTTCAAAATCACCATGGTCAAAGGAATTATCTGAAGATGTGAGAAAATTTCTACAACCATTGGGTGGTAAAATATATTGTATACTTAATGATGCATTCATTGCAGTTCATACCAATATTAGTAATTCTGTGTTAAACGGGCTGGGGTGTGTGCCCTCTATTTCACGGGTAGCTGATGCTGAACGGTTAGTGTGGTTGCCAGAGGGTAAGATTGCTACAGACACAAAGCTTCCAAATTTTGAAAATGTCACCAGCAACATAAATGAATCTGAATATATTGTTGATACGGATAAACCTGTTATTGCTATTACACCACATTACTGTTATGCAAACAAAACAGAATGCTCTGCACTTTTAAAATATATGGAAACAATTAAAGCTGATGAATTAATGCTTTTAGCAGATGCCGCTTTATATTCACATATAGCTACTGTTATACTATATTCGGGAAAGGATACTCAAAATCTTGTAGTGTCGTTTCTTAATAATGATTTGAGTTTGGTTGACTCTCTGAAAGAAAAAGTAATAGTGCTTGGAAAAGTGCCAGATTCAAAAAAAGTAAGAGATGACAATGTACAGAAGGTTGTTCAGAAAAAGCAAAAAGAGTTTAATGATGCTCTGGTGAGTGGGAAGTATGATGAAGCACTATCAGCTTTGCAACGGTGGAGGAGAGCTGGCTTAACCTTAAAAGAGTATAGTGAGAAAAAAATTCAAGTTTTGATTTATATGAATAAATTAGACGAAGCATTAGAGTTGATACGATCTCAAGATAGTACAAATGCTATATCATATAGTGCGTATGTGTACCTTTTAAAAGGTGATAGTAATAGTGCAGAGAAAATAATTGCTGATTCACGACTGGCACAGACTTTTGATTACATTGTGTATAAAGCATTAATTAAAGCAAATAAGTATAAAGAAAAACTTCCTGACAGTATTGAAATCCCAAAGCAAAGCATTTCAATTTTACCTGTTAGTCAATTGCTATTACTGTATGCACAGGGAGCTTACCTCTTAGGTGAAAGTGAGAAAGCTAAAACAATAATGAAGCTGTATAAAGCAGATTATATTCCCTCTCAGCGAGAGTTGTTAGTTGCTCACAATTTAGGATATTCTATTGATTTTCATACTAACACAGTAGCATATAAAATGATAAAAACAACAGAGCTAGAAAATTATAGTGCCAACCCTGCAAATGTAGTCGAAGAATACAGTACTATATATCCTTTTGCTATCCTTGAAATTATAACACAAAAGCCAGCTATAAGCAATGAGGAATGGCAGCACATCATGCTCATTGCTGAAAAAAGCAATAAAATGTGCTGGCTTGATATACAATTCACAACTGCAAAATTGGCCACAATACTAAATAGTGCTATTCCTTCAAGAACATTGCAGTATATCGATGCAGTTGCTACACAAAAGGGTATGATTGTATCTCATATTGTAGCTCTCAATAAAATCAATGCATATCAAAAAACAAATAATTTTGTTCAGGCATATGATTCCTGCAAAAGTTTGAAACAGGTGCCATTTGAATTGGAAAAGATATGGTATGCAAATTATATTTATTCGGCGATAATGACAGGAAAAACTGGTGAAGCGCAAAAACTTTTAAATGAAAGCAAGATGGCTACCTGGGATGCACCATTATATACACTTTTTGATCTGAACATACAACTCCAAAAAATTTCTACAGAAAAAACTGCTGAGAGTACTTTGTTACAAATTATCGCCAAGAATATTGATGTACTGGTAGGCAGCTTGCAAGGGGATGTCATACAGTGGTATTATGCTGAATATAAGTATTTGCTGGATAAACTTATCAATTATGCAATATCGTATGCAATGAGCAGAGGGAATCAACGTGAGGCACTGCGGTATGCTGAATTGCAAAGGATGATAATCGGCATAGCAACATTTAATGAAAATAACAGGTATAAAAGTATTTATAATGAACTCATCGCAAAAAATTTCCCAATTATTGATATTCAAAAAAATATTCCCCGACAGACAGCCTTATTATACATAACAAAAAATGAAAATGATATTTTTGCCTGGATAATAACAAAAACATTTATACAACCAGTGCGGTTGCAAAATGCTTATACACAATTATATGGTATTGTTGCTGATTTTTATAACCGGGTTGGATTATTGCAGCAGACATTTGATACAGAAGCGGCAATCAGTGATATCATGAAACCAGTCATTAGGGAACTCAGTGGCTATACTTCCATTGTTGTTATTCCTGATGCATATACTGAATCTATACCGTATGAAATAATTCAATTTAATAAAAGTGATATGGCTATCAATTTTATGCCCTGTCTGGTAACAGCGCTGGATGAGAACGGGACTGTTGCCCCTATTACATGGATTAATGTGGACAACACCAGAAATCCACTGATTGTGTCAGCGCTCAAACAATCGGGTTTAGCGTTTACATTTGATACGATAGCAAAAGGAATAATGATTGTTGATGTGCCTGTTGAGTATAATAATCTTAAAAAAGAGTTGATGATTAATGATTATATGTTACAAACAAACTTTTTATTTATCAATTTGAGCAATACATTACAGATTCCATATAATTATTTGTTGTTCATGATTCAAAAAGAAATGGGGAAGTATATTCTGTTGAATACTTCAGTTGCAGATGTTAACAGAATAATTTTCATAAGGGAATTTTGCAAAGCTGTTACATTAGAAAGCATTGTTAATTCATTAATATCAGCGCAACAATATTTGAAGAAAGACAAACGTTTTAAACATCCTGCCTACTGGATGGGAATTCGTTTATATAGTCGCACATTAAAAGGTATATATGATGGTGTTCGATAGATGAAAGAAATAGAAATGCCAACTACAATAATCATCGATGATGATGAGATGGTTAATGAAGTATTGAAGTTTATTCTTGAAAATGAATATAAAGTACGCAATTTTTATACTGCCGAAGATGCATTGAAAAGTGGGGTTATTACTTCTGCAGATGTCATAATAACCGATGTGAACCTGCCGGGTATTAATGGATTGGAATTTATACACAAAGTACATGAAATTGATGAGAATGTTCCCATAATTGTTATCACTGCGTATAATGACATTGAAGTGGCAATATCAGCGCTAAAGGCAGGGGCTTTTGATTTTATACTGAAACCTTTTAAAAATGATCAGATAACACTTGCAGTGCATAGGGCTTATGAACGCCATAAACTCATAAAAGAAAATATAAAATTGCTAGAGGAACTTAAATTAAAAAACCAGGAACTAGAACGGCTCTATGCACAAATACAAGCACGTTCCATTCAGATTGAGAATGAGCTTGATATTGCTAGCAACCTGCAACAGTGTCTTTTCCCTGTTGTTTTTCCTGATATCAAAGAGTTTACATTCTATCTAAAATTCAAACCCGTAGAAAAAATAAGTGGTGATTTTTTTGATTTTATTATTCATGACGAAAAGCATTTTTCTTTTATTTTTGCGGATGTATCTGGTCACGGAGTACCTGCTGCACTTTATTCAGCAATAGTAAAGACAGCTATCACAACATTTGTAGATGTAACAAAGCCTCCTTCTGACATTTTGAAAGAAATGAATCAGTTCCTTATACAGACGCAAAAGATGATGAGCTACAATTATGCAACGATATTTTTTGCACATTTTGATTTGGAGAAATCCCGCCTTGAGTATGTAAATGCCGGCTTGCCTGCACCTATTGTAGTGCATTCTGATGGACAGGTTATAAGGATGGAAACAACAGGACCCTTTGTCGGAATATTTGATACGTCACTGTATGCAACAAAAAGTATTGAGCTTTTGCCTGGTGATAAATTGCTATTTTTTTCTGATGGGGCCTTTGAGTGCCCTGATAGGGTTGATAGAATTCTTGGTGAAAAGCGGTTTCAGCAATTAATTGATGAACACAGGGAACTTGAGATACCAGAATTAATAGAATTTTTGTTTGATAAAATCCAGGAGTTTTGTGGAGCGGACCGCTTTGTTGATGATGTCACAATGCTGGGGATGAAATTTAATCCTTAGTAAATATTTATAAATAAGGGTATACATACTTCAACCAAAAAGTGTGTTTGAGGTATAGATAGATATTTATTTACTTCTGTCCATGTGTTTGTAGTGTAGGGCTAAATAATGTGTACAATATATAATTTTAATAAAACAAAGATATTAAATGTTGCACTTTCGTGAATAAAAATAGTACTTATTTATTAAAAAAGATTAATTATTTACATTCAAAGAATAATAGAGGCAAAAGATATTATAAAAAATATGGGTGGAGGATAGAATGAAAAAAGTTTTATCAATTATAATAATATATTTAGTATGTATTGTTACTGTTTTGTTGTCGGCCAAGTGTGTTTTTGCACTGGAAATAAGCTTTGTGGTTGGCGATGTAGTAATTGAACGTGATGGTAAACAGACACTTGCAGTGGTGGGAATGCAGCTGGCTCAGGGAGATATTGTTGTAACAAAGAACGCAAGTATAACTGAATTTCAGTTTGCAGACAAAAGTACTGTGAGGATTTTTGAAAATACAAAGGTTAAGGTTGCCGCAATACAAGATAAAGAAGAGAATGTTTCTGTAATAAATGGTGTCATCAAGGCAAAAATTTCAAAATTACAAAAGGGTGAATCAAAGAAAGTATATACTCCAACCACTGTATGTGCAATCAGGGGAACAGAGTTTTTTGTTGCGGTTAGTGATAGCTCAAATTCCAGAGTTAATATGGAAGAGGGAGCGCTTGCATTAGTTAATCCATATGGGGAAATAAATATACGTGGAGATGAGCAAGCTACTGCTGAACTTGCACAAAAGCCATTGCTTGATGAAAACCCCAAAAACCCTGAAGTGTGGAAAAATACTGCTGATAAAGATTTTGTACTTGAGCCTGAAAAATTTGCTGCAAGTTATGAGGAATATCTGGGAATGCTGGAGCAAAGAAGCTCAATGCAATCAGCTGAGATAGAAAAATTTAAACAATCATCCACTAAGAAAAAGGATTCTAAAAAATTAGAAAAAGATATGAGTGAGCTGGAAACTAAGGTAGCGTTAATAGCTGATGATTATTTTTTAGGCGATTGTGCCAACGCAGCAGTAGACCATGTTTTGCAGAGTTATAAGGAAAAAAGACAGGAAATATTTAACACCTTTAATAAGGTAAAACAGCAGGCTGATAAGGTTGTTCAACAGCAAAAAGCTAATTATGAAGCAATAATGGCAATTAAAGAAGCATATAGAAAAAGCTATGAAGAAATTAAAGGGAAACATAAGCAAAGTATTGAAAAAATCAAAGAAGAAGTTAATAAAGTGCAGGTTCAGTGAAATAGTTTTATGATAATAAGAAATTTTTACCGCACTGAACACCCTGTTCAAATCCTTCCAGGATTTTTTTAGGGTCGCGCGTTAATCGGTCTACTATAAAATTATCAGGTGGATAGATAATGCGTATATTTTTATACTTGTGTTCAAGCTCATCAAGGATTGCATTGTACATAAGATATCGATTTTCAAGAGCTTGAGTTAAGTAACGGTATTTTGTGTCCTTAAAATAATTTTCAATAAGATATCTTATCCAGAATGATTCTTCCTTTTTCCGATACCCTTTTTTTCTGGTAACAACAACCAGGATGTCTTCTTCCTTATAGCCAAGGCTTAATGCTTTTTTGTAAGGGATTGGATCAAGCAATCCTCCATCACAGAGTTTGCGGTTGTTATATTCAATAAAGCCCCTATACAATACAGGGATTGCAGCAGAAGCTTTCAATGATGGTATTATATCATCCTTCTTTGAATGAAGATATACCGTTTCAGGAGGGTTATTATCACTGTATTCGGTTGCGGTTATCAACACTGGTATTGAGTGCTTAAGGTATTGAAAGTTTAATGTCTCATTGCCTTCAATTACTGTTGAAACCATCCAGTCTAAATTTAGTATATGCTTTGTTGGCCGTAGTATATTTGAAATTTTTATAAAACTCTCGCTCAATAGAACTCCGAAAAAAGCATCCCTGGCCAGATAAATCTGACCAGCAGAGTATGCCACTCCTGTTAGTGCGCCAGCTGATGATCCTATGATTAATTCAAAAGGGAAATAATCTCTGTCCGTAAAAGCTTGTAAAACTCCAGTTAAAAAAACTCCTCGCATTCCACCGCCTTCAAGAATAAGGACCTTCTTTTTGGGGAATAATCTTTTCTGGCGTTGCTTATTCAGGTATCTGATAAGTGGTGATAGTAACATCATAATAATCCAATAATAAATAATAATAAATAGCGATTATGGCTGGTAATGTTATAGTGTGTAGTATTCTAATCTGAAATAGTTATGAAGTCAACTTTAAAAGTAAATAATGAACATCTGCATAATCAGAATGCTGACGGGGGATATTATAAAAGTGTGATAATATGATTTTATAAATAAATAGTAATTGATTAATAATATTTGATGATATATGATAAATCTAAATATCAGTAGAGTTTTTTACATAAAGTCTTTTGTTTTTGATGGAGGCCACAATGGAAGCAATAATTATACAACATGGTGACGCAGTGGATTCGTCAATAAATCAACAACGGCCTTTGTCTCAAAAAGGAAGAGAACAGTTTCATAAATTTGCTCAATTTCTGCATATAATTAATTGGAAACCTGATATTGTTATTCATAGCGGGATATTGCGGTCTTATGAAAGTGCGGCGATAGTTGCTGAAAAATTTAATTGCGAAGTTGCTGTCAACAAATCAATAAATCCTAAAGATAGCCCCGATTCTATTATGCAGTATTTAATACAGGAAAAAAGAAATATAATTGTAGTAACCCATAAACCCTTTATTGATGTACTTGTTGCAAAAGTGCTTTCAACTTCTCAAACTGGGCTTATAACTATAGCAAATGCTTCGCCCGTTTTTATTTTCAGTGACGGTGATATGCTGTATTGCAAAGCATATATCCCTGAAACAATGATAGATGCCATTATTCGTTCTTTTTCAAGCCGGCAAGCATAAGTATTATAATACCAATTATTGACCACACAAAAGTCCGTAATCTGCGTACAATACCAATAGTAAGCCCCAATGATGGATCATAGCCTAACAGTTTGAGGGCTAATGAATATGAACCTTCACTGGTACCTAAATTTGCTGGCATGAAAAACATGACTGAAGTTAAAAAGAGCCCAAATACATATAGAAAAAGTGCATGGTAGATATTAAAAGGTATATTGAGAAAATATACTATAAGATATATTTCTAAAGTACAGGATATGGTTACTGCAAAATAGTGAAGCAGTATTGATAGGATGAACTTGTGTATATGCGATTTGCTGCTAAAAATATATTTAATTTCTTCATCTAACTCTTCAATTTTTTTTTGCCTTTCCTCCGTTATTATTTTTTTATGCAATCGTGATGGAAGTATTGAAATAATAAAATCAAGTAAACCTTCCCTTTGTTTTTTTATAATAAGGGCAGTAACGATCAGGGTAAGCAAAAAAAATCCTAATGCAATAATGGTTATGTATAATGGTAGATTGAGAATAAATAAACTCAATATAATCCCGGTTAAAAACATTAATGCGTTTGCAAGCGAATGTGCGGTCCTGTCCAGAACTACGGAGGCTAGCCCTATCTGTAAAGGGATGTAATCTTTCATATACATTGCTTTTAACGGTTCCCCAGCAAGAGAACCAAATGCGTTTATTGAAGATGTTGAGTCGCCACCTATACGGGCAAGTATTAGAATGATAAATGTTTTAAAATTAATGGGATGGTTGATTAAAACCTTCCATCCTAAAGTAAGAAATATATGGCTGAAAATGAATATACTAACGATAACCCAAAAACCCCAGCCAACGGAAATTATTTGTGAAATTGTTTTTTGAAAACCAAACGTTTTAAAAAGAAAAAAAAGTATTACTATTCCTATTAGTAAAAAAATGTAACGGGCCTTTTTCATGATTTATCCATAACAATTAGAATTGAATGGCAAGGACAGTAAAATCATCAAGAAATTCTTTGTCAACATCAAGAGTAATAAGATTATCCTGAAGACGCGTTATAAGATAATCAGGTCCTTTTTGTATTGAGTTAAGCGCGATGTCAATAAGCTGTTTTTCGCCCGCATCCATGTTCCCATTACCTAAAAGATCAAGAACGCCATCAGTAAAAAGGACAACAAGATCACCATCGTCAAAAAATAATGCTTTTTCTTCATATTTTGCATTATTTGTTATACCAAGTGCAACTCCTTTTGCATTAACGCGGATAGGTTCAAGTGTTTTTGAACGTATCAGAAGTTGATTATTATGGCCTGCACTACTATAGGTTAAAAGTTTATTGTGTGAATCTATAAGCATGTAAAATACGGTCACAAACATCCCATATTCCGAATCTTCGTAAATATATTTATTTGCATGTGTAAGTAGCTGGCCTGGCTGATTGTTAATACGCGATTCTGCTCGTAACACATTACGGGCTGTACCCATAAATAGCGCTGCAGGGATGCCTTTCCCTGATATATCAGCAATGAGTAATCCAAATTTTTCATTGTCAAACTGGAAAAGGTCATAAAAATCGCCTCCTACCTCTTTAGCAGATTTGTTAAATGCTGCTAAGCGGTGGTTATTGATTGATTGAGGGATTTTTGGTAGTATTCTTTTCTGGATTTCTGCAGCAATGTCAATTTCTTGAGCAAGCCTGCGTTGTTCTTCTGTTTGTTGCAGGTAGATAGAATTTTGGTACGCTTCAACTATTTGATTTGCTATGGTAGTTGCAACCCTTAAGTCATATGCATCAAAACTTGTTTTGTCCAATTTATCAGCCAGATTTAAAACACCTATTATGCTGTTTTTATATCGCAGTGGTATAGATATAAAAGAGGGTGTGATATATTCATGAATTTTTGCAAAAGAAGCAAGAGATGGATCGGCTATAATATTATTTACCAGTAATGGGTCTCCACTGGTATAAACATGATAGGCTATGGGTGCCTGATTCTTTGTCAATGGCGAACGTATAGATTCAGGGAGATTATATGATGATGCAATGGAAAATTTACCAGTTGATGTATTGTATAATAATATAGATGCCCGCTTAACGCCCACTGACGATGCAAGTGGCTGTATGATCTTTGAAAAGATGTTTTCTGAAGGACTTGAATGTGCAATAGCCTGTGAAATCTCATACATTATTTCAAGTTCTTTTAGCCGTGTAGACAGATCCTGATAAAGCTGGCGGTGAGAAATGGCAATAGCTGCTGAATCAGCTATATACATGAGAACTTTGAGGTCATCCTGTGTGAATGCATCCCTGCCAATACTGTTGACTGCCTCAATAACTCCAACAAGTCTGTCAACAAGTACCATCGGAGCACAGATAATGTTGCGGGTATGGAAGTGAACTTTATTGTCGATTTCCTTATAAAATCTCTCATCGTTCTGTGGATCATTGACTATACAGGGGGTCCCGGTTAACGCAACATGTCCGGCAATACCTTTCCCTTTAGGCACTATCTCCCCTTTAATAAGAGAATCGCTTCCTCCTCTTACAATGTAAAAATAAAGATCTTCAGTAACCGGGTCGGTAAGAAGAATTGAGCAACCTTCTGTACGCAACATGTCTTTGGTTATATCAAGAATAAGCATTAATAAATCTGATAGTTTCAGATTTGAATTTATTCTTTTATTTATGGCACTGAATTTTTCAATATCATTATGTAACACGCACTTTCACCATTTACCTTCAAAATGCTAGTGTCCCAGATCTCTAATCACGGAATATGCAGCAATTAGTGCAGAAGAACTATCATGAAATTAATATTTACTATTAGAGAATAATTTTATAAAATGTCTATCTTTTTTTATGGGGATATGTGCACAATTGTTGTATATGATATGCCCATAGAGAGTAAAGTGGGAAATATAACAGTGGATCAGGTAATTATTATCACATATCATAACAATAGTGGTTTATATGAAGGTTATTATTGATTTTACAGTTACACCAGATTTCAGAGAAGAAGAATTAGTCACTACGCTGTCGCATATCTGTGGATGCAGCATTACATCATATTCAATTATTCGCAAATCACTGGATGCACGCAAGGCATTAGTATATCATTATCGCTGCTGGGTGGACATCTCTGAAGAGGTTGCTACAAAGCTTATATCTACTGGCAGAGCATTGCCTTACTGTGAAGAAGAACCAATAATAATACCAAAAGTTACAACAAACATGCGTGTGCCTGTAATTGGTTGCGGCCCAGCAGGGTTGTTTTGTGCTTTGACCCTCATTGAAGCTGGAGTAGCGGTTGACATATATGAAAGAGGCAAGGTTCTGGCTGAACGGCACAGGGATGTAGCTCTTTTGCGGGAAAAGGGGGTTCTTAACACAGAAAGCAATGTAGTGTTTGGCGAGGGTGGTGCAGGCACCTATTCTGATGGCAAACTGACAACACGCATAGATAAAAAAGAAATAAAACTTTTTTACGACTTACTGATACGGTTTGGTGCTCCGGCATCAATTGTCTATGAGGCTAAGCCACACATAGGAACAGACAGACTAATTGGCATAATAGAAAATATCAGAAATTATATCCTCAAGCATAATTCCACAATACGATTTGGTCAAAGACTCTCTGATATAGTAATAAAAGATAATAAATTAAAAGGATTTTATATTAATAAAGATTGTGAGATAGTTACTGATATACTGGTCCTTGCCACGGGGCATTCTGCACGTGATGTGTACCAGTTGCTTCACACAAGAGGTGTTGCATTGCAAAAAAAAGGGTTTGCGGTAGGTGTACGCGTTGAACATCCACGGGAGCTTATTGATGAGATACAGTATGGTAAAGATAAAGACAGGTATGGATTGTGTGGTGCTGAATACAGACTGACATATAAGGATATTACAGGCAGAGGCGTATATTCATTTTGTATGTGTCCGGGTGGGTATATTATTAATTCTTCATCTGAAAAAAAGCGGCTTTGTGTAAACGGGATGAGTTATTCACAACGTGATGGTGCCAATTCAAATGCTGCATTGGTGGTAACTGTTGCACCAGATGATGTGGATGAAGTAATGGATGGTATTAATTTTCAGATTTCATTAGAGGAAAAGGCATATACAGCTGGTGGTGGAAAATTTATAGCTCCTGCTCAGCGGTTGACATCTTTTTTGCAAAATTCAGTTGATTCTTCTCTACCTGTATGTACGTATAAACCTGGAGTTGTGGAGAATAATTTTAATGAAATTCTTCCTGATATAATCAAAGAACCTTTAAAAAGAGCTATCGCCCATTTTGATTTAATGATGAGAGGGTTTCTAACTGATGAAGGTATTATGGTGGGGGTTGAAACGCGTACATCTTCACCAGTACGGATAGTTCGTGATAAAAGTTTTCAGTCAATTAATTGTAAAGGGCTGTATCCTGTTGGTGAAGGTGCAGGATATGCCGGCGGTATTGTAAGTTCTGCAGTTGATGGCATTCGCGCTGCACAAAAAATATTAATGCTATTAGAGAGGATGTAAAGCTATGATTCCAGTTAAGTTACGATTGAAAAATCCAATCAGTATTGAAGAGCGGCAGAATTTCCCAAGGCCAGATTGTATACGAATACCATCATACAGCCTTAATGGACAGTGGGTAGTGGTGCCTGATAAAAAAAACCGTGGTAAAACGTTACAATGGTATTCTAAAACAAATGTTCAGAAAATTGTGCATCAATGGTATAATATAGATGAATTTGAGTCATATTTTGTTAATGTTCCATTCCCGTTAGAGGCAGAGATAAACAAAGACTTTCAAATGCAAAGTGGTATACAACCCGAGCAGGTTATATCGTACAAGCAATTCTGGTATTTTTGTTCTTTCAGCATTGACGATTGTAAAAGTGGACTACTTCATTTTGGCGCTTGCGATTATAAAAGTACTGTATGGCTCAATGGCAAGCTTCTTGGCACACATGAAGGTGGATATACTCCATTTTCATTTTTTGCTAATTTTGAGGATGTTAACTATCTGGCAGTACTGGTTGAGGATAGCCTCTCGCCATCACAACTACGAGGAAAACAGACGTTTCTTAATAAACCATTTATGGTATGGTATACCAATATAACAGGTATATGGCAGGATGTTTGGATTGAGAAGGTTGGGTCTTCATACATCAGTTCAGTGGTAGCTAAGAGGGCTGCTAGCACTATACGTTTTATCATCAATGTTGAAAGCAGTGAAAATATAGTTAATGATTTCAGGGTAGAATTATTAGTCTATGCATCGCAGGTACATGGGAAAAAAAGTGTACTGAAAACACCAATCAAGGTATTCCGCGACATAGTGATGTTTGATGTGTTTAAAAAAGGTGAGGTTGTGTTTGAATTGCCTGAATCTCTTTTTGCTGTATGGGGTCCCCAGTATCCTGCACTTCATCCAATTCGAATAGTCTTAAAAAAAGGAACAAAAGAGATAGACTGCATTTACAGTTATTTTGGGAAAAGAGATATTGAAATTAAAGACGGCACTATAATGCTTAATAAAAAAAATCTGTATCAGCGTCTTCTGCTAAATCAGGGATATTATCCGCAAGGGTTATACAGACCTGCCGATAACTCCATGTATAAAACTGATATTGAAAATATGAAATCGATGGGATTTAACGGATGCCGTATTCACCAGAAGATAGAGGATCCACGGTTTTTATATTGGGCTGATCTTCTGGGTTTTCTGGTGTGGGAAGAAATGCCCAGTTACTATCTCCCATTACAAAAAAATATGAAGAAGTTGTATACTCAACTACATGAAGTGATGAAGCGTGATTGTATGCATCCGTCCATCATTACGATTGTGCTCTATAATGAAAGCTGGGGGTTGTATTCAATGTTTTTTTCAAAACGGGTGCGGGATCAACTTATTTCTGTGTATGAGACGGTAAAGGCAGATTACCCTGGTTATTTAGTAATTGATAACAGTGGATTCCATCATGTTAAAAGTGATATTGCCGATATTCATCATTATCTAAAGAGGTTTGATGATATTGAAGAATTTTACCGCAGGCTTGTAGCAGGCGTTCGTGAAGCACCACTGTGGGCAAATTTTATTTCCATGATTATGGGCAAGGAGAATGTTCAGACTCCTTATTTAAAAGGATATGGCGATACAAAAGCGCCGCTTGTGATAAGTGAAATGGGAGGATTTGGCTTTGGTATGTATCAGTCTGAAGCAAACACTCTGGAAGAAAGTTTTCAAAAACATTGCGCCATCCTTGCAAAGTTTTCCCAGATTCAGGGATTTTGCTACACACAGTTTACCGATACCTTTCAGGAAACCAATGGCGTATTTTCATTTGACCGTAAACCAAAAGCAAAACTTTTACCCATAATGCAAAAAGCATTAGCAAAGCATATATTTTGGTAACGAATAGTAGCCGTATCGTCGATAAAGTGAGTAAGGATTTTTACTCTTTGTACGATAGATATTAATATGAAAAAAATAGTATTGACAGTTGTTTTCATACTACTTGCTGTTGCTATTTATCCTGAGGGCGGTGAGTATCTTAAAGTAACAGTAGTCAGCCCAAAAGTTTCCTATGATGAAAACGATGATATAATCGTATACTGTATTGTTCACAATACTGCAGATGTACCTGTCGAATTTACAGTGTATGATGTGCCATATACCACGTTCCAGCCCGTAGTATATTCAATGGAAGGCAAAGAAGCCCCATTAAAAGTAGAATACCGCTTAAAAAATATACCAACCGCACAAATCCTTGGTAATGAACAGGGGCGCACAATAATATTACAGCCTGATGAAAAATTTGTGTATACCGCATTTTGCAATAACTTCTATTCATTAACAAAGAATGAAAAATACAGGGTAAAAGCATATTTTTACCCTGATGCCAAAGATGCATACGTAATCAAATCTGCTAATGAATTGACTATTAAAGTGTTACCTGTACCCGAATTTGCCATGCGTACTGGCATTATAAAGCATGAACGAAAGATTGCCCCTTCAGAAGTAGTCATGCTAGCATTAATGGCCGAGAAGAACAAACAATGGCAGAATGTGATTAAATATATCAATATAGAAAAGTTTATTTATGCATATTCAGAATTTGCCAAGCGCTATTCCACAACAAATGATTACGAACGCTTGATTGTGCAGCAGGATTTTATTAATTTTATTACAAAGCAGAGGCCTGATTATTTGATTGACTTTTCAATAATTGGTGAACAGATAATACCCCAGACGAATGTAGCATATGTGGATGTTAAGGTAAAGCGGTGGGGTCCGCGGTTCCCAGCAATA
>FMSI01034341.1_pt1 | contig 33811 bp, 27 predicted proteins | sample 1504471 | NCBI WGS metagenome assembly FMSI01 (sample SAMEA4475357, study PRJEB15587) | soil metagenome | biome: Soil; feature: Field | place: India | collected 2015-03-11 | depth 0 m
ATGAGGTCAACAATATCTCCCCGAACACGAAAACAACCCCTTTTAAAGTCAAGGTCGTTTCGGTTGTAGTAGAGATGAATAAGTTTATTCATTAGAGCTTTTCTGCTAATCTGCATACCTTTGTAAATTGGAAACAAAAACTGTTCGAATTGCTCTTTTGAACCAATGCTGTAAATACAACTGACTGAGGCAACTATAATTACATCACGTCTTCCCTCGACTAATCTACTTGTTGCACGTATTCTAAGGCGGTCAATTTCTTCATTGATTGAAAAATCTTTTTCAATGTATGTATCAGTTTGAGGGATGTAAGCTTCGGGTTGGTAATAATCGTAGTAGGAAATGAAATATTCAACAGCATTTTCAGGGAAAAAGTTTTTGAACTCGCTGTATAGTTGTGCAGCAAGAGTTTTGTTAGGTGATATAACAAGAACGGGCATTTGAACTTGTTCTATTACATTCGAGATGGTGAATGTTTTGCCCGAACCTGTAACCCCAAGCAAAACTTGATGCTTAAACTTGTTTTTAATACCACTAACAAGTTCTTCGATTGCTTTTGGTTGGTCCCCAGCTGGTTTGTAGTTGGAATGTAACTTAAATTCTGCCATTTTTAACATAATTAACAAAATAAAAACGAATAAGTATTTAATTTTGTTATTTTTTGGTATAAATATGCAAAAATATCTTTTTATTCTTCAAATTTTTTTATTTATTTTCTCTTGTGAAAGCAAAAAGATTGCAGACGAAAAACAATTGGATACCCTTCGACAACTTCATACAAGTGATACTGGAATCACAACTGACGGAATACTGCTTCAATTAAATCCCCAAATGGGTGGGGAATATGTTTTTGAAAGTAGACTTGAACAAAAAATCTTACAAAAACTCGATACACTAAGTTCTGAAACTAAACATAACCAAAGAATTGTTTATTTTATTAATTTCAAAGAAAAAGATTCATTGAACAATTTAGTATTCGAAGTTAAATTTAAATCAATTGAACAAAACATTACCGCTCAGGGTTTGTCAGTCAAAGCAAATACTAATATAAAGTCTAAAGATCCAACACCTTTGGAAGTTTTTTACTCAACTTTAGTAGATAAAGACTTTCTTGTCAAAGTAAACAAACAAGGTCAGAATATTGTCCTTTTGGGTATCGATACATTAATAAACAAAGTTATCGATCAAATGTTAAGAAGAAAAGAATTTCAAGGAGTAGAGAAATCTTTGTTAAGCCAGATTGTTGGGAGTTTCTTTAATCAAAACGAATTGAGGAAAGGTTTCGAAAAAATATTTGAAATTTACCCAAAAGAACCAATTAATATTGGAACAACTTGGACTATCTCAAAATTTGTAAACGATCCTATTCCAGCAATAATTGTAAACAAATTTACATTGAAATCAATTCAAAATGATTCTTTGTTGATTGACTTGATTTCTAAAGTTGAATTCCAAAAAGAAAAGACTAAGGAAGGAGAACCTAAATTAATAGAATTAATGGGAAAACAAAACGGAAATTTAGTTGTAAATAAATTAACAGGTTTGATAAACAAAAGTGAATTGAAGCAGCAAATAAGAATAGTTTATCAAATACCTCCATCAACTCAAACAAATAATAAAGCTGTCAAAATGGTAACAAATGTTACAACGGTTTTCAATTTGAGTGTAAAAGAAATTAGCAAATAAATCGTTTGATAGTTGGATAAGATATGGGAGCTTATATGAAGAAATTGGTGTTTATTCTATTAATATTTTTGATTGGTGGAATAACATTTTCTGCACCTAAACTACGCTTCGAGAATGGAGATACCTTTGATTGGGGAAAAGTTCGCTCTGTGGAAGAACCGCTTAAAGCCAAAATTAAAATTTTTAACGATGGAAATGAGACTCTGAAAATCTACTCTGTTAAGCCAGGGTGTGGGTGTACAGCTGCACCCTTAGATAAGTATGAAATAGAGCCTGGACATTTTGCAACTATGGAAGTAACCCTGCAAGTTCCCCGTAGTCCTGGTTCTCATACAAAATCAATATTGTTCAAAACCAACGATCCAACTACAGAGGAAACCTATTTCTATTTAAAAGCGGAGTTCGTACCTCCAATTAAGTTTTTCCCGGACTCAAAAGTAATGGCTTCCAATCTACTAGTTGGTGATACAGCTGTTTACAAAATCGTAATTAAAAACAGCTCTTCTGAAGAATTTCTGGTTAAAGAACCAATAGCAGAACCAAAAGACGTGATTTCATCAAATTTGAAGCCAGATTTACTTTTAAAACCAGATGAAGATTTTACTCTAGAAATCAAAATTGCTCCGAATAACATTGGTAATTTTAGTGGTAGGATTAAATTTAAGACAACCATACCCGACTTACCCTGGGCTGAAATTCCAATTTTTGGAATTGTTAGTGGTTTTAAAAAATAACTTTTGTTTAACCCAATCACTTTACGAAAATGTTTGCTTGGGAACATAAAGAATTTTTTTGGGGATTTTTAATTGTAGCCCTTTTGTTTGTAATATATTTATGGAAACAAAGAATTCACAAAAAATCTCTAAATAAATTTGGAGATTTTCCGCTTCTATCCAACTTGTTTCCAGATATATCATATTCAAAAGCACACTATAAATTTTTCCTAATATTGCTGGGCATCTCATTTTTAATTCTTGCTATAGCAAACCCATTGTTAGGTACAAAATTGGTTGAAGCAAAAAGGCAAGGTGTGGATGTAGTTATTCTTTTAGATATTTCCAACAGCATGAAAGCAGAGGATATCAAGCCTAACAGACTTGAAAGAGCTAAGCAAATGATTATTAAATTAATTGATAAGTTAGTAAATGATAGAATTGGGATTGTTGTGTTTGCAGGGGAACCGTTTATACAATTACCATTAACTACCGATTATGGAGCAGCGAAATTATTTACAACATATATTGATACTGATATTGTTCCTACTCAAGGAACTGCAATTGGGTCTGCAATAGAGCTTGCCATAGATAAATTCAATTTTGACCCTAAAAAGAAAAAGGTGATGATAATTGTAACAGATGGGGAGAATCACGAAGACGATGCAATTTCTGCAACTGAGTTAGCTGTTAAAAATAATTTTGTCGTACATACCATTGGTATGGGTACATTGAATGGTGGACCAATTCCGATTTTAACTGGTTCATCAAGGGATTTTTTAAAGGACAAAAATGGTAGCGTTGTAATTACAAAAACTAATCCAGAGATGCTCGAAAGAATTGCAGCTATTGGTGGTGGTGAATTTGTAATGAACTTAGGCATCGATCCAGATCTCTCATTAATTGTTGAAAAAATATCAAAAATGGAAAAAAAGGAATATGAAACTAAGATATTTTCCAATTTTGAATCACAGTATCAATACCCTTTGTTTGTTGCTTTAGTTTTGCTATTGGTGGAAATTTTCCTAACTGAAAGAAGAAACAAATTTTTTGTTGTCTTAAATAAATTTTTTAAAAAAAATTCGAATAAGTATGAAGTATAGATCAGTTTTTTTTACGTTTTTTTTATTAATTCTAGTAAATAATTTCGTTTATGGGCAATCCTCTATTGATTTGTTGCGAAAGGGCAACGCTAAATACAAGGAACAAAAATATCAGCATGCTGAAGAAAATTTTAGAAAAGCGATTGAAAAGGATAATAAGGAACTAAGGGCAATTTACAACCTTGGCAACTCGCTGTATAAACAAGAGAAGTATAATGAGGCTCAGCAAAAATACTTTGAAATTATCAATACAAGCAAAGATCTTAAAGAGAAAGCTCGTGCTTTTTATAATTTAGGGAACACATTGCTTAAAGAGAAAAAATACAAAGAAAGCTTGGAATATTATAAGAAATCATTAAAGCTTAATCCAAATGATTTTGATGCGAAGTACAATTATGAGTATGCTAGAAAAATGCTATTAGTTGAACAAAATAACCAAAAACAAAAACAGAATAACCAAAAACAAGAACAAAACAGTCAAGAAAAAAATTCGGAAAAGGATTATAAACAAAATCAAAAAGAACAAGAGAAGAACCAACAAATGTCTAATAGAAATCAACAAAAACTTTCCCAGCAAAATATTCAAAATATCTTGAATGCTTTGCGGAACGAGGAGAAAAAAACACAAAAGGAGATAAAAGCAAAGATCTTACCTCGCGTCGAGAAAAAGATTGAGAAAAATTGGTAGATTATGAAAAGCCAAAATAGAGTTGCCATTTTGACACTTGGATGTGCAAAAAACGTAGTCGATAGCGAAAATTTGATTAAGATGCTTCTTAACAATGGAATCGAGGTTACTAATGAAATAAATAAAGTCGATACTTGTATTATTAACACGTGCGGATTTATTAAACCAGCAGTAGAGGAGAACTTAAAAGTATTGCTTGAAGTTGTTAATTTGAAAAATCAAAACAAACTAAGGAAAGTTATTGTTTTCGGTTGTTTAGTCGAAAGATTTCAAGACTATATTAAAAAGGAATTTCCGGAAATAGATTTTTTTGTTGGAACCGAGAGGCCCCAAGAGATTGTAAAATTCCTGGTTCAAAAGCAAGATTTAAAAACCAATTTGCTTGGAGAGCGGACTCTTCTTACACCAAATCATTATGCCTATCTTAAAATCAGCGAAGGTTGTAATAGGGAGTGTTCTTTCTGTGTTATACCTAAAATTCGAGGCAAGCTTCGTTCCAAGCCAATAGAAGAGATTGTAAGAGAAGGAATTTATGTAGCAAACAAAGGGGTTAAGGAACTCATTATTATTTCCCAAGATACAACCTCTTATGGGCTTGATATATATGGGAAACCAATGTTAATTCCGTTGATGGATGAGCTTTCTAAAATTGATGGTATTGAATGGATAAGAATAATGTATCTTTATCCTGCTGGTATACCAGACGGGTTTTTTGAGTTCATCTCATCTGTTCCCAAATTTTGTAGGTATTTTGATATTCCACTACAACATATTTCAGACCGAATTTTAAAATCCATGCGTCGTGGTACTTCAAAAAGAAACATTGTAGCTTTGGTTGAAAAAATTAGAAGCACTTTACCTTCCTATGCGATTAGAACCACTTTTATTGTTGGTTATCCTGGCGAAACTGAAAAAGAATTTCGAGAATTATTAGAATTTATTTCCGATTACCAATTTGAACGTGTTGGAGTCTTTGCTTATTCACGCGAAGATGGATCATATTCATTTTCTTTTGGAGATACAGTATCGGAAGAAGAAAAAGAAGCACGACGAGGTGAGATTCTGAAAATGCAGAGTAAAATTTCTTTGAAAAAGAACAAGCTACTCGTAGGAAAACACCTTAAAATTGTGATTGACGAAAAAAACAATGGTTATTTTGTGGGAAGAACTGAATTTGATGCACCAGAAGTGGATAACCTAGTTTATTTGAAATCTAACCGGGCAAATTTTGCAATCGGGGAGTTTGTAAATGCTAAAATATTATCAGCAAAACCTTACGACTTACTTGCAGAAATTTAAATTTCGAGATCCTTAATTATTTCATATATCTTTTGGGAAGCAGTTCCATCCCCATAAGGGAAGCAAATTTTTGCCATTTCAATATATGCCTTAAAATCCAATAGCAGCTTTTCGACCCAAGATATAATATTTAATTTATCGGTTCCTACTATTCTAGAAATACCTAATTCAACACTTTCTGTCCTTTCGGTTTTGTTTCGAAGCACAAGGACAGGCTTCCCCAGTGTGGGAGCTTCTTCTTGAATTCCTCCGCTATCGGTCAAAATAAAGTAAGAATGTTTCATCATGAACAATAAAGTTGGATAATCCAAAGGCTCTAATAAGTGAATTCGAGGGGATTGAAGTATGGAAAAGGCAACTTTTCTTATGTTGGGATTTAAGTGTACGGGAAATATAAATTCAACTTCCTGGTGTTTGTTAGCCAATTCTATAAGAGCATTACAGATGCTTTCGAAAGGGTCACCAAAATTTTCTCTTCTATGACATGTAACTAGGATAATTTTTTTTGAAAAGTCGATGTTTTTAAATTTTTTAAGATAATAATCCTCGTTTTGTTCTACAAAACGCAAAGTAAATAATTGTGAATCAATTGCTGTGTTACCTACGAGAAAAATTTTGTCCTTACTTACTTTTTCACTTTTTAAGTTTTCAACGGCTTTAGGAGTTGGTGCAAAATGGAATTCAGCAATTTGAGTTATTAAACGTCGGTTGATTTCTTCAGGGTAGGGCAAAAGTTTGTCGAAAGTTCTCAAGCCAGCTTCAATGTGTCCCACTGGGACTTTATGATAAAATGATGAAATAGCCCCAGAAAGCGCTGTTGTTGCGTCTCCTTGAACAATAGTCAAGTCTGGTTTGATTTTCTCATAGATATCTTTTAAGCGGTGGATAGTTTGGGAGGTGATATAATCGAGAGATTGATTTTCAATCATAACTTGCAAGTCGATATCAATTTGAATGTTAAAAAAATTAACTACTTGCAATAACATTTCTCGATGCTGGGAAGAAAGACAAGTAACAACTTCAAAATGCCTGTCCTGAGAAAATAAATGGATTAAGGGGGCTAATTTTATACCTTCTGGTCTTGTTCCAAAAATAAAAAGAATTGTTTTCATCTTACAAATTTTAAAACTACAAAAATGGTATTTTTTTTGTTATTTTATTTATTAGTATAAAACCAAGGTCTTTTTGGTAATTTTGTTTTTTAAACTTTCTGGGTTTTGAATTAATGAGCGAAAAAATTTTTCCGAAAGAAAGCATGGAAGAAAAGAAATCAACTTCACGACTTGATTTTGAACTAACTCCAAGCGACATTGTCAAAGAACTTGATAAATATGTGATTGGGCAAAACGAAGCAAAAAGAATAGTTGCTATAGCGCTGAGGAATAGGTGGAGACGGAGAAAGGTAATGAGTAAATTGCGTGAGGAAATCTTACCCAATAATATAATTATGATAGGGCCTACTGGAGTTGGGAAAACTGAGATTGCAAGAAGGTTGGCAAAACTTGTAAATGCTCCATTTGTAAAAGTTGAAGCAACCAAATACACTGAGGTGGGATATGTTGGTCGCGATGTTGAATCTATGGTTAGGGAACTTGTTGAACGATCTGTAGCTATGGTAAAACAAGAAAAGACACAGGAGAAACTCGAAGAGGCCAAAAAAGCCACAGAAGAGAAAATATTAAATATTCTGTTTCCCAAAAAGACAAAAAGTATTTCTTTTGATGTTGATGCTGAAAGTTCAGAGATTGACGAAAATCGTGAAAAGTTGCGCGAACTATACCATAAAGGATACTTCGATTCGAAGGTGATTGAAATAGAAGCAGAAAGTGAAATTAGTCCTCCCGTTCAAATTCTGGGACCTTTTGGTATGGATGATCTTGGAACTTCTATTCAAGATATGATGAGCCAATTGTTTCCAAAGAAAAGAGTTAGAAAAAAAATGACTGTTGCAGAAGCAAGGAATCAAATTTTAAAAGAAGAAACCGAAAAATTGATTGATATGGAATCAGTTATCAAAGAAGCATTGGAAAGAGCCGAAAATATGGGTATAATCTTTATTGACGAAATTGACAAAATTGCTTCACACAACGGAAGAACATCAGGACCTGATGTATCAAGGGAAGGAGTACAAAGAGATTTGCTTCCAATTGTAGAGGGAACAACAGTGAATACACGTTACGGACCAGTCAAAACCGACCATATTCTTTTTATAGCCTCAGGAGCTTTTCATGTTTCCAAACCGTCCGACCTGATACCAGAATTGCAAGGCCGTTTTCCAATAAGGGTAGAGCTGAAAAGTCTAACCGAGGACGATTTTGTTAAAATTTTAACCTTGCCGGAAAATGCATTAATTAAGCAATACAAGGCATTGCTCGAAACCGAAGGAATACAACTGGAAATTGACCCCGAGGCAATCAGAGAAATAGCTTCAATATCGGCTAAAGTAAATGAAGAAATTACGAATATTGGTGCCCGTAGATTACATACTATAATGACAACTCTTTTGGAAGAAATTTTATTTAATGCCCCTAACTTAATTCAAGAAAAGAAGATCACAATTACAGTAAAAATGGTTCAAGAAAAATTAAATAAAATAATTGAAAATGTTGATCTAAGCAAGTATATATTATAAAAGGAATTCATCATGGAATCAAATCAATTTAGAGTGCAGAATGCTTTGATTTCAGTCTATGACAAGACTGGAGTACTTGAATTTGCTAAAGAGCTAATCGAATTAGGAATTCAGATTTTTTCTACTGGTGGTACAAAAAATTTTCTAAAAGAAAACGGTATAGATATACGAAACATTGAGGAGTTAACCAAATTTCCGGAAATTTTGGATGGCCGAGTAAAAACATTGCATCCAAATTTGTATGCTGGAATTCTTGCTCGTTTGGATAGAGACGACCACGTTGAGCAATTGGAGTCGCTTGGAATTTCATCTATTGACTTGGTTGTGTGCAATTTATACCCATTTGAAGCAACTATTAAAAGATTTGAGAAAATTTCAGAACTAAGTTACAGTCAAGTATTAGAAATTTTGGAAATGATAGATATTGGCGGACCATCGATGTTGCGTGCATCTGCAAAAAATTATCATTGGACTTTACCAGTGGTTAACCCTTCTAGATACAAAGAATTAATTTCTTTGCTCAAGGAAAACCAATTTTGTATTCCTGAGGAGTACCGATTAAAACTTGCTGCAGAAACATTTGAGCATATTGCCCATTATGATGTAGTAATTGCTGATTTTTTTAAGAAGCTTAAACAAGACGAAAGTCATAACTACTTTCAAATTTCCTTGCCAAAAGATATTCACTTACGCTATGGGGAAAACCCTCAACAAAAAGCATTTTTGTATGGTTCTTTCACAAAGGTATTTGAAAAAATCCATGGTAAAGAATTATCATATAACAATATATTGGATATTGATTCTGCCAGTCGATTGATTGCAGAATTTGACTTGCCTACTGCTGCAATTATCAAACACACAAACCCTTGTGGAGTTGGAACCGACGATGACCTTGTAGAGGCATTCAAAAAAGCTTTTGCTACAGATACTGTTTCTCCGTTTGGTGGGATTGTAGTAACAAATAGAAGTATTGATAAAAATTTTGCAAACGAAATACATCCTCTTTTCACCGAGGTAATTGTTGCACCAGATTTTAGTTTTGATGCTCTTGAGATACTTACTAAAAAGAAGGATAGGAGGCTTATAAAGGCGAATATAAATTTGATTAAAGAAAAACTTCTAATCGAATTTAGAACCGTTGTTGATGGAGTTTTAGTGCAAGACACAGATAATTATCTTTACAAAAGCGAAGATTTTAAAGTAGTCAGCCAAAGAGAACCCAACGATGAAGAAATAGAAGCGATGATTTTTGCATGGAAAGTAGTAAAACATGTAAAATCCAACGCTATTGTATTTGCTAGAAGAGATAGAACAATAGGAATCGGTGCCGGGCAAATGTCGCGCGTCGATTCTTCAAGGATTGCAGTTGAAAAAGCAAAAATGATGGGGTTAGATTTGGTAGGTACTGCTGTAGCTTCTGATGCATTTTTCCCATTCCCAGATGGGGTTGAGGAAGCAGCAAAAGTAGGTGCCACTGCAGTAATTCAACCCGGAGGTTCGATTCGTGACAATGAAGTTATCGACATTGCCAACCGATATAACCTTGCAATGGTTTTTACCAATATGCGACATTTTAAGCATTAAGTTTTGTATTTGTTAAATATATTTTTTAAATTCAAAAATCAGTAGGTGTCGGAAAATGAAAAAGCTTGGTTTTTTTTCATTAATCTTTTTTTTGTTTACTTATGCAAATTTTCTGTTATCTCAAGACAGAGAGGTTGTTTTAGACTTTATTAAAGTTAATGGAATTGTGTTGGAAAAAGAAGAGCAAGAAATTTTGATTTTTTCCCAAACAGATTCAATTTCATTTTTTTATCATTTGGAAACAAAAGATACCACCCAACGCACTCCTTTTATCTTTAGAATCATTATTAAAAACTCAAAGGATTCTTCTGTCTATCCAACTGGCTTAAAAGTTATTAACTATAAAAACTTACCAGAGGATCAATATTCCTTAACAATAAATGCTTTTGACCCAAGAAATCAATGGGTTGCAAAACCTTTGAAGTTAGAGTTTACAATTAATAGTAAATTAAATTCCATTGTAAAAGAATTAAAAAAGCTTAAAGAAAAACAATCTGCATCAAATCAAGAAAAAAGAGCCGAAGTCAAAGAACAGCAGATGTTTTTTGGGTTCGAACTACGCTCGCTTGGAATTGGTTTTGCATTTGGTTTTGTTCTTATGTTAATTTTTGTTCCCCTTTTGCTTAAAGCACGTAAGAACAAGACTGTAAAAAAATATGATGAGGATAGAAACAAGGTTATTCTCGAAAGGTTTAAATATGAACAACTTCTTTTAGAAAACAGCAATCTAAGGGCGGAAATTTCTGCGTTAAGGGGTCAAATTGATGCATTAAATTCAAGGTCAGAAGAATTAAGGAAACAAAACATTGAACTTAAAGAAAAAGTTGAAAAATTGTCCAACAGTAAAACAGAACTTGAAGAACTTCAGCAACAAAAGGATGAATTGTTTGCCTTGATTATTCACGATATTAAGAATCCAGCTGCGTTAATTAAAAATCTTGTAGAACTACTTCGGTCATATGATTTAACTGCATCAGAGCAACAGGAAATAATAGATGATATCTTAGTAACATCTAATAGAATAGTATCTTTGTCCCAGGAAGTTTCTCGAATACTTGCTTTAGAATCATCTTTAATGAGTTTAAATTTAGAATTAGGAAATATCAATGAGGTTATAAATGAAGTAGTTAAAGCAAATTCTTTTAATGCAAAAAACAAGCATATAAATATTTACCTGGACTTAGACGATAATATTGGTGATTTTAAATTTGATAGCTATAAATTTTACGAGGTTCTAGATAATTTAATTTCGAACGCAATTAAATTTACACAAAAAGGGGGAGAGGTGCGCGTTACCTCGCAAAAGCAGGATGAGAAAGTTGTAATTCAGGTAATTGACAATGGCTTAGGGTTATCTGATGAAGACATTAGTAAAGCATTTCAGAGGGGAGCTCGTTTAAGTGCCAAGCCTACTGGAGAGGAATCATCATCTGGCCTTGGACTTTGGATAGTAAAGAGGTTAATCGATGCGATGAAGGGAAAAGTCTGGGTCAAAAGCACTTTAGGGAAAGGATCAACCTTTGGTTTTGCAATTCCAATCTACAAAGATATTTCAGTTAATTTTGAAGAAGAAAAAGAATTACAAGATAACAAATAGGTAAAATCAAAATATAAACAACACAAAGAAAAACATTTATTAACGCACAACTGAAATAATACAATTTATTCAACCCTTTATTCATAATTTACATTTGTAACCATTGTGTTTTAAGAAATTGGGAGGTTTTTTTATGGTTAAAGTCGCTATTATCGATGATGATAAGGATATCATCGATGCTGTTATGTTAGTTCTAGGTTCTAAAGGATACGATGTAGTTTTTGCTATGAATGCCAATGATGGACTAATTCTCATTCAAAATGAGAAACCAGACATTATTTTGCTCGATGTTATGATGGAAGAACCCGACGACGGTTTCTATCTTGCAATGAAGTTGAGAAAGTTAGGAATTAAAACACCAATTTTACTTTTAACTTCGATTGCAAAGGTGACTGGATTCGAATATGCTGGTAGCGAAAATCTTCCCGTTGAAGAATTCTTAGAGAAACCTTTACGCTCAGAGTTATTACTTGAAAAAATTAAAAATTATATCGAACAAAAATGAGGTTGCTATGATCTATCCAGATAAGAATGTACTTGTGAATGAAATTGAGTCGTTGGTCCAAAAATTTGGTAATGAAAGGGAAAATCTGCTTCCTATACTCCAAGAAATTCAAAGAAAATTTGGGTTTATATCTGATTTTGCGATGCAAGAGATTGCTCATAAGTTGAATATTCACCCAGTTGAGGTTTATGGAGTTGTTACATTTTATAGTTTTTTGAGTACTGAACCAAAAGGAAAGTATATTATTCGTTTATGTAAAACAATCTCTTGCGACTTGGCTGGGAAAGATGCTGTTTCCACCACACTGGAAAGAGAATTGGGGATGAAATTTGGTGAGACTTCACCAGATAGGAAATTTACTCTTGAGTATTGCCCCTGTATTGGAATGTGTGACCAAGGACCCGCAATGCTTGTAAATGAACAAGTTTATACAAAACTAACTCCCTCAAGGGTAATTGAAATTATTGAAGAATTAAAATAATGGAGGAAATATGCCAATAATCAATGATACATTGTTTTTCGACGAAAAAGCTCATGGGGAGGCACTCGAAAGGGCTTTGAAACTTACTCCTCAAGAAGTTGTAATGGAAATTCGCGAATCTGGACTTAGGGGTCGGGGAGGAGCCGGTTTTCCGACTGGTACCAAATGGATGCTTGCTCTTTCTTCAAAGGCTGATAAAAAATATGTGGTATGCAACGCAGATGAAGGTGAACCGGGAACTTTTAAAGACCGTGTTCTTCTTTCAGAATATACAAAATTAGTTTTCGAAGGAATAGTTATCGGGGGTTATGCAATACAAGCTCAAAAAGGTTTTATTTACTTACGTGGCGAATATGCATACCTTTACGATTATTTAAATACCTATCTCGAAAGAATGAGAAAAGAAAATAGACTTGGTCAAAATATTTTGGGAACCAATTTCTCATTTGATATAGAAATTCGACTTGGGTCTGGGGCTTACGTTTGTGGCGAGGAAACAGCATTGATCGAATCTTTGGAGGGACATCGTGGAGAAGCGCGAAATCGACCTCCTTTTCCAGTTAACACTGGTTACCTTGGTTTTCCCACAATTGTAAATAATGTGGAAACTTTTGCATGTGCCTTTATTGTAATGTCCAAAGGTGCACAATGGTTTGCTAAATATGGAACAGAAAAGTCAAAAGGAATGAAATTAATTTCAGTTTCTGGAGATTGTAAAAGACCAGGAGTTTACGAGTTACCCTTTGGTATTACAGTTAGAGAATTGCTTGAGATAGTTGGTGCGGAAAATACAAAAGCTGTTCAAATAGGAGGTGCTTCGGGAATTTGTGTTTCAATGGAAGAAATTAATAGAAACATATCGTTTGAAGATATTCCAACTGGAGGTTCAGTAGTTATTTTCAACAAAGATAGAAGCATGCTTAAAGTTTTAAAGAATTTTATGGAATTTTTTGTTGAAGAAAGCTGTGGACAATGTACCCCTTGTAGAGTTGGTAATAAAAAGTTATTAGAAGGAGTAGAAATGCTTGAAGAAGGTAAATGTTCACATAAATATTTAAATGAATTAATTGAATTGGGTAAAACGATGCAAATAGCTTCTAAATGTGGTTTAGGTCAATCTTCACCCAATCCTTTTATATCAATTGTAACCAATTTCAAAGATGAAATTATGTCCAATTCATTGCGAGGAGAATAATGGCAGAAAAAATATCTAACGGTAGAGTACCAGTTGCTCAAAAACCACATAAAGTGGATGTGAAGGTTACTGGTGATATTGGTGGTAAAGTCGATTTAGAGATAAATGGGCGACACTATTCAGTTCCCTTTGGGACAACTATTCTCGAAGCTTGTAAAATTAATAATATTCATATACCTACTTTATGCTACCACGAAGACCTTTGCCTTGCAGGTTCATGTCGTGTATGTGTTGTAGAAATTGAAGGTATGAGAACTTTACAAGCTTCTTGTGCCTATCCTATTACACAAAAAATAAAGGTTTGGACAACTTCTGAAAAGGTCAGAAAAGCCCGAAGGCATATTCTTGATTTGTTGTTAAGCGAACATTATGGAGAATGTTATTCTTGTGTTCGAAACAATAATTGCGAACTACAAACTCTTGCAAAGGAATATGGGGTTGACTTTTACCGCTTTGGACACATTAAAGAGAAAAGATACGATATTGACCGTTCGAGTTATGCAATTGTAAGAGATATGGATAAATGTGTTCTTTGCAAAAGATGTGTTAGGACTTGCATAGATTTGCAAGAAGTTGGGGTTTTAGAAGCAACAAGAAGAGGCTATTCCACTTTAATTTCAACTTTTATGGATAAGCCAATGCTTGATGTGATATGCATTAACTGCGGACAATGTATTAATCGCTGTCCCACTGCAGCTCTTCGAGCAAAGGACCCATCAGATGAAATTTGGAAAGCAATCGACGATCCCAAAAAGCATGTTGTCATTCAAACTGCACCTTCAATTCGTGCTGCAATTGGAGAAGAGTTTGGACTTCCTGCAGGTCATTCAATGACTGGACAATTGGTTACTGCTCTTAGAATGATAGGTTTCGATAAAGTTTTTGATACAAATTTTGCCGCAGACCTAACTATCATGGAGGAAGGAACTGAATTACTATTGCGGTTGAAGAGGAAATTGTTGTATAACGATTCAGATGTTAAGCTTCCTCAATTTACGTCTTGTTCTCCTGGTTGGGTTAAATTTATTGAACATTTCTACCCGGAATATCTAGATTATTTATCCACATGTAAATCCCCACAGCAAATGTTTGGTGCATTAATCAAAACATTCTATGCCCAGGAGATGGGAATAAATCCAGAGAGTATAGTAACCGTAGCAGTGATGCCCTGTACTGCAAAAAAATTCGAATGTAACCGTCCAGAGATGAATTCTTCTGGATATAAAGATATTGACTATGGATTGACAACCCGGGAACTTGCTCAGATGATCAAGGAAGCTGGAATTTATCTACCTGAATTGCCTAGGGATCATTTTGATGAGCCATTTGGTGATGCTTCTGGGGCTGGTTTGATATTTGGAGCTACTGGTGGTGTTATGGAAGCAGCATTGAGAACCGTTTACGAAATTGTAACTGGGCGACAAGTACCATTTGAAAATCTTGCAATTACTCCTTGTCGTGGAATGGAAGGTGTTCGTCAAGCATCCGTGATATTAAAAGACGTTAAAGATGATTGGAAATTCTTAGAAGGTATAGAACTGAAATTTATGATTGCCCATGGCACTGCAAATGCAAAAAAAGTAATGGATGCATTAGTAGATGGTAAACTAAACGACATTCACTTCGTCGAAATAATGGCTTGTCCCGGCGGTTGTATTGGTGGTGGTGGTCAACCAATTCCAACAAGTCCAGAAATTCGAAAAAAGCGTGCTGAAGCGATTTATAAAGAAGATGAAGAACTCCCAATTCGTAAGTCCCATGAAAATCCACGTATCAAATATATTTACGATAAGTTCCTCGTCGATGGTCCTTGTGGTCATTTATCTCATAAGTTATTGCATACTCACTATGTAAAGCGAGGGAAATACATAGTTTAATAATTCTATGCTGTAGATTACCAAATCATTTGGAATGATTAAAACTATGCAAGGGGTAAGGTCCCCTTGTGTAGTTTTGATATTAAGTTTTTTGCAAGAATGTGAAAAATTACTTAAGATTTTTGAAGATTTTATATTTTCATTTTTGGGAATTTGTAAATTAATTCAGGTGCTTCATTCCAAAGTTTCTCAAGAATTTGAATTGCATTTGATGCTGCTCCTTTGCGTACATTGTCGGCAACTATCCAAAGGTGTAACCCATTTTTTTCAATTGGATTTCTTCTAATTCTTCCAATAAATACAAAGTCTGTTCCTTCGACAACTTTTGGTGTGGGATAAATTTCATGCTCGGGGTCATCGTATAGTTTGATAGCCGGGTTTTGGGAAAGTGTTTCAACAATTTCTTCCAAAGTAAAATCTTTTTTTGTTATAATTGAAACAGACTCGCAATGACCCACCAATACTGGAATTCTTACGCATGTTGCTGTAATTTTTAACCTTTTTTCATTAAGTATTTTTCTTGTTTCGTTAATAATTTTATACTCTTCTTCGGAATAATCAAATTTATTTTGAATTTTATGAAAATTAATGTTGAAAGCAATTGGATGCTTGGAAAGTAGATCGACTACTTTTCCACTTTCAATTTCACTTAATAATTTCTGAATTCCTTTTTGTCCAGCTCCACTGATTGCTTGATAAGTTGAAACTTCTACTTTTTTTAGGCCAAATTTATCAAGTATTGGTTTCAATGCTACTACAAGTTGGATTGTTGAGCAATTAGGATTTGCAATGAGTCCATTGTGTTTTAATGCATCTTGAAAGTTAACTTCGGGTACAACCAATGGGACACTTGAATGCAGTCTCCAATAACTACCATTGTCAATAACGAGTGTGCCATTTTTTAATGCGATTGGAACGAGATTTAAGCTAGCTTCTTTACCAGCAGAAAAGAAAGCAACATCGTAATTATTAAAGTTAATTTTCGCTATATCAATTACTTCAATCTCTTTATTTTTGAAAAACAATTTAGTTCCAGCACTTCTCTGAGTTGCAAATATATCTAACTTGGAAATTGGTAATTTGTTTTCGCTTAAAATTTTTAAAAAGGTTCTACCAACTAAACCAGTGGCACCGACTATTGCAATTCGTAAATTAAATTGTTTTTTCATTTGTTATCCTCTATTTTTAACAAACTCGGGATAAAAAAATCGTTCAATTTTGCTACATTTTCCCTCTGTTGAATCAATTTCGAAGTACACGCCAGCAATGTGCTCGTCACCTGTAGCCTGTTCAAATTTGTGAGGAGTTTGCAGGATAAATCTTCTAATTGCTATATCTGGTCTTAATCCTACAACAGAGTTGTATGGTCCAGTCATCCCAACATCAGTTATATAAGCAGTCCCTTTTTCTAAAATTCTTTCGTCTGAGGTTTGAATATGTGTATGAGTACCTATAACAGCGCTGACTTTCCCATCAAGAAATCTAGCCAAAGAAATTTTTTCAGCGGTAGCTTCTGCGTGGAAATCTACTATAATAATATTTGTTTTGGTTTTTAGATCATTAATTGCTCTTTCTGCAGAACGAAAAGGGCAATCGATTGTTTGCATGAAAGTTCTACCTTGTAAATTAATAACTCCGATTGCCAAGTATGTGTTTGGGATTGAATAAAGAAAATAACCTAAGCCAGGATTACCGCTGGGATAATTCATTGGTCGAAGAATTCTATTTTCTTTAGCTAAAAGTGGGCGAGATTTCCAATTATCCCAGATATGATTCCCAGTAGTAAGAACATCAAAACCGTTCGAGAATAATTGTTCTGCGATTTCTTCTGTTAATCCTTTTCCATCTGAAGCGTTTTCTGCATTTCCAATCACAAAGTTTGGTTTGTATCTTTCCAAAAAAGTAGGGAAAAAGTTAAAAATGGCAGAAAGTCCAGAATTTCCAAAAATGTCGCCAATAAATAGGATTTTGACTTTTTCCTTTTCCAATTTTTATATTGTACTTTTAAAAATTACTAATTTAAGAAAATTCAAATTGGGGAGGCTTAATGAAAATTTATACCAAAACTGGTGACAAGGGTGAAACAAGCCTTTTTGATGGAACCCGTGTCAGGAAAAATCACTTAAGAGTTGAAGCGTATGGTACAATTGACGAGCTAAATTCTTACATAGGAACCATTTCGACTTTCGATATTGCTGAAAGGGAGAAAGATATCTTAAAACAAATAAGTTTGTATCTATTTTCCATAGGTACAGACCTTGCTACACCCGATGAAACAAAACTACCAAAAAATTTTAGAAGAATCGGAGTGACGGACATAGAATTTCTCGAAGAAATGATAGATTTTTACACTTCAGATTTGCCAGAATTACAAAATTTTATTCTTCCTGGTGGTTGTTTTGAAGCTTCATTTATTCACGTAGCTAGGACAGTATGTAGAAGAGCAGAGAGATGTGTCATTCAACTTGGAGAAAAGGAAAAGGTTAACTCAAATATTGTTGTTTTTTTAAATAGGCTATCAGATTTTTTATTTATACTTGCAAGGTTTGTCAATAAGTATAAGGGTTTCAACGATATCATTTGGAAAAATGAAAAAATGTGAGTAAATTTGTTTTTCTTTTTATTGGATAATCAATGAAACTTCCAACTCTTTTAGCTTTTTTATTTGTTTTTTTGTTTTTATCTAGCAATGCTTGGTCTCAAGAAGGCAAACTTCCACCTGCCGATAATGAATCCAAAATTAAAAGAATTGGTATTTTAGGTATTCCGCAAGAATTGTTGGACAAATGTCAAATTTTTTTCAACAATATCATAGATAACAAAGTTGAAAAGGCATTTAACGAGTTGATTGGAAATAGTCCTCTGAAAAAAAAGTCTGACGAAATTGAAAAGCTAATTAATGAAACTAAAAGAGCCAATAATTTGTATGGATCAATTCGTTCTTATGAACCGATAAATTCAGAAATTGTCACAGAATCGTTTATTCGTGTTCGATATTTAGCCTATCATACTGATTTTCCTATGCGATGGGTTTTTACTTTTTATAAATCCCCCAAATTAGGATGGATTATTGTAAACATAAGATTCGATGATTTAAGTGAATTTTTCTTCAAGGAAGACTAGTTTAATTTTTTCCTATCTTTTTCGTTTAACTTCTTTTAATGTAGAGAAAATGCAATGCAGTTTCTTAATCCCTGGTATTTGCTTGGTTTAGTTCTTGCTTCTATTCCAGTTGTTATTCATCTGCTAATAATTCGAAGAAATAAAACAATTGAATTTTCTTCCTTGCGTTTCCTGAAGGAACTTCAAAAGTCGCAAATCAGAAAACTCAAACTAAAACAAATTCTATTATTGATTTTGCGTACATTAATAATAATATTTTTGATTCTTTCTTTTGCACGACCCGTTGTCCAAAGCAACATACCCCTTTTTAGGAATTATTCAAATATCTCCTCTGTGATTATTTTGGATAATTCATTTTCAATGGATGTTTCGGATGAATTTGGCAATCGCTTTAGGCAAGCAAAGAATTTTGCTACTCGGCTTTTGGAACAATTTAAAGATGGTGATCAAGTAGCGTTAATTTTTACTACTGATTCTAAACAATACGTTGATTTTACATCTGATTTTCAATTCCTCAAAGGTGAAATTGCCAGAACAAATGTTAGTGTTATTCCTGCATCTTATGAAAATTCCTTTCGTGTTGCCCAAAAAATTTTATCAAAGTCGAACAACTTTTTTCGTGAAATTTTCTTAGTTTCAGATTTTCAAAAGATAGAACTTAAATCCTTTGCTGATTCTTCACGATTTTTTGATGCTCAAACCACTTTGAACCTTGTTCATATAGGAAAAAAATCCAAAATTTCAATCGATAATATTTCTATCGATTCTGTTATTCCATTGACAAAAATCTATGAACATGGTAAGCAAGTAGACTTCGAGGTTTATTTATCTAACTATTCTGAGAAGGGCTTCGAAAATCTTGTTTTGAGTTTATTTGTAAACGGGGAACGTTCTGCACAAAGGCTTTTCAACATTAATGGTAATGGAAAACAAAAAGTCATAATAGGTACTATTATTAAACCTAAAGGTATTGTTCGTTGCGCTTTTGAAATAGAGAGCGATGTCTTGGAATACGACAATAGAAGATGGTTTGGATTCAACGCACCAGATTTGTTAAGAGTTGGATTGATTGGTGACAAAGAGAATAGTTTTGTCTATCATTTTTTAAAGTCGTTAAATGGCGATAAAATTAATTTTGTATTTATTTCCCCAAATCAACTGTCAATCTCAAATTTAGTTGAGTTGAATTCTCTTATCATAGAAAGCCCAATTATTGATGAATTTGGCTTAAGAGTTATTCGAGATTTTGTTAAGGACGGAAAGGGTATATTAGTGTTTCCCCCTTCCAATGGTGATATGATTGCAATAAACAAGTTTTTTGGGGGTTTAGGGATTAATTTAAACTTTGAGAGCAAAACTTTTCAAAGCAATAACTTTCCCGCATTTACCTTTATTGATAATAATCACCCATTATTTACTAATGTTTTCCGTCCATTCAAAGAGCCGAACATACAAATGCCAGATCCTCCGAAATTGAAAACACTTGTTACAACATCAAGTGGAATTGCTTTAATAAATAGCAATGCTGGTCAGTTTCTCACTGAATTTAAATTAGAAGGTAGTAAAATTTTATTTTGTGGAACTGCACCAAATTTAGAATGGGGAAATTTCCCATTAACTTCTTTCTTCCCTGTGCTACTATTTCGGTCAATGTTTTATTTGAGCAATACAAATGAGTATAATTTTAATATTATTTGTGGAGAACCATTAACCATTAACCTGCCCAAAGGGCTATCACCAACAAATCTTTACAAGATTGAGGATCCTTTGATGAACGTTAGTACAGTCCAAACAATTCAATTACCTTCGGGTACTTTAGTTGAATTAAGAAATTTGGAGCTTGTTGGAACTTATGGATTAAGAAATGGAGAAGATAAACCTATTGGTGCTATTTCTGTAAATGTTGATAGCAAAGAATCAAATTTAGAGTTATCTGAAAGAGAAGAAATAATTGATTATTTCAAAAAGGTTTTGAATATTAATACTAAAATTAATTACATTGAGGATGTTAAAAGAATTAATAACCAAGATTTTCGGGAATATTCTGGAACTGAACTTTGGAAATTATTTTTAATTCTTGCTCTTGTATCAGCCTTAGCAGAAATGTATGTTGCAAGAACAACAAACAAACAGAGTTCGGATTAACATCAAATGTATTAAATTTGAAAAAAATTTTATTTAATGAAAAGAATTGATGATATAGTAATAAATAGTAGGGTCAGGAGGCTTCAAGAAGAAATAGAAGCAGAACGTCGGGTTCTTTTAGAATTAGTTGAAAAATGGTTTTTTCTTAGGTATGTACTTCAACCAAAATTACAGTTTGAGTATGAAAAAATATTCGGTGACCTTGAGAATGAGATTGATGAAAAGGTTACCCTTTGCAATAAATTAGAGCGAAAAATCAATCTCTTTTTTGTTAAAATCAATAGGGGAATGAAAGTTAACAGACAAGTTTGGGATTTCATCGAAAAGTCTGTAGAAAATGAAAATCCGACCAAAGAATCACCTCCACCAAAACCTAACCCTTCGATTGGTTTTCAAACACCATCAAATAATAAGTACGAAAATAACGAACGTCTTAACCAAGAAATTACTTGGATGTATCGGGCTTTAGTGAAACAACTTCACCCCGATATCTCCGGTGAAACTGATTTTTTTAAAAAGTTTTGGGTGCCAATCCAAGATGCTTATAACGAGAAAAACTTTTCCAAGATTAGGGTTTTTTATAAAATTTTGATTAAAAATTTTGGTAATTTTGAGTTTGAAGAGGATATTTTAAAAAAATTAGATGAAGAACTAAAAGAAATTAAATTGATGATTGGAATTGAAAGAAGAGTAATCGAAAGAATGTTGCAGCAGGAACCTTTTGTTTACGAAAAAAATTTTACTAATCAAATTTGGATCGAGGAGCATCGAAAAAAATTAAAAGAAAAAATTTGTTTTTTAGACAAACAGATTGATTTCAATAAACGTCTACTCGAAAAAATAAATGAAAATTTGGTTGATTAATGAACGAAATTCTTGCCAGGGTTAATAATTGTAACAATTTGATTTCTTACCAAGAGAATTCAATAGTAAGCAAAATCTTGATAAAAAACAAATGTGGAAATATTACACTTTTTGCCTTTTGGCAAGACCAAGAATTAAGCGAGCATACTTCTCCTTTCGATGCTCTTGTTGTTTGCTTAGATGGTGAAGGTTTCGTTAACATTGATGGGATTCAGCATTCGATATGCAATGGTGACTTAATACTTATGCCCGCGAATCATCCACATTCGGTTAAAGCTAAATCAAATTTAAAGATTCTACTTGTGATGATTAAAGAACCATTATAGATTTAGGTATGAAAATGGAAACAATATCAGCTCCGAAATTAATTACTATTGATCGACACATTAACGAAGAGCAGGATTTGCATCCAGAAGCAACTGGGGAATTTACTTTTTTGCTCCACGATTTTACATTTGCTATTCGTTTAATTGAAAGGGAAATTCGTCGTGCAGGTCTGACGGATATCTTGGGTCTAACCGAAAACACTAATATTCACGGCGAGACTGTTAGGAAACTTGATCAATTTGCCTTTGAGGTTATTTATCGTGCTATGGATCATAATGGAAATTTATGCATTATGGCTTGCGAAGAGTCGCAAGGTTTAATGAAAATCCCCGAAAAATATCCCAAAGGGAAATATGTGCTTGTTTTTGATCCGCTTGATGGTTCTACGAATATTGATGTAAACATTACGCTGGGTACAATTTTTGGGTTTTACAAAAGACTTGATCCATCTTTGCGAACTGATGGAGGTTTGGAGGATGTATTGCAACCGGGTCGGAAATTAGTTGCAGCTGGTTATGTTCTTTTTGGAAGTAGCACTGTTTTGGTTTATACAACAGGTCACGGCGTTAATTTATTCACCTATGACCCAACGGTTGGTGAATTTTTACTCACAAAAAGAAATTTGAAAATTCCTGAATGGTCTAATCAATATTCGGTGAATGAGGGTTACTACCATAAGTGGGATGATAATTTTCGAAAGTATATTGATTTTATCAAGGTTCCTTCATCGGACAAGAAGCGTCCATACAGTCTTCGATATGTTGGCACTGCAGTTGCTGACGTTCACAGAATACTGATTTATGGTGGAATTTTTATGTATCCTAGGGATAAGTCTAACCCCAATGGTAAATTAAGATTACTCTACGAAGCAAATCCACTTTCTTTCGTTATTGAGCAAGCTGGGGGTAAGGCAACTGATGGGAAAATGAACATATTGGATATTGCTCCTACTTCAGTGCATCAAAAAACCCCAATATTTATAGGTAGCAAAGAAAATGTAGAAGAACTAATGGGATTTATGAATTAAAAAAGCCTGTTGTTTTTTTACATAGTTTCCAACCAATTTTTGTTAATATCACACGTTTACATAACAAACAATTATCTTTTTTTATTTTTTTAAATTCCTAATCGTTTTTTTCTTTGTTTGTAACCTCAAGGAGTCATCTAAAACAAAACCCAAATTAATTTTTGTTACATTCTTTTCGCCCCTGATATTAAAGATTTTGTTATTTAAAAATATAAATTAATTGTTTTTTTAAACCAATTCGGTTAAGACTTTTTACTAATAATAAATATTAATGCAATGAAGTTGTATATCCTCTTTTTAAAGTGATAATTGTTAAAAAAATTAGAAATATTTAATAAAATTTTCTATAATTACTACTTATTTATTAATGATTTTTTTTTAATCTTTTTTTAATTGAGTATATAAGTAACCCTTTATAATTTTGTAAGTTGTAAAAATAATAATACTTATGTATATTAAAAAAGTTCAAATATTTTATTTGCTTCTGTTGTTGGGTGTTTTTATATTTGGTGGGGTTAGTCTTATCGTAGTTGGCAAAAGTCTGGTATTTGCAGGTAATGGAAGCGAAAAAATTTCTACTTCAAATCCTGTTTTGAACATCGTTGATTATGACATTTCTGAGTTCTTCTATTATAAGCAAAGGGGAAAGTCTTCTTGGTATGGAAGAAAATTTCATAATCGTAGAACTGCAAGCGGTGAAATTTATGACATGCACAAATTTACAGCGGCTCATCCTTCGCTTCCCTTTGGTACAATTGTTAGAATACGAAATCTTGAAAATGATAAGGTTGCTTTAGTTAAGGTCAACGATAGAGGACCATTCATAAATTCTAAAATTATTGATTTATCTTATTACTCAGCAAAAACTCTTGGAAGCCTTGGTAATTCACAAGTACTCCTGGAAGCCCTAATACCTCAAGAGGAAAACGATATAGACTTGTCCGAAAATTATTATTTTGGATATTCCTATGAATATCCCCTTGTTTGCATTCCCGAAAGTAAAGTTGAGATTATAAAAGAGTTTTCAGATTTTAACGAAGCGATATTGTACTACAATTTTCTTTTACATGATTATTTAGTAGATTTTGTTTATGTATTTGTCCCTTCTACTCAAACTAAGAGGTATACAAAATTAAATTCTAAAGAACGTTATTTAGTGGGTAAATTTGTCAAAGGACCTGTTGGTCCAAACCTATATCATGCCGAAAAGCAAAAACCACAATAAATTTCAAAACATAAACACTTTTTAGTAACTTTGTATTTTGTTGTTTGTCAAATTGGAGCAAATGTGAAAAGGAATCTTTTTACACTTATTGTATTTTTAGCACTTTCTATTATAGCCCAGAGTTTTCAGTGTGAGTCTCCCGAAATGACAACTGCTAAGCTTGCAATACGAAATAAAGACCTCGACAAAGCAGAAGTTAATTTGGAAAAGGAAATTAGAAATAACCCAAGTAATGCAGAAGCTTACATTATTCTTGCAGAAGTTCGACAAATGAAATACGATTTTATGGGAGCTGCTCATGCAATTAACAGCTCTGATTCTGTAAATAAGGACTTTAGATTGAAAGTCCAAGCTGAACAGTTCAAAAGCAACCTTTGGCGACTTTGCTACAACATTGGAATTGATATCTTTAACCGTTACTTTAGTACCCGAGATGTTAAATTTTTAGATTCTGCAATTAAAATTTTTCGGGCTGGTGTTTTAGTTAGGCCTCAAATTTATGACTTTTACCCGTTGATTGCTCAAGCTTATGAAGTTAAAGGGGATACAACTAATGCCTTTAATTATTATTCCCTCTACTGTGATATGATTAAAGAAGAATTGAACCTTAGTAAAGAGTTTGGTGTTTATTTAAAAATGCCCCGCCAGGATTTTGTTTCTAAAGTTGGAAAACCAATATATTCGAGAGGAATTCGATTTTCACCCGACAGAGACTCAATTTTAATCGATAAATTTGATTCAAAGGGGAAGGAAGTTTATCTTTTTTCGAGTGATAAAGTTGGCTTCTTTACGATTTTTGGGTGGAGAGTAAATCCACCCAAGCATTGGCTAAACGACGAGAAAGAGCAACCTACAGAATTAAATACTATTCCAATAGCTGCTCTTGCCCAAACCTTTTTCAACAGAGGTGATTACGAAAATTCAGTTAAGTATATCAAATTGCTTCTTTTGCTTGAACCAGATAATTCCGAAGCAAATGCTTTCTTGGTTAATATTTATCAGCTTGAAAATAAACAAGATGAGGCTGTTAAGTTTGCCCAATCTCTAATAGTTCAAGACCCCAATAATAAGTTATACCACGCAATTTATGGAGACATTTTATTGCAATTGGGTAGGTATGATGAAGCAATTGCTCAATACGAAAAGTCCTTGGAAATTGATCCAAACTATGACATTGTTATTCGAAATTGTGCAGCTGCGTACAAAAATAAAGTGGCATTAATTCAAAAAAGGCAAATCGAGGAAAATAAGATTAACGAAAAAGAATACATTGGGGATCTTGAAAAATCTGCAAAATATTTCGAAAGAGCTAAAAGGACTCCACGTTTTGCAAATGATTTTGAAGTTTACAAAGACTTGGCTGAGATTTACTTTGTCATGAACAAGCAGGATAATTTGAAACAAATCGTAGCTGAAATAGAGGCATTAGATGCTTTGATTAAAGACGAAGATAGGGAAACATATTTATTGGCTCTTTTAAAAATTTACAGTTCATTCCTGAAAGATGAAAAGAAAACAAAAGCTATTCAAGAGCGCATTGAAAATTACAAGAAATAATCAATACAAGGAGGTCGAAAATGGCTGAGAAGAAAGAACCTCAACCTATTCAACAGCAAATAAATATCGAACTAGGCGAAAAAGAAGCAGAAGGCATTTACTCAAATTTGGTAATTCTTTCCCATAGCCCAGCTGAATTTGTCTTCGACTTTACTAGAATTCTTCCTGGGCTTCCTAAAGGTAGAGTACTGGCAAGAATTATTATGACACCACAGCATGCAAAATTGTTTATGAGAGCATTAATTGAAAATATTCAAAATTACGAGAATCAATATGGTGAAATAAATATAGACAGGGGAGATAAAATTTTTCCTGGTATGGGCAATTTACCAAAGATTAATTAATATTGATTTAATGTAACCTTTTTTAATGAACACTTGTAGTTTTTATTACGAATACATAGGAACAAGGGGTTTGAACCCCTTGTTTTATTATCTTTCTACTTCCAGATTTTCGTCATCCCTATTATGCTCACTCTTTACTTTTGGATTTTTTTACATTTTTTAGGATTGTTTAAAGAAGAGGGTAATGTATGTATTCTGGTAGCTATGTTCTCATTTTACACACACACTTGCCTTGGGTTTTGAACCATGGGACTTCCCCTCATGGGGTTGATTGGTTAAACGAAGCGGTTGCTGAATGCTACATACCTTTGCTTAACGTGTTTAACGAGCTTCTGAACGAAGGAATTCTTCCAAAAGTTAGTATCGATATTTCGCCCGTTCTTTGTGAACAATTAGAGCATCCAGATTTCCCAAAGATTTTCGAGGATTATTGTAAATCTAAAATTGAGCTTGCAAAAAAGGACGAGGCAAATTTCGCTGCGTGGGGTTATCATCCTCATCATATCTATTTAACCAAATTTTGGCAAAAATGGTACCAAGAAAGACTTGATGATTATATAAATAAATATTCAAGGTCTGTTGTTAAAGCGTTTAAGTTACTTCAAGACATTGGTGCAATTGAAATTTTAACTTGTGCTGCCACCCATGGGTATCTTCCACTTCTTGGTGACGATAGAAGTGTTGAATGTCAGATTAGGCTTGCAGTAGAAAATTATAGAAAACATTTTGAAAGGGAGCCTAGGGGTATTTGGTTACCTGAGTGTGCTTACAGGCCATCATATATTTGGAAAACCTTAATTCCAGTAAATCCATACCATCAGGAAAAGCTACGGCCTGGATTGGAACAATTTCTTGCCAGGTTTAATCTTAAATATTTTGTTACTGACCAGAATCTTATTGAAAGAAGTGTTCCGATAGGAAGGTTTTTGGAAACAAAAAATGACGAAATAGAAATTTTTAATGATTTGAGCAAAATTGACTACGATTACAATCCACTTCGTTTGGTGAATGTAGCTTCCAGTGAAAAAATAGAGTACGGAACTTCTATCGCTTTTGTTCGGCATCAGATGATGTCCATGCAAGTCTGGAGCGGGGAAATTGGCTACCCAGCAGAATCTGATTATCTGGATTTTCACAAACGTCACCTTGATTCAATGCTTCGTTATTGGAGAGTGACAGACAAAAAAGCCGATATGTTATACAAGACCTTGTATTACCCAGAGTGGACTATTCAAAAGGTTGACTTGCAAGCTAACCATTTCATTCATCATATTGAAAATACATTAAATTGGTATTATAACAAAACTGGTTATCGTGGTACACTTTGTACACCTTTTGATACAGAATTGTTTGGACATTGGTGGTTCGAAGGACCAGAGTTTATCAAAGCGGTAATACGTGGATTGAATTTTTCTCCCTGGGTTAAAATGCTTACTTGTAGCGAAGAAATATTAAGGATTAATCCAAAATTAATTGTCAAATTGCCTGAAGGTTCTTGGGGAGTTAACAATAATCATGATGTTTGGAGTAATCCCGATACTTATTGGACTTGGGAAGCAATTTATAACGATGAAAAGAGATTTAGCGATATTATGGATATAGTTAAGAATAACAATCTGAATGAAATGCTAAATAGAATATTAAACCAGGCTCTTCGAATGCTTTTACTTTTGCAGTCATCCGATTGGCAATTTTTAATATATACGAAATCAGCTAAAGACTATGCCGAGCAAAGGTTTTTCTTTCATCACTCGGATTTCAATCGTTTACTGGATTTTGTTCAAAAATTGTTGGACAACGAAGAATTGAGTACCGATGAGTTAAATTTTCTAATTGAGTGTGAAAAAAGAAATTCTCTTTTTAATGAATTAAAATTAGAGTGGTGGTCTTTTAATCCAAAATAATGGGTAATGTAGTAAAAAACACAGTTCTTGTAGGAATATCTGAGTTAGCAAGCAAAGGAATAATTGCTCTTGCTATGATTTTATTGGTGCGAACTTTGTCCCCTGAAAGCTACGGTCTGTATTCTCTATCTATTACTCTAACATATTTTTTTATTGGATTCCTTCACTCAGGATTCTATACTATTGGAATGCGAGAAATAGCTAAATACCCAAATCTATCGTCGAAATATGTTAACAATATCACTACTTTGAAAATAATTATTAGCATAATCTCTTATGGAATTCTATCTGTAATTGTTATACTTTTAGATAAACCACACGAAGCAAAAATTACTTTTCTACTTGCTGGATTATTTATTTTTATTCTTTCATTTCACATAGACTGGTTATTCCGTGGTTTGGATAAAATGGAAATTACTTCCATTGGAAGTGTTCTTCAAGGAATTAGTTTATTGACTTTGATATTCCTTTTTATTAAAGGGCAAAACGACTATAAGATTGCTGTAATTGTATATTTAATATCATGGCTTGTTTACATAGTTTTTGAAAATATCGTTTACTTAAAACAAAAGAATTGGATAAAATTAGAATTCGACAAAGATTTTAACAAAACACTCCTAAAAGCAGCAATTCCGATATCATTTTCTGCACTTATAATAACAGTTTATGCAAACATTAACATCTTATTTTTAAATTTTTTTAAAGGAGATTACGAAACTGGTATCTACTCTGCAATGATTAGGTTAATGAATATTTTGCTTTTGCCGAATAGTATTATACAAATTGCTTTCTTTCCAGAATTGTCCCGTTCGGTTTTGAATGGAACTTTGCAAACATCTCAAAGAAAGTATTTGACGGTGCTATTTACAATTGGCTTTTTGGCAATTTTGGGTATGTTTGGATATTCCAAAGAAATTATTTCTTTTGTTTTTGGGGAAAAATATATTGCTGGCAATATTGTTTTAAAAATTTCATTGATTGCGTGTTTTTTTTCTTACTTAAATGCCTCCGGTGTTATTTTTTCAATTGCAGTTGACAAACAAAAAAACTTTCTTTTTGCAAGTATTGGAGGTGTTGGGGTATCTGTTTTGCTTAATTACTTCCTTGTTCCGATTTATGGTGCTATTGGTGCTGTTATTACTCTAACCTTTACAGAAATCACGGTATTTCTTGTATTGCTTGTTCTTAATAAAGATATTTCATTGCTTGAACCTTTCAAAGAAATTATTAAACCTATGTTAGTTGGAATGTTTTCACTGGTGTTCTCAAAAGGTTTTGAATATTTTACAAATTCCGTAATGGGTTTTCTATCTTTTGTGTTATTATTTATCGTTTTGGCATTTACAACAAAATTAGTAACAATTAAATTAGTAAAGAAAATGGTCCAGTTTTGGAACAAATCATAAAAGTTTTTGGGAGTTTCGTTTCTCTTTGTTCATAATTTCGTTGTAAAAGTAATTGTCTTTGGTTAGCTCATTGGGTTTAATGTATTTGACATCTAGTGGGTTAGGGTGCCGAAACCCGGTGTGTAGAAAAATAAGTTCTTTAAGTAGGGCGTTCCAAGGTTCCAGCCAAACTTCCAATTTAATAAGATTCTCGATATTTCCATCGATGTAAAATAAAAGATCTACGTCAGAAGTAGCTGAAGCGGTTTTTGAGAAAACAGTACCAAAAAGGTAAACTGCCTTAACCCCGTATTTCTGCGGCCGAAGGTACCTAATCATCCTTTCAACAAATTTCCAGCGAATTTCCCAAGGTTCCTCCAATGAAGGAGCTGTTTTTGTAGTAGAAGTGGTTTGATAAAGTTTGTAAATTGGGGCAATTGAAGACTCGAAGAGGAAAGCAATAGACACGCTTTGTTCGGAATTACTAATAACTCTTAAAATTTTACCATTAGTTTCTTTTGCAACGGAGATTACTTTTAGAGTAGGTGATATTCTGGTATGTTCGGGTAGCAAGTCTGGCAGTATGTTGTGGGCTCTAAAAATAAATAACTCATTAAAGAAAGTATCCTTATCTTCTGGAAAAATTGGAATATATAAAATGTTAGATTCTACCAGGTCCTGAAAGAAGTGGGTTCCAAAAGATACTTCTGGAGCAAAGTTTCCAATTTTGTGGGCTATTTCCACTAGACAGGAAGTATTATGAATTGAGGAATAGGAGACTTTAACCCCTAGTCGGAAATCATCTCTTGTACCCCATCGCCCAGGACCAATTAAAATGAATTTTTTTGAGGGAAGGATATTGTTTAGTTTGCCTATTGCTTCTGCAATTTCATAAAATTCTTCTGCAGATGATGTTCTTGAATAGTTTATTGGATCCACATAAACTATATATTCAATGTCTGGAGTTTTACCATTGCTTGTGAATTGATGTGTTTTAAAAATGATATCATCTTGGTGCAGATTGGAGGGAACTTCATAAAGAATGGAGTCTTTTGCTGTACTTTGAGAACGGCATTGCAACAAATATAATTCCTCTCCATTGAAAGCAAATTCAATATCAACTGGGTTTGAAAATTCGTTTTGAAGTATTTTCAATACTTTGTGAATTGTTTCAAGAAAGTGTGTATTATTAAAAAGATTATCGAAAGTTACGACAAGTGAATGTTCTTTAGGATTAATTCCAACACCTATCGGCTTGCGTAAATAACCACCTTCGTCAATTGAAAAAATAAGATTGGGAATCGGAAATATATTCCCACATTCCCTTAAGATTTGTTTAATGGTCAGCGTCTCGAATTTGTTTTTTTCTAAATTAATTAGATCAATCTTACTAGGCGAATATTTAATATAATCAGTGGGTTCGCAGTAAATAGAGATGTTTGGCTTTCCTGGTGAAATCAAGATGGTATAATCATCTCCAATTCTATCTACTGCTCTCGTTCCAAGACCAACAACCAACCGTATTAAACCGTCTTCCCTTTCAAGCCTTGGGGACCAACGAAAATCATTGTAACTAAAAGCTACACCGGAAAAAACTGGAAAAAAGTATTTTCCAACCTTTGTCCCTACCACTTCTTGAATCATAATTCCCATTTCTTCGTTAAAGTCAAGTAAATTATGTTCTATTCGATAACCTATTGGGTCTGGGCTAAATGTAGAAGCGTAAACTTCTGCTACTGCCTCCATTAATGCAATAAGTCTCTCTTGCTTTGTTCCTTGATTGGCAAGGAAAATGCTTTTATATTTACCTGGAAATGATGTTCCCAATCTATCTTCTAACAAGCTTGATGAACGCACGATTATTGGGTTTTCACCGAAATCATCCAAAGCTCTAACTAATCCATTAATTAATTCCGGTGGGAATTGTGAATTCTTAAAAACTTGGATAATATTTGGATACTCACTTCGGATTTCATCAATGGGATTGTATTTTTGCTCTATTATATCTTCGAGATTGTTGTAAGACAAAAAATCGTAAAATGAATCAGAGGGTATAAACCATGTTTTTGGTATTTTAATTTTGTTGAGTGAAAATTGAGAATTGTTTCTAATTAAATGAGGATTGTCATTTACATATTTTTTTATGATTTTATTTGCCAAAATTAAACCAGCTGCTTTTCCACCAAACCTACCAAAGCCCTCCGATGTAATAATAGTTCTTTCGAGAAGTTCATTGAAATCATTAATTGTAATAAAGTTCTTGGAGATTTGTACGTATTCAAGTTGGTCGGAAAGGAGCCTTCTCGACAAAGCAACTCTGATTCCTTGCAATGCTGGGGATGATTTATATTGTTCTTCAAGTTCTACTAAATTTGGAGTTTGGAATGAGTATTTCCTGATCGCTTCTGACAATTCCTTTAGAGGAATTGATGGGTTGTTTAATAACCTAAGAAGATGACTTGCCTTTTCTTCGTAAAACCATTTTTGTATTAAAAAAAATATCTGGTCGTTAGAAAGAAGGGTTGCGGCCAAGTCGAAAATATCTTTATAATATTTCAATGTATTTTCTAAAACGAATTTTTTAGTTGGCTGATTTGTTTCGATAAAGGAGTTGCTGTTGTTTATGTCACCATTTCCAAGGAGTGTCCCAAATTTACGAGCTTCTTTATAGCCGCGGCACAGTAAATAATTTAGCATTTTTCTTGATAAAACGGAAAGTAAATATGGGTCGATTTTAGAAAAAGTGGAAATTATTTGTATCCAATCCTGGTTTGTTATTTCTTTGGAAAATAAATTATCATTCATGATTAATTTGATTTTTTAATATTCTTAAAATATTGAATATTATCATTTGAAATTTTTTAGATGGAAAAGCATTGCAAAAAACGAAATAAAAATTTAATAAATGAATATTAAGTAAAATTATTGTATTTACATATTGGAAATTTGAAGGGAATACAGTTTTTGGTATATAGATTTATTTTCTAATAACTTTTTATGGTTTCCACTTTCAACGATTTCTCCATTGTCAAAAACCAAAATTTCATCGGCATCTATTATAGTTGAAAGTCTGTGTGCAACGATGATTGCAGTCTTATTTTTAAGTGCTGAATTAATTGCTTCTTGAACTACTTTTTCGGATTCAGAATCAAGAGAGGAAGTAGCCTCGTCGAAAATAAGAATTTCGGGATTTCTTATTAAAGCACGGGCTATAGCAATTCTTTGTCTTTCCCCTCCGGAAAGCATTATCCCTCTTTCACCAATTATTGTATCTAAGCCATTCGGTAGCTTCATAATGAAGTTGTAGGAGTTGGAAATTATTAACGCTTGTTTTATTTCTTCTTCATTAGCGTAAGGATTACCTATTAAAATGTTGTTTCTAATAGTATCGTTGAAAAGGATAATTTCTTGCGAGACAATTCCGAAAAGGTTGCGATAAGTTATTAAATCGAATTCTTTAATATTTACGTCGTCGATGAGGATTTCGCCAGATGTTGGGTCGTAAAATCGAACTATCAAGTCTACAATTGTGGATTTTCCACTCCCACTTGCACCAACAAGTGCAATTTTTTTGCCCTTTTCTATTTTGAAATTGATATTTTTTAAAACTTGGTTGGAGTCATATGAAAATGAAACATTTTTAAATTCTAAAGCTTTATTGAACCTAATATCATTTTTTTTATTTGAGACCACTTCCGCATTTTGATCAAGTATATCGAAAACTCTTTTTGTGCTAACAATTCCTCTTTGAAATTGTGAGATATTATGTACTATTGTAGAAACTGGGCTCATTATTGAAAACAAAGCAAAAAGGAAAAGCATTAAATCTTCACCCTTCATTTTACCATCCAAAACGTAAGATCCTCCTACTAGAAATACTACAACTAGTGCTGTAATAGCAAATACTTCATTTAAAGATGGAACCAATGCTATTATTGATTGAAACTTCAAAGAGGAACGAAAATACTTATTTGTTTTGTCGAAAAACTTAGCTTTTATTTTTTCTTCGTAATTGTATCCTTTTATAACACGAATTCCTGAAAGGGTTTCTTGCAAAACTGTTGTAAAATCTGCCATCGCTCCTTGCATACGATTTGCATAACGTCGTAAGTAGTGGGTAGATACTCTTAAAATTCCTATTGTAACTAGACTTGAACTGAAGGCAATAAATGATAGAAAAGGAGAAATAGACAACAAAAGAAAAAGGAACAAAATAACTTGTATTATTTCTCTTAGCAAACCAGTCAATGCAGAAATTGTTGTGGAGTTAACAACATTTACATCGTTTGTTAAAGTAGAAATTATCGTTCCGGCCTGTGTTGTGTTGAAATACTTAAGGTCGAGTGTAGTCAACTTATGGAAAAGTTTGTTTCGAATTGAACGAATAATATTCTCTTCCAACCTTGCATTTGTTATCACACCGAAGTATTTAAAAAAGTTTTTTAAAATAAATATTATTATAATGAAAAGACTTAGGTTTATTAAAGTGGAATAAATGTCATTTGGATTAAATACCATATGCTTAAGATAGCTGAAAAATTCATCCTTCA
>FMSI01020715.1_pt1 | contig 33753 bp, 32 predicted proteins | sample 1504471 | NCBI WGS metagenome assembly FMSI01 (sample SAMEA4475357, study PRJEB15587) | soil metagenome | biome: Soil; feature: Field | place: India | collected 2015-03-11 | depth 0 m
AAAAAAAACTCTAAAAAATTGGTTCTTAGCCCCATCCTTAGCCTTTGTGAGTGGATATCTTTTCGCCCTTATTTCAGAAAAACTCATTTTCTTTTGATTCGATGAAATTTGAAGATCACAAAATTCAAGCCCTTTGAAAACCTATTTATAAAAAGTTTTTTAATGAAACTCTAACTGAACAACAAAGAAGCATGGATAGCTTGAGATATAATTTAGAAGGAGTATGGGAATTCTTAGTAACCAGAAAAATCTTAGATTTTAATTTGCCGAGCTGGAGATAGTGGGTATCCTTAAACTCCTTATCTTCCTTTGAAGCTGTTGTCGGTGGATACCTAAGGCACTTGCAGCTTTTGTTATGTTCCCTCGTGACTCCTGTAAAGCCAACCAAATTAATTCTTTTTCGGTCTTTTCGAGCGCTTCTTTAAGTCTTGATGGCCTTCTCTCGTATTGTTTCTTTTGGGTTAAAAAGGGCGGCAGATCCTCTGGACATATCTCAGAATGATTTGCTAAAGAAATTGCTCTCTCAATAATATTTTCTAATTCCCGCACATTACCAGGATAAGAATAATTCATTAAACACCTCATAGCTTCACTACTAATACCTTTTATTAACAAGTCTGTCCTTTTAGGAGCATACTTTTTTATAAAATGATTCACTAACAGCGGTATATCCATCATCCTTTCTCTTAAAGGGGGTAGATGAATGTTTATCACATTAAGACGATAAAAGAGATCCTCCCTGAAGATCTTTTTTCGTATGGCTTCTTTGAGATTTTTATTTGTAGCTGCAATAATCCTAAGGTCTACCTTAATTTGATGGGAACCACCGATTCTTATGATTTCACCATACTGTAATACTCTCAAAACCTTAACCTGAAACAAAAGAGATACATCACCAATTTCATCTAATAAAACTGTTCCACCGTCAGCTAATTCAAAAATGCCTTTCTTGGTGTAGTTAGCCCCTGTGAATGCACCCTTCTCAAATCCAAAAAGTTCTGATTCTAAAAGAGTATCAGGTATGGCACTACAATTAATCGTCATAAAAGGCTTAGTCTTGCGAAGGCTCCATCTGTGGATTGCACGAGCTACAGGTTCCTTTCCTGTACCGCTATCACCAGTTATTAAGACATTACTATCGCTCATTCCAGCCTTTTTAATAAGTTCGTAGACCTCTAACATTTGAGGAGATTTGCCAACAATGTCATCGAAACTTTCGGTATCCGAGTTAAAAGAAGAGGAATATTTATTTAAAATATTCTCGATTTTCTCTATCGAGATGGGCTGTAGAAGATAATCGAGAGCACCTAATTTAATTGATTCAATTGCTAATTCTATGTTCCCGTGGCCAAAGGTTATAATAGGAACTCTATGGCGTAGCATCATTAATAAATCTTTCCATCTTTCATGCTCCAAGTCGAGGAGGGCGATGTCGAATTGTCTTGCTAAAAGGAAATCTGCTTTTGAGGATTTCCTCTGAGATTCATAATCCTTTAATGTAATGTAAAAGTTAGTAGACTTTAAATGTTCAAATTGCTCCTTAGGTTTAGCTGTTATGATAAGTAATTGTTTCAATGATAGACTTCACCAGCCCTTCTTGAATATTCATCGAGTCTATACAAGATAGGGTCTTACCAATAGGAGATCGATCTCAAAATTTTAGAGTTGTAAAATATCTTCATAAGAGAGCAAAACTATCCCCCTATCTCTCAAAGCCCTTATACCTTTTTGGAGGTCTTCTATCTTCATTACCACAACTGCTTTTTCACCACTTTTTTGGACAAAGGCATAAATGTACTCAACATTTATCTCTGCATCATTCAGGATTTTAAGAACACTTGCTAAACCTCCTGGGCTATCTACTACTTGAACAGCAATAACATCATTCTCTCTAACAGTAAAATTGTTTTTTTCAAGTACATCTTTTGCCTTAACAGGGTCTGGCACTATAAGCCTTAAGATGCCAAATTCCGAGGTATCTGCTATTGAAAGAGCTCGAATGTTTATTTCTTCCTTTGCAAGAGCTTCTGTTGCTTCTAATAATCTTCCTCTTTTGTTTTCGAGAAAAATAGAGATCTGTTTTATCATCACTTCTCTCCTTTTATAGTTCCCTTTTATCTATAACTCTTTTAGCTTTACCCTCACTACGAGGTAACGTTTTGGGCTCGACGAGGGTTACTTTAACTCTTAACCCGATTGACTTTTCAATATGGCTTTCTATTTTTTTCTTCATTGCTTCAATATGTTTAATCTCGTCTGAGAAGATTTCCTTAGATGTTTCTACCTGAACTTCTAATTCATCAAGATGATGTGGCCTTGTGACTATAATCTGATAGTGGGGCTCTATACCTTTGATCTCAAGAAGTGCTCTCTCAATTTGAGAAGGGAATATCAAAACACCTCTTATTTTTAGCATATCATCAGTTCTGCCGGTTACACGATCCATTTTTACGAGAGTTCTACCACATCTGCAGACTTCTCTTCTTAGTGAAGTTATATCTCTCGTCCGAAATCTAATCATTGGCATTCCATCTCGAGTCAGAGATGTTAGAACGAGTTCACCCTTTTCTCCCTCTGGTAAGGGTTCTAAGGTTTCAGGGGAGAGAATTTCTGGATAGAAATGGTCTTCAAATATGTGCAAACCACTTTTATCTTGGCATTCCTGAGCAACACCTGGTCCAATTAATTCTGTCAGTCCATATATATTAAGAGCTATAAGGTTGAATTTGCTCTCTATGGCCTCTCGCATCTTCTCCGTCCATACCTCGGCACCAAAGCATCCAGCTTTTAACTTTATGTCTTTGCTTGTTATACCAGCCTCTTCAGCGACTTCCGCCAAATGAAGTGCATAAGAGGGAGTGCAAGTCAAAATTGTTGAACCGAAGTCAACCATTACTTCAAGCTGGCGCCTCGTGTTACCAGCAGAAATAGGGATGACCGTCGCGCCGATTTTTTGGGCTCCGTAGTGAACCCCGATACCGCCTGTAAATAGACCGTATCCATAGCCATTTTGAATTATATCGTCTTTGGTAGCTCCTACCATTGTTAATGCCCTTGCCATCACTTCTGACCATATCTCAATGTCCCTTTTAGTGTATCCAGCAACAACAGGCTTACCTGTAGTGCCAGAAGAGGTATGGATCTCAACTATCTCATTAAAGGGTACTGCAAACATACCAAAGGGATATCCCTCACGGAGATCCGTCTTAGTTGTCAAGGGTAATTTTGTAATATCATTAAGGCTTTTAATATCATCAGGTTTGACGCGGAGTTCGTCAAACCTTTTTCTGTAATAAGGAACATTCTCATAAACCTTTCTTACTATATTCTGTAATCTTTCGAGTTGTAAACGTTCTCTCTCTTTAAAAGGCATGCATTCGGCTTCTCTATTCCAGATCATTACTCCTCCCTCTCTATTCATCATAAAATTTAAGATTTTCTTTCTCTAATAGTTCCTTTGCTCTCTCAATATCTTTAACCTGTACAATCAGGTAAGCCTGTTTTCTGGTTTCCTCAACTAATACGTAGGCATTTTCCATATTAATCCCATTTCTTGAAAAGATAATCGCTATATCATAAATCTGTCCTGGTCGGTCCTTCATAGCTATAGCTAAAACTTCATTTAATGAGACAGTGAAACCATTTTCTTTTAACTTTTGATAGGCTAAATCCGTTTTATCCACAATTAATTTTATAACTCCAAAACCATTTGTGCTCGCAATTGTGATAGCAAGTATATTTATGCCCTCCTTAGCAAGAACACCTGTAATTTTTTCAATTTTACCAGGCTTGTTTTCTGCAAAAACTGCAATCTCTCTTATTTTTGCCATAAAAGCTCCTTTGCTACAAAGTTCTTTTATCTATTACTCTTTGAGCTTTCCCCTCACTTACTGGCAATGTGCCTGGTTCTAAAAGCTCTACCTGAGGTGTAACGAGTATTTCAGATTTAAGCTTCTCAGTTATCTTAGACTTTAAAAGAAGCAATTTTTCTATGTTTCCATCGAAAAAATCTCGTTCAATTTCTACTCTAACACACATTTTATCATAGGATTCGAGATAGATTTGATAGTTTTTAGCAACCCCTTTGATACTCATCAAGACTCTTTCAATCTGTTGAGGAAAGATATTTACCCCCCTTACTATGAACATATCATCTACCCTTCCCAGGATGCGAGATATCCTTCTATGAGTTCTACCACATCTGCATTCCTCTGGAATTATTTTGGCAATATCTTTGGTTCTATATCTCAATAACGGCATTCCTTCTCTTTTTAAGGTAGTTAAAACTACTTCGCCTTCTTGGCCTTCAGAAACAGGTTCATCTGTCTCAGGATCGAGAATCTCAATTAAGAAATTATCTTCCCAAATATGCATGCCCTCTTTATATATACATTCAAAAGCCACTCCTGGACCGTTCATCTCGGATAGACCATAGGAATTGTAAATATCAATTCCTAACATCCTTTCGAGTTTGATCCTCGTCTCTTCCGAATAGGGTTCCGCTCCCAAAAATGCTTTCCTTAATGATAGATCTTTGTGAGGAACAATACCTTTTGATTCCATTACTTCAGCAAGATAGAGAGCATAGCTGGGGGTTAAATGTAAGCATGTAGAACCAAAATCTTGCATCAAAGTGATTTGTCTTTCTGTATTACCAGGTCCAGCTGGTATGACTAATATACCAATCTTTTCAGCGCCATAATGCATCACTAAAGCACCAGTGAAAAGACCATAAGTCATCATATTTTGAAGTATGTCATCATTTTTAACGCCTGTCATTATGAGACATCGTGCTATCAGTTCAGCTGATTGATCTATATCTTTTTTAGTGAAAAGGATAGCCTTTGGTTTACCTGTAGTGCCACTGGATGTGTGAAGACGGACTATTTTAGCTCTGGGAACAGCCAGAAGACCATAGGGATAGTTTTCCCTTAAATCATCTCTTGTGGTAAAGGGTAATTTTCTTATATCTTCAAGTGATTCAATATCATCTGGTTTTAGATCTAATTCTCTGAATTTTTGATAATAAAAGGGCACATTATAATAAACCCTTTCTAGCGTTTCTTTTAGACTTGAGAATTGAATTTTCTGAAGAGCTTCTCTATCGATCGTCTCTATTTCCTCTTGCCAGTACATCAAATCTCCTTAATAAATGAATTTTAACTAATATCTAAAAAATGCAATTTTTTGACTCTTTTTAAGGGTTACTCCTCTTTATTTTAATTGCAAAAGAGTAAACTTTCTTCCTTCTTCAAAGGCTTTTATATTAATATCAATGGTTTTTTTAGGAACTAATTCTCTAATTGCCTCATACCAATGCTCTAAGGAGAGAGGCAAAAAGGATGAAAGAGCTCCAATAAGAATCACGTTTTCTACCTTACTACTGCCGAGATTTTTTGCAATTTCTGGTGCATCAATCTCAATTACTTCTAAATTTAGAGCCTCCATCTGTTGTTTTACATTCTCAGGATAAGGAGTCCTCTCACTTACTGTCACTGGAATAGTTCTTCTTTTGTTAAGAATCACTTTTCCACCCTCCTTAACAAAACCAACATAACGTAAACCTTCAAGTTCTTCTGTAGCTACAAAATAATCAGCCTTCCCTTTGGGGATGAGGGGAGAGTATACAACTTCTCCAAATCTAACATGGCTAATAACACTCCCTCCTCTTTGAGCCATACCATGGAGTTCACTGTCTTTTACATCATATCCACTCTTAAAAGCTGCCTGAGAGAGTATTGCACTAGCAAGAATCACCCCTTGACCGCCCACCCCTGCAAAAAGAACATTAATAACTCCTTTCATTAGATTCTCCTTCTATTTAAATAAAGTATAATAACTTCTCAAAAAGAAGTAATTTTAGATATTTATAGAGATTCCATTGAAAAAACTTAGAATTATAGCATAGATGTATAGGGACAAGTCTATCTGATAAGCTTAATTTAAATCAGACAGAAATTTCAAAGATGAAATCAATTTCTAAAGGAGAGTCTAAGGGGAGTACCGAGACGCCTATGGCAATTCGGCTGTGTCTGCCTGCATTGCCAAAAATTTCATAGAGTAAATCAGATGCAGGATTCAAAACCTCTGGATGCTTTGTAAAATTTTCTGTAGAGGCAATGTAGCCATTTAAACGAACACATTGCTTAATTTTATTGAGATCGCCTAAAAAACCTTTAAGAATAGCTAAAGCATTAAGAACTACCTGTTTTGCATCTTCTTGTGCTTCCGCTAAGGAGATCTTTTCACCTACCTTTCCAGTTCTAAATAATTTACCCTCTCTAAAGGGTAGTATTCCGCTAAGAAATAACAAATTGCCTGTCTGAACACAAGAGATGTATGAACCTATAGGAGAACTAACTGTTGGTAAGAGAAGTCCCAGTTCTTTAATCCTTGCTTCGATATCTTTTTTCATTTCTATAATCCTAATTCCTGAGGTATGGCGATTCTACCGAAAACAGCTGAGGCCGCTGCCACAGCAGGATTACATAAATAAACTTCGCTCTCAGGATGTCCCATCCTCCCAACAAAATTCCTATTAGTAGTAGCGAGGGCTCTTTCGCCTTTTGCTAAAATGCCCATATGACCACCGAGGCAGGGTCCGCATGTAGGAGTCGACACTACTGCTTCTGCCTCTATGAATATCTCGAGTAGACCTTCTCTCAAAGCCTCTTTGTATATTTGTTGAGTCGCAGGGATCACAATCATTCTCACATTGGGATTTATCTTTCTTCCTTTCAATATATGAGCTGCCTCTCTCAAATCCTCTAATCTCCCATTTGTACAGGACCCTATGACCACTTGATCAATCCAGATATGAGAAAGCTCAGTAGCAGGTTTAACATTCGCTGGAGAATGAGGGCAGGATACTACAAGAGGTATCTTTGAACAATCATATTCTCTAATCTCCTCATAGTGAGCATCAGGATCGGAAGTAAAAATGGTATAGGGTCTTTTAACCCTCCCACGCACATACTGCTCTGTTATCTCGTCAGGGACTATAATAGCACTCTTTGCACCTGCTTCGATTGCCATATTACAGATAGTAAGCCTTCCATGCATGGGCAGATTTCTTATGACCTCTCCATCGATCTCTATCGCTTTGTATAAAGCACCATCAACACCAATATCACCGATTGTATATAAGATTAAATCTTTCCCTCCAACCCAGTTATTTAATCTGCCATTATAAATGAATTTGACTGACTCGGGCACTCTAAACCAGCATTCACCTGTAGCCATTGCTGAAGCAACATCAGTAGAACCAACCCCAGTTGCAAAGGCGCCCAAGGCACCATAAGTACAGGTGTGACTGTCAGCACCAATAATTAAGTCTCCCGGAGCCACTAAGCCCTGCTCAGGGAGTAGAGCATGTTCTATTCCCATTCTGCCAACTTCGAAATAAAATTTAAGGCTATATTCTTTGGCAAAGTCCCTGAGCAATTTGCATTGATCTGCAGCTTTAATATCCTTTTGAGGTGCGAAGTGGTCAGGAATTAACACAATCTTTGTTTTATCAAAGACATCTTTCGCTCCTGTCTTTTTAAATTCCTGTATAGCAATTGGAGCGGTTATATCATTTGCTAAAATTAAATCAACCTTCGCATTTATTAACTCTCCTGGGGAAACTCTATCTTTTCCTGAGTGGGATGCAAGTATTTTTTCTGTTATAGTCATCAATCCTCCTATTTAAATCTAAGCTCTTTTAGGATTATTTCTTTGTCTTTTCTTATTTTCTGCTAAACAACTTTGAATCGCCAATTTTTTCGCCTTCATTCTAACTAACGGCTATATTCTCTATTAAATTTTCACGATCTTTATAGAACCCCCGACCTTTTAAGGGCTGATAGCAGAGTGGTATCCTTGTCTATGTTTAAAAATTTTGCTGTATATTTTGCTAATATATCTGCTTCAAGATTGACTGTGTCACCTGGATTTTTGAATCCCATAGTAGTCATAGAGGCTGTATGGGGTATTATCACAAATGTGAAAGAACTTTGAAAAACATCTACTACAGTCAAGCTGATCCCATCTACTGCAATAGAGCCCTTTGGAACAATATATCTTAAGATATCTGCAGAAGCTTCAATCTCAAACTTGATAAAATCACCCATTATCTTCTTTGACCTAATTCTACCTATACAATCTACATGTCCTGTAACGAAATGCCCTCCCAATTTAGAGATCGGTTTAAGAGAAGGCTCAAGATTGACTTTATCAGATATCTTTAATTCACTCAAATTGGTCGATTTAAGAGTCTCTTGGGATATATCGAAGTGGATTGTGTCTCCTGAGATTTTGGTAACAGTTAGACATGCACCATTGACAGATATACTATCGCCAACAGAAGTGTCCTGAAGAATCTTAGAGCACCTAAGAGATAAAGTAGCGCTACCTCCCCTTTTCTGAAGAGAAATAACCTCGCCAAGCTCTACAATTAATCCCGTAAACATCTTAACAAAATGAGTGAAAGTAATTTGCTAACTATTTTTAATATATGAGAGTTCCTATTCTATCCAAACGGGGAAACTTTTTTTCGTGATCCCACGACCAATACAAAATAAATGCCTTACCTCTAATATCTTTTTCATGAACAAATCCCCAGTATCTGCTATCAAAACTCTGATCTCTATTGTCACCCATTACAAAATACATATTCTCTGGAACTTTCCTTAACGGCAAATTGTCTCGTGGTTCCTTACCATTGCGAAATATTCTACTGTCAACAAACTGGACATAAGATTCCACAAGTTTTTTCCCATTCAAAAAGACTGTTTTATCTTTTATCTCTATTGTATCACCTGGTATAGCAATTATTCTTTTGATAAAATCTCGATCTGGTTCATGGGGGAACCTAAAGACTATAATATCACCCCTCTGTGGTTTCCTAATAACAAATATCTTGTGATTGGTGAAGGGGATTTCAATTCCATATAAGAACTTATTAACCAATAGGTGATCACCAACAAGGAGAGTTGGTATCATAGAACCTGAGGGGATTTTAAAGGCTTGAACAAAATATGCTCTAATGAAAAGAGCTAATATCAAAGCAAATACAATAGCTTTTGTATATTCCCATAGCTTTTTTTTAATTCTTATGTCCATTATTAATTTATCTCCTCAATATCTTAGTCTTTAACTGTTAGAATGGATAAGAAGGCTTCCTGTGGAACCTCTACCTTCCCTACCTGTTTCATCTTTTTCTTGCCTTCTTTTTGCTTTTCAAGAAGTTTCTTTTTCCTAGTTATATCTCCACCATAACACTTAGCAAGAACATTTTTTTTAAGGGCTTTAATACTCTCTCTTGCTATAACTCTACCTCCTATCGCTGCTTGAATTACAATCTCAAAGAGTTGTCGAGGTATCAACCTCTTCAGTTTTTCTGTAATTTCACGACCCTTAAAATAAGCCTTGTCAGAATGAACTATTGATGACAGAGCATCTACCGGTTCTCCATTAAGAAGAATGTTTAGTTTAACAAGTTTTGATTCTCTATATCCGATGAATTCATAATCCATAGAAGCATAACCCTTTGTGAGGGACTTTAGTTTATCATAGAAATCCCATAAAATCTCATTAAGGGGTAATTCATAGGTTATTGCTACCCTATCTTTACTAATATATGAGAATTCTTTCTGAATACCTCTTTTTTTTTGACATAACTCAAATATTTGCCCGAGGTAAATCCCTGGAGTAAGTATTATAACTTTTACAAAAGGCTCCAATATCTTAAGAAATCTATCTGGTAACAAACTTGGATTATCAATATAAACTACTCTATTTCCCTCTAAGTGCACTTGATAGCTTACTGTTGGTGCTGTGCTAATAAGGGAGAGATTAAACTCTCTTTCAAGCCTTTCACAAATTATCTCCATATGGAGAAGACCAAGAAATCCACACCTAAAACCAAAACCTAGGGCAGAGGATATCTCATGTTCATAGGTAAAAGAAGCATCATTAAGTCTGAGCTTTGCAAGAGCAACCTTTAAATCTTCATATTGAACTGGATCTGTTGGATAGAGACCGCAAAAGACCATTGGCTTTACTTCTCTATAGCCAGGTAAGGGTTTATCTACAGGACGAACTGCGTCTGTAATTGTGTCGCCAATCTTTATATCAATGAGACTTTTTATATTGGCAATAACATAGCCAACTTCGCCTGCAGTGAGTTCTTCCACCTCTAACATCTTCGGAGTGAAAACACCAACTTTATAAACTTCATATTCTTTTTTAGTAGCCATTAATATAATTTTCATTCCTGGTTTAATGATACCCTCAAATACTCTAACCAAAACAATAACTCCAAGGTAATTATCAAACCAGGAATCAAAGATGAGAGCCTTTAGAGGATTAGAATCAAGGCCTTTAGGTGGTGGAATAGTATTTACAATAGCCTCTAAAACATCCTTTGTTCCTATTCCTAATTTTGCACTTGTTAATATCGCCTTAGAGCTATCTATTCCTATAACTTCTTCTATCTGTTTTTTAACAACATCTGGTTGGGCTTGGGGTAAGTCTATTTTGTTAATTACAGGGATGATTTCATGATTATGGTCAATGGCTAAATAAGCGTTAGCGAGGGTCTGAGCTTCAACCCCCTGAGTAGCATCTACTATTAAGATGCTCCCTTCACAAGCTGCTAAACTCCTTGAGACCTCATAAGAGAAATCTACATGTCCTGGTGTATCGATTAAATTTAAAACATAAGTCTTACCATCATCAGCCTTGTAATTGAGCCTCACAGCATGAGCTTTGATGGTAATACCCCTCTCCCTTTCAATATCCATCGAATCGAGCACTTGTTCTACCATCTCTCTTGCACTGATAGCACCTGTGCTTTCAAGGAGTCTATCTGCCAGAGTTGATTTGCCATGGTCAATATGAGCAATTATTGAAAAATTTCTTATATTATTTTCCATAAGATTATGAATTAAGTAATTTTCAGACCGACATTATGTTCCAAATTTTTTAAAGACGAGGGATGAGACACCTATAATTCCAGCATTATCCCCCAGAGCAGAGGGTAGAATCTTAGTATTTTCAAAAAGCTTCTTTAAAGCTCTCCTTGAAGCTTCTCTAATTGCATTTTCAACATAGATATTCCATGAACCTACTAAACCACCTGTTAGAAAAATTGCTTCAGGGCTAAAGATGTTTATTATGTTTGCAAGCCCTAAGCCAAGGCTCTTCCCTGCTTGTCTCAGGGCTTCTCGAGCCAGGTTGTCTCCTTCAAGAGCAGAATTATAAATATCTTCAGCGGTTATCTTAAAAAAATTACCACTATAAAGGTCTCGCAAAATGCTCTGTTCGCCATCTTTTAGTCTGGAGATTGCGTGTTCCACTATTGCTGTTGCAGAAGCATAAGCCTCCAGACAACCTGAGTTTCCACAGGAGCACATCAAGCCATTAGAGTTAATTGTTATGTGTCCTAACTCTGCAGCAATAGGTAATAATTTATTATCTATAATCACTCCTCCACCAATACCTGTACCAAGAGTAAAAACGACAAAGTTTCTGTAGTCTCTACCAGAACCTGCAACCTTTTCTCCATAGGCTGCTGCATTTGCATCGTTCTCAATTAATACAGGCACCTTACAATAGGACGTGATCTCTTTCACTAAATCGACTCCATTTATCTCTGGGATATTAGGAGATTTTGCAACTATTCCCTTTTCTCTATCAACAATGCCAGCTACTGCTATCCCTATACCTAAAATTTCATTAGCGTAGAGCTCATAAACCATTTTTAATAATTTACGAATGACTTCAAGCGGTTTGTCACCTGTTGGTTCTTTTAATTTGAGTATGACCTCATGATTTCTATCTATCAAAGCTAATCTTATATTAGTACCGCCGATATCTATCCCTATAGCATTATCCTTACTCAAGGTTAAGACCCCCTAGGTAAAATGAAATAGTAATTATAATAAATAGTAATTATAACAAAAGTTTGTAAATATAACTCAAATGTTCCTTTGCTTAGTAATGTGAAATTTTGGAGATTAAATAAAATTGTGTCTCTTTTATATTTATAATTCAGATATTTAGAGATAGGAAAGAGGTATGAAATTAACAGTACAGATGATAAAAAGATACAAAGATATTCTAAGAGGTTGGATATAAAAACATTAAAGCATTTGGTTTAAATGCCATTTCAAACAGTTTTTTTAGATGTAGCCACATAAGACCATAGCAGGTTCTTGTAAACTACTTAATTCTGTTTTGTTCCTATACAGAAGAATGTGCTAAGGAATATCTCAAAATATCTTATATTCATGAGAGTTTTACTCAACTATGGCAAAAAATTAATCAATAATTATTATTGAATTATTATTGAATGAATTTAAATCCCTTTGGAGTAGAAAGAAACTCACCAGCATATGTGATATGTAAAAAGATGTATCTTTCACATAAGAAATATCCCTAAGGATTAATGAAACAGATATACAAAAAAGCATAATGAGAAAGAAAAAGCAGTCTTAAAAGTATTAAGGGTAAGCGCTGGATGATATTACTGCTCTTATTTTAGCAAGACCTTTCTTAGTAAGAGAATTATAAAATTTTTTTAGAATATTTGATAGCTACACTGGTTTTAGATGGGATATTTGCTATGTAATGAATTTTGGAGTAAAATAATCTAAGTCTTTTTCAAAAAGACTGTTTTAAAACAAGCAGTGTATATGATATCAAGAAAGTTTAACCCACCTTCGCGAAAGAGAATAACACTCGCTGAGGGGCTATCTATAAATAAAATTTTTATTCTTTTATTAATTCATTTAATCATGTGCGCCTGTGCTACAACTTCAGTAGAGAGGCAGAAAGAAGCTGACTTGCACTTAACTCTTGGGCTATCTTATTTGAATGAAAATAATTATCAGATGGCATATCTGCAATTTCAAAAGGCTTATGCTATTGAGCCTAAGAATAAAGATGTTTTAAACGGGCTTGGAATTATCCATCTTTATTTTGAGGACTTGGAAAAAGCAGAAAGGTATTTTAAAGAGGCATTGGAGATCGATAAAAATTTCTCAGAAGCTCATAATAATCTGGGTTTAGTATATACTAAATTTTTAAGATGGGAAGAAGCTATTGAACATTTTAAAAAAGCTCTGGCTAATCCTATGTATAAACACCCCGAAAATGCTTATTTCAACCTTGGTAGTGCCTATTACAGATTAGGCAAATATGAAGAGGCAGTAATCGCCTATAGAAACTCCCTTAGGAGATCGCCAAATTTTGTTCTTTCTCTCTACGGTTTAGCTCTCTCTTACAATAGATTAGGTAGATATGGGGATGCCGCGGAAGCTCTTTCACAAGCTATAACAATGGATTCAAGGTATAATGGAGATAAAATGAAGTTTATAGAAGATATAAGGAATCTTTATCTTAAATCAGGTGGCGAGGATTTAGCCGATTACCTAGATATAGTTAATTATTAAAGGGTGAATAAATGGGTAAAGAGATCAGAGTAAGATTTGCTCCAAGTCCTACTGGCTATCTTCATATTGGTGGTGCAAGAACTGCTCTTTTTAATTGGCTTTTTGCAAGACACAATGCAGGGGTTTTTGTTTTAAGAATTGAAGATACTGATAAAAGCCGATCTACTGATGAATACATAGACTTAATTCTTGAAGCTATGAAGTGGCTCGGGCTTGATTGGGATGAAGGGCCCTATAGACAAACGGATAGAGTTGATATATATAGAACCTATGCAGAAAGATTAGTGAAAGAGGGCAAAGCCTATTATTGCGATTGTTCCACTGAAGAACTTGAAGCTAAAAGGCAAAAAGCTCTCTTATTGAATATGCCTACCGGCTATGACAGAAAATGTAGAGATAGGGAGATAAAACCAAAGCTTGGTTCTACCGTTATCAGGTTCAAAATGCCCTTAGAGGGTCAAACGATGGTTAACGATCTGATTAAGGGAAGAGTGCTTTTTGAGAACAGTCAGTTTGAAGATTTTATTATTATTCGTTCCGATGGGATGCCCACATATAATTTCACAGTCGTGGTTGATGATATTGATATGAAGATCTCCCATGTAATTAGGGGAGATGACCATCTTAACAATACACCAAAACAGATCCAAATCTATGAAGCTTTTGGTTCTGGAGTGCCAGAGTTTGCTCATTTACCCATGATACTTGGCTCCGACAAAAGTAGGCTCAGCAAAAGGCATGGTGCTACATCAGTTTTAGCATACAAAGATTTGGGCTATCTACCCGAAGCCCTCATAAATTATCTTGCAAGACTTGGTTGGTCCTATGGAGATCAAGAAATCTTTACAAAAGAAGAGTTAATAAAACTTTTCTCTATTGAAAATATTGGCAAATCAGCTGCTATCTTCAACCCTGAGAAGTTACTCTGGCTTAATAGCCATTACATTCGTAATGGAGATTCAGTAAGACTTGCAGAGCTGGTCAGACCCTTTTTAGTAAAGAAAGGAATAGTTTCTGAGGTCGAAAGTATCGATATAGAATGGCTTTCAAAAGCATTAGAGTTACTCAAAGAACGTTCGAAGACCCTTGATGAGCTTGCAGATTCTCTGAGATATTTTATTGTTGAAAATGTAGAGATACCTCCACAATTGGCTAAAAAATTTTTTACCTCAGAAACCCTAAAGTATTTAGGGCAGATAATTACTGCTCTTTCAAAGATAGATAATTTTCAGAGAGAGGAAATTCAAAAACTGTTCATTAACATTTCAGAAAGAAATAACGTAAAGCTTAGTGTTATTGCTCAACCAGTACGACTTGCAATTACTGGTGGGACTGCAAGCCCCGGGATCTTTGAGTTAATTGAGGTTATTGGAAAAGAAAAGGTTCTTAAAAGACTAAACAGGGTGGTTGACCAGTTTAATATCCCTGTATCTCAGTCTTAGGATTATTTTAAAACTTAAAAAGATTAATCTTGATAGAATTAATTCAAAATAATCACAGATTTTAAAATTGTAATTAGAAAACTTTACAAGCTAAAGTAACCTTTAATCAGAATTTTTTCCGAATATTTATTACAAAATAAAGGTTCCTATAAATAAGATCTACAAGTTTTTGATCCATGATTGAGAATGAGAGAAGTTTTTCCCATTCAAAGGCTTTAATGTTCAGATGGTTTATATTATTAATATAAAGCATAAAAGACTCTTTAGCTTGGCATTTTCTCATCACGAAGGGTTCTATCATTAAGAAGAGACTTACCTTAATATATTGGAGTAGCTTAAAGATGAAAAAAGCTTTAACAATTGCAGGTTTTGATCCTACCGGTGGAGCAGGAGTACAGCAAGATTTAAAAGTTTTTCAGCATTTTGGTGTATATGGACTTTCTGTTTTGTCTGCCATAACAGCTCAAAATACTTATGAGGTTAAATATATAAGTGCTGTAGATAAAAAGTCTTTTGAAGAACAATTATATACTTTATTGAGCGACATTAAACCTGATGCTCTAAAAACGGGCATGTTGTTTTCTAAAGACATAGTAAAAGTCGTCGCAAAAGTAGTTAGAGATTTTGAATTACAAAATTTAGTGGTGGATCCTGTTACAGTTTCATCGGCAGGGACTCCATTAATTGAGGAAGGAGCATTAGATATTATCAAAATTGAATTGTTCCCCTTAGCTAAAGTGATTACCCCAAATATCTATGAGGCTTCAGTGCTATCAGGCATAAGAATTGAAAATTTCGACGATATGAAAAGGGCTGCTTATACTCTGAGAGAAACAGGAGTAGAAATAGTAGTTATTACAGGAGGACACATATCGGATATAGAAGTTGAGGAGAGTTTTAAAGCTAAAAGTATAGATTTATTTTACGATGGTAAAGATTTTCAGTATTATAAAGGAGAGAAAATAACTGGTGAGTATCATGGGACAGGTTGTGCTTTTTCTGCTGCAATCACAGCCTTATTAGCAAAGGGACTTACGGTAGTTCTTGCCATGGAGAGAGCCAAGTATTTTGTCACTAAAGCCATCGAGAATGCCCATATCCTTGGTAAAGGCATGAAAATATTGAATATCGATGTCGAGAGATAAAACCTTCTTTCAATGCCAAGTTTGCGGTTATAGCTCACCTAAGTGGTTAGGAAGATGCCCTGATTGTAATAGTTGGGGAAGTTTTACTGAGGAAAAACAAATAATTAAGATTTCAAAGCCTTCCCTATCTCAACCAAAGTTGATGCTTTTAAGTGAGATATCTCAAGTTAAAGAAAAAAGGAGAACGACAGGCATAGGGGAGTTCGATAGGGTGTTAGGGGGTGGGATCGTTGATGGAGCTGTTATTTTAATCGGTGGTGACCCGGGCATTGGCAAATCTACCTTACTCCTACAGGTCTTAGCAAATATTGCTGAAGAAGGTAGAAAAAGGGGTGAAGATTCAAAAGTTGCGTTATATGTTTCTGGAGAGGAGTCGCCAGAGCAGATTAAGTTAAGAGCAGAAAGGTTACTTATAAATTCTTCTGAAATTATACTGTATCCAGAGACCCTAATTGAGAATATTATTGATATCTCTCAAAAACTTAAGCCATCTGTAATAGTGATAGATTCAATTCAGACTGTGTATACAGAAGAAATTACTTCTGCACCTGGTTCAGTTAGCCAGATTCGAGAGTCTACATCAAAACTTATGCAATATGCTAAAAAGACTGCTACACCATGTTTTTTAGTAGGACATGTCACAAAGGAGGGTGCAATTGCAGGTCCAAGAGTTTTGGAACATCTGGTGGATGTTGTTTTATATTTTGAAGGTGAGAGAGGTCACAGTTACAGAATAATAAGAACTGTAAAAAACAGATTTGGATCTACAAATGAAATAGGCGTTTTTAATATGACTGACCATGGTCTTATAGAGATAAGTAATCCATCGGAGTTATTTCTTTCTGAGAGACCTTCGGATGTGACTGGTTCTACAGTTATCGCGAGCATAGAAGGGACACGTCCTCTATTGGTAGAAGTACAGGCTTTAGTTTCCCCTACAAATTTTGGAATGCCAAGAAGAACCTCTATGGGTATAGACTTTAATAGGTTAAACCTTCTGATTGCGATTTTAGAAAAAAAAGCTAGTTTGCAATTAAGCAGTATGGATATTTTCGTTAATATTGTAGGTGGTTTAAGGATTGTTGAGCCTGCTGCAGATTTAGGGATTATTGCATCTTTAGTCTCTTCATTTCGAGAGGTACCAATAGATCCAACAACTGTTTTTTTCGGCGAGGCAGGTTTAGCTGGCGAGGTGAGAGCAGTAGGTATGGCTGAACAAAGACTTAAAGAAGCATCCAAAATAGGTTTTAAAAGAGCTATAATTCCAGAAGGGAACAGAGAAAGATTAAAGAATGACTTTGGCCTGAATGTGGAGGGGTTCAAAAATATAGTAGATTTTGTTGAACTATTAAGATAGTGATTGTTAAGATTTAATGTAAGGCTTAAAATTGAATTACTCTTATCTAATGTACGGTATTAATGTCTTCACTTAAAAATTAGGGTCTTTTAATGAATTTGCTTTTCAATAATTAAATGCTTCGTAAAATACCTTATATTCTTCTGCTTTTATTTATTTTTAATGCTTCCTCATGCACTTTTCACCATTTTGAGATGCCTTTCCACGATAAGGGAGATATTGAGGAACTTTTAAGAGTTTTGTCAAGAGTTTCTGTTATAGAGGCTGTTTTATCTTTGGAGTATGAGAAATATCCTAACAGCTTACAAGGTGATGCCTCTTTGTTTATTTCCGAGAAAGACCTTGAACTAAAAATTTATTATCTTGGTTTTTCAGTGGGTTATCTCAAAGAGACTAATGGGTTTATAGAGTCTTCTTATCCCTTAGACAGAGGCAAGATCAAACTAATGATTGAGGGTCTAAGAAACTGCTTTTTTTGGTGGAAAATAGATGATTATATAATAAAAGATGAAGAGGAATTTTTTGTCATCAGAAATTATAATCGAAGGGTCTATATATCCAAAAAAGAAATGCTTCCTGCTAAACAGGTCATTTATCTTGATAATGGAGATCAATTGGTGATTCAATATGAAAGACCTGCAAAGATAGATTTCCCGAATGAAGTTCCCAACTCTCTACCTTCTTGGTATCAATCAAGAATGAAAATACAATTGAATAATCATTTGCTTCGAATAAAGATAGACTCCTATAATTTGACTTTTAATGCGAATAACTCCTATAAGGGAATTTATTAAAAGGAGGGCTTTATTATGTCCAGGAGTATAATCTCAGAGACATGCATTACTTCGGTAGATTTCAATCGCTGGATACCAAACACATTTATGATTAGCCCAAATAATGATAGAACGGCTTTTCTCGCTAAAGACGGCAAAAAGTTATATGCCGTTTGCGATTCAGTAGAGGGTAAAAGATATGATCATATTATACAGGACAGTTTAATTTTCAGTCCTGACGGTGAAAATTTTGCATATATAGCTACCAGTGGGAAAAAATATGTCGTTGTCAAAGGTTTTAATGAAGTTGGTATTTATGAAGATATTAGTAAAGGCTCTTTAACCTTCAGTCCTGTTGGTGCAAGATTGGCTTATGTTGTTAAAGAAGGTAACAAATTTTTTGTTGTTATAGATGGTCAAGAAAAGAGACGTTACGATACCATAGGGAAAGGTCCCTTAGTTTTTAGCCCTGATGGGAGCAGGATAGCTTACGTTGCTTACAGAGGTAAAAAGTGTTTTGTCGTCTTAGATGACCGCGAAAAGAAAGAGTATGATTATATTGTCGAAAAGAGTCTCACCTTCAGCCCTGATAATAAAAGATTTGCTTATGTAGCCTATTTGGGCAAAAAGTGTTTCGTTGTTGTTGATGATGAAGAGGGGGAACCTTTTGATGACATAAGAGATGGTAAACTTATATTTAGTCCTGACAGTAAACATCTCGCTTATATTGGTTTAACAAATGGAGCATGTACTGTTGTTTTAGATGGCAAGATTAAAAAGTTTTACAGAAGCATCGCTCGAGATAGCTTGGTCTTCAGTAATGACAGTAAAAGGCTTGGTTATGCAGCTATAAGAGACGATGCAAGTGTGGTAGTTATTGACGATCAAGAGAGTAAAGCTTTTGAAGGGATAGGAACTGGTACTCCTGTCTTCAGTCCTAATAGTAAAAGAGTTGCGTATATTGGTAAGTTGGGTAATAAATGCTATGTTATAGTTGACAATGAGCTTTTTGCTGTTCATGATGACATAATAAAGGACACACTTATTTTTAGTCCAGACAGTGAGAGAATTGCTTATGTCGCGTTAGCGAGAGTTAGAAAGTTATTCTCTAATGATAAATGCTTTGCAGTAGTAGATAAGCAGGCAGGCCAGTTATATGAAGATATAAAAGAAGGTACTCTCCTTTTTAGTCCTGATAGCCGAAATATAGTGTATGTAGCCTGGAAGAAGTTAGGTTATTATGTAGTAATCAATGAAGATGAAGGGCGAGAATACGATACTGTTGTATTAACATATACTTTACAAAATAATAGAAAGGTTTTAAATGGTTTTAGCTTCAATGATAGTGGTAATTTACAATATTTTATCTTTCTGGACAAGTATCTTTATAAGATTGAGGAAAAGCTCTCATAGAATCTTTTTTAGATGAAGACGTTTTACTTTTAGCAAAACTGCAAAACTTTTAACTCATTTTTCGCATTAATGCGAAAAAAATACCTAAATTCTACTTACGAAAACCTATTTTTCAACATCTCACATCTGGCATACCAGTTGCAGTCTTACTTTCAAAAAGCTAAAAAGGGCAAGAGTATGTATAACATTTTAGAGGAAGTAATAGGATTCATAAAGAAAGTTCCACCTTTTCAGTTTTTAGATGAAGATACTCTTAGGAAAATAACTGAGGATGTTTCAATGGATTTCTACCCAAAGGGAACAACTATTGTTTATCAGGACGGTCCCTTGGGTGAATATATAAGGGTTATAAAGAAGGGTGCAGTTAAAGTGACTATTGGTTTTAGCGAGGCTGAAGAGGTAGTAATTGACTATAGAGAAGAAGGTGAGTTAATAGGTTACCTTGCTCTTCTGAATTCATCCAAATCAAAAGCTAATGTTGTAGCTATAGAGGATACAGTATGTTATCTTTTGAGGGTTGATGTTATTGCTGAGCTTATGAAGGTAAATCCGCAAGTCAATGAGTTCTTTCAGAAATCCTTTTTGAATAAATTTTTGGACAAAGCTTATAAAGAGCTTCACAGCAAAAATCGACCTTATAATATAGGCTGGAATTTACTTTATACTACCTCCATAGATGAAGTAGGAAGTAAGAAAGTAGTTACAGCGCCTCAAGACATTTCAATAAGAGAAGCAGCGACTATTATGTCTATGAATAAAATAAGCTCTGTAGTTCTTGTGAATGATAATAATATGCCTGTTGGGATTATTACTGATAGAGATTTAAGAGAAAAGGTTGTTGCTAAAGGAAGAAATTTTGATAGTCCAGCTAAAGATATAATGAGCTTACCCTTTTTAAGGGTAGATGCTCAAGAAACCTTATTTGAAGCTCTTTTAAAGATGATAAAACATAATGTACACCATCTCCCAATAGTAAAAGATGGTGCTGTAACAGGGATCTTAACAAACCATGATGTGATTTTATTTCAGGGAACCTCCCCGATTGCTTTAGCTAAGGACATCGAAAGCCAAAAAGATATTGACGGACTCGCTCCATTAGCACTAAGAATCGAAAATATAGTTAATCTATTGCTACATGAAAACTTACGTGCTACAAATATTGGAAGGGTGATTGCTGAGCTTAACGATAGAGTAATCAGTAAAGTTATTGAGATAGCAGAACTTAAATATGGCAAACCACCTGTCCCTTATTGTTGGATAGTATTTGGGAGCGAGGGCCGTAAGGAGCAGGCGTATAAGACGGATCAAGACAATGCAATAATATATAAAGACCCTGATACAAACAGTGAAGACATAGAAGTAAAAAAGTATTTTGCAGAGTTTACAACTTTTATACACGAACAATTACTAAAATGTGGTTTTCCTATCTGCCCTGTCAATTATGTGGCTAGCAATCCTAAGCTTTGCCAGTCTTTGAAGGTCTGGAAGAGAAATTACGCTGACTGGATTCTTGAATTAAGGAATGGCTCTATTATGCATTCCCCAATATTCTTTGATTTTCGACCTGTTTATGGAGATTTTGATTTAGCCTATAAATTGAGAGAAGAAATCAATTATTACTTAAGGGAGCAAAGAGTATTTTTTGGATATATAGCAAACAGAGCTGTAAGGAATATGCCACCCTTAGGGTTTTTAAAGACTTTTGTGGTAGAAAAAAGTGGTGAATATAAGGATAAACTTAACCTCAAAACTAAAGGCATAGCACCAATTGTAGATATGATTAGGTTGTTTGCTCTTGAAAAACAAGTTAATGAGACATCCACTCTTGAGAGGATAGAAGTTTTAAAAGATAAACATCAAATAGTAGCTGAATATGCAGAGGAACTCGTACACTCCTTAGAATTCCTAATGATGTTAAGAATGAGAAATCAGTTCGAACAAATCAAGCAGAGATCACCAGTGGATAATTTTATCGACCCAGAAACGTTAACTAACTTAGAGAAAAAGACAATTAAAGAAGCTTTTAATGTAATCTCTAAGGTCCAGGACCTGCTCATAGAGAGATATAAACCCATGATCTTGTAAGGTTTACTATGTATTTTACGAAAAAGGAACGCCCCATTATAGACAAAGACGGCAATATTACCAGCCAAAGGTATGTTGTAATTGATACCGAACTTACAGGTCTCAATGAACAAAGAGATTCAATTGTGTCAATAGGTGCTGTAAAGATGGATGGTAGACTTATAAAGATGACTCAAGCTTTTCACAGGCTGATAAAACCTACAACTTCCCTAACATCCAAAAGTATCATAATTCACAAGATTACACCCTCTGAGGTTGAGCAAGAACCTACAATAGATAAGGTTATAAGTGAATTTCTTGAGTTTTCTGAAGATAGGATTATCATTGGACATTTTGTCGCTATAGATATGACTTTCATTAATAAGGAGGTGAGAAGAGTCTTAGGAACTACAATACCAAATCCAGTCATGGATACTTCCTATATTTATAATTACCTTAAGAAAAAGTATCCAAAAAAGACAATTTTCTTTACCTATCCTGGCGAAATGGAATTATACGAGATGGCAAAAAAATTTGGAATAACCTGTGAAAGCAGCCATGATGCCCTAAGCGATGCCTTTGTTACTGCCCAGCTCTTCCAAAGATTCATACCTATGCTTCTCGGTATAGGTATTTGCCGGATAGGTGAGCTATTAAGTTTAGCTAATCCCTTTAGTAAAGAAGCCAGATATAGGTTATCTGGGGAAATGCCAAATTTTTAATTTTAATAAAAAAACATAATTAAGGAGGTTTTTGATGAGAAGAGATCAAATTTTGCAAGACCCTGATTTTAAGGAGTTGAAAAGCAGCAAATGGAAAGTTTCCATAATACTTGGAAGCATTGTGATGATTTTGTATTTCGGCTTTGTCCTGTTGATGGCTTATAATAAGCCTTTATTCGCTAATAAGGTTTTAGGGATATATGTAGGGATACCAATTGGAGTTTTCGTATTAGTATCTACTATTTTAATAACTGTGGTTTATGTATTATGGGCAAATAGTAATTACGATGTCCTTGTTGAAAAGGTCAAAGAAAAGATAAGGGGGTAAAAAATGACAGAACAAGCTACTGCATTAGGACAAGTTAATGCTGAAACAATATTTTTCTTTTGTATATTCATGTTTGCTACTCTTGGGATCACCTATTGGGCTTCAAAAAGGACGAAAACAGCAAGTGAATTTTATGCTGCAGGCAGATCCATAACAGGCTTTCAGAACGGCTTAGCCCTTGCTGGCGATTACATGAGTGCTGCATCCTTCTTGGGGATAGCGGGCTTAGTGGCAATGAGGGGTTATGATGGCCTCTTATTTTCAGTAGGATGGTTAGTAGGCTGGCCAATTTTGCTACTTTTTATAGCTGAACCATTAAGAAATCTTGGTAAATTTACATATGCAGATGTAGTTGCCTATAGACTCAGCCAAAAGCCGGTTAGGACATGTGCTTCTATTGCAACTCTTATCACAGTGATTTTTTATCTTATTCCTCAGATGGTTGGTGCAGGAACTTTAATAAAGCTACTTCTCGGTTTTCCTTATGAGTTGTCAGTCGTAATAGTTGGAGTTGCTATGATTTCCTATATTTTGTTTGGTGGCATGCTCGCTACTACATGGGTTCAAATCATTAAAGCTGGTCTCCTCATTGGTGGTGCAACATTAGTCGTGGTAGCCTCTCTCTTTGCTTTTGATTTTAACTTACCACAGCTATTTAATACAGTTGCCACAAAATATGGTGAGTCCGCATTCTTACCTGGACTTCTTGTTGCTAATCCTATTGACACTGTATCGTTGGGAATAGCTTTAATGATTGGTGTTTGTGGTTTGCCTCACATCCTCATGAGATTCTATACTGTTCCTGATCAAAAAGCAGCCAGAAAGTCTGTTGCCTGGGCTACAGGTTGGATAGGTTATTTCTATATACTCACCTTTATAATTGGCTTTAGTGCTTGTGCACTTGTGGGCAGAGAAATAATTCAGAAATTCGATAAGGGTGGCAATATGTCTGCCCCTCTTCTTGCAGAAGTTCTTGGTGGAACTCTATTCTTAGGCTTCTTAGCTGCAGTCGCTTTCGCAACAATATTAGCGGTCGTTGCAGGATTAACTCTTGCTGGTGCAGCAGCTTTGGCTCATGATCTTTACTCAAATGTCATTCGTCGTGGTGCTGCAACTGAGAAGGAATCAGTTAAGGTTGCTAAACTCTCAACCCTTTTATTAGGAGTTGTTGCTATAACTCTTGGTATAATCTTTAAAGGTCAAAATGTGGCCTTCCTTGTTGGTTTGGCCTTTGCTATCGCAGCAAGTGCTAATTTCCCGGCACTATTTATGTCTATGTTCTGGAAAAGGTTTACAACGAGTGGAGCAGTAATAAGTCAGTTGACAGGATTAATAGCATCAGTTGGTTTAATCTGTTTGAGCCCCACCGTTATGGTTGATATATTAAAGATGAGTGAACCGATCTTCCCTCTAAAGAACCCTGCAATTATATCTCTGCCACTGGCTTTTATAGCAGGTTATGTTGCTTCTATCTTAACGCCTGATAGAAGAGCTCAGGAAATGTATGAGGAAGAAAAGCTCAGAACTTATATTGGAGTAGGGGCTGAGAAATAAGAATACTATATATCGAAAAAGAGGCTGTAAAAAGATTTTACAGCCTCTTTTTTGTTTTTGGCGATTCTATTTCACTTTCAACTAAAAAGCCTTGTTTTTGAGCTTTAAACTCGATTTTTAAAAGGCTGAATTTATCCTTCATATGCAGAATTTTTTGTTAAGAAATTAGTAAAATTCTTCTAAAGTCCTTAAAGTCTTTGCTCTATCGAAAGGTTGAGCGATAAGAGGTTTATCTTTGATTACTGGTAATTTCTCCTCGAAGGTCTTACGATTATTATTTTTATAAATGATACCTATAGGGATTTTATCGCCCCACTCAAGAGCTTTTCTAAAGGCTTCATGTCTATCTTCAAAATTGTAATCAGGTTCGATATAGTAAATTCTTTCTTTATACCACTCATAGGTATTTATTTTGTTGAAAGTTACACATGGTTGTAATATATCGAGGAGTGAAAAACCTTTATGATTAATTGCCTCTTTCATTAAGATTTTAAGGTTATTAATATCACCAGAGAAACCCCTCGCCACAAAACTGCAATCCAATGCTACTGCTAAAGCTAAAGGATTGAGCGGTTCTGATATTACACCAAAAGGTTGGTTTTTTGTAATCATCCCTTTTAAAGTGGTCGGAGATGCTTGTCCTTTTGTGAGGCCATATATTTGATTATTATGAACAAAGAGTTTTACATCAATATTTCTTCTGATAGAATGAATGAGGTGATTACCCCCTTCACCGTAACAGTCTCCATCGCCAGCCACTGCGAACACAAGCATTTTGTTATTAGATAGTTTGATGCCTGTAGCAACTGGTAAAGAACGCCCATGCAAACCATTAAAAGTATTGCACTTTAAATAATGCGGAAATTTGCCAGCTTGGCCAATTCCAGAGACAATTGTAAATTGATAGGGCTTTATATTTAATTCAACCATCACCTCTTTAAAGGCTTTTAATATGCTGTAGTTTCCACATCCTGGGCACCATGCAGGTGTTTCACCTTTAAAATCTTCAATAGTTACCATTTTGTCTCCTATAAAATTTACATTTACTGCTTAATTTATATAATTATATAACAAAATTTTTTTTCAAAAAAAATTTATATAAAATTATGACCCTATTATTGAATTCTTCTTTTTAAAATTTCATGATGCTCATATTTTAATATCTTCAAGTATTTTCCTTTCTCATTCTGATTCTACATTTTTGTCACAAAGGCAGAATAAATAAAGCATACAAAATTGTAGAGAATTACAAAAAAGTTAGTCGATTCTCTACAAAAAACCTAATAATATCAATAGTTTTTATTTGGCACGAATTTAGCACTCCAATAAACTAAATAACTAAAACTTTATGGAGGTGCTTTAATGAAAAGTTTAAGGTGTATCGTAGTAATAATGATTCTTTTTCTTCCTCTTTCTATGGTTCAGGCCGAAGAATCAAAGGGGGATGAGAGAGTTACCGGAAGTATAAGTACAGGTGTTTTTAACAGATTTGTCTTTAGAGGTTATGAATTAAGTTCCGGTAGCATCATAATTCAGCCTTCAATTACCGTATCTTACAAAGGCTTTTCTATTAGTTATTGGGGTAACATTGACACAAATGAGAGGCAAACACAAAGTTTCGTACCTGACAGACCTGGTAGAAAAAGCTTTAATGAGTCTGATCTTACTCTCAACTATACCTATGCAATTGACAAGCTTTCCCTTACTGCTGGGTACATTTACTATGGTACGAAGTATGCTGATGAAACAGAGGAAGTTTTCTTAAGTGCAAGCTATGATATTATTTCAAAACCTACACTTACAATTTACCGTGACATCTCTACCTATCCTGGCACTTATATTAATTTATCTTTTTCCCATTCTTTTGAGGTCTATAAGGATATTACCCTTGATCTTGCAGCATCCTTTGGCTACTTCAAAGGTGATGATTCTTACTGGAGAACCTATGAAAGTGCTACAGGTGATTATACAGGCAAGAAGTACAGTGGCTTTCATGATGGAAAACTTCAAGCAGGTCTTACAATTCCGGTTATGAAGAATGTAACTATTCAGCCTGTTGTCCAATACTGGTTTCCACTTTCAAATAAGGCAAAAAGAATTGTTGATGGAAATCCCTACAACCACAATGGACATCTTGATGATACATGGGTAGCAGGATTAAATATAACATTTAGCTTTTAGGGAGGAAGGAAATGAAAAAATTAATAACTATATTTGCGCTAATTTTGATGGCCTTACTTTTATCAACAAATTTAATATTCGCTGAGGGGGAAACTCCTCAGCCTCAAGCACAGCCTGAGGCTCAACCTCAGCCAAAGCTTGACACAGGTGATACGGCATGGATGATTGTAGCAACAGCTCTTGTTATGCTTATGACTGTACCAGGACTTGCACTCTTTTATGGTGGTCTTGCAAAGAAAAAAGATGTTTTAAACACAATCGCTATGTCTTTCATTAGTTACTGTATAGTTAGCTTTCTCTGGATAGCCTATGGATATAGTTTAGCCTTTTCAGATGATATTGCTGGGTTAATTGGTCGTCTTGATAAAGTTTTTCTTACTGACGTTAAGATTGACTCAATCCAGGGGACGATACCAGAAATTTTGTTTTCAATATTTCAATTAACCTTTGCAGCTATTACTGTTGCACTTATAAGTGGTGCATATATTGAGAGGATTAAATTCTCTGCGTGGATGCTCTTTTGCGTTTTATGGATGAGTCTTGTTTATGTTCCTGTTGCACACTGGGTGTGGGGAGGAGGTTTTCTTGCAGATATGGGCGCTCTCGATTTTGCTGGTGGCACAGTTGTCCATATAAATGCAGGAATTGCAGCTTTAGTAGGGGTATTGTTTCTTGGCAGAAGAAAAAACGTATCCCTTGTGCCTAATAATCTCACTCTTGTTGCTATCGGTGCGGCTCTTCTATGGTTTGGATGGTTTGGTTTCAATGCAGGAAGCGCAGTCGCATCAAACGGACTTGCTGCTCAGGCTTTTGTAAATACAAATACTGCTACAGCTATAGCAGCTCTAAGTTGGATGTTTACAGAGTGGGCTTTTTCTAAGAAGCCCACAGTTCTCGGCATAGCCTCAGGCATGATTGCAGGACTTGTGGCGATAACACCTGCAGCCGGCTTCGTTAATGTAGTTAGTTCTATTATTATTGGTGCTATAGCTGGTTTCATCTGTTATTTGAGCGTCACATCACTAAAACCTAAATTGGGATATGATGATGCTCTTGACGTCTTTGGTATCCATGGGGTAGCTGGTATTATTGGTGCTATTTTGACAGGTGTTTTTGCAGATCCTGCAATTAACGAGGCAGGGAAAGGATTACTATATGGAAATGCAGGGCAGGTAATGACTCAGATTATTGCTGTTGTTGTTACCATAATCTATACAGCAATATTAACAGCTCTGATATTTCTCGTAATTAAAATAGTTATGAAGATAAGGATCGAAGAAGATCAAGAGGTCACAGGGCTTGACTCTCTTGAGCACAATGAGAAGGCTTATAATTTATAAAAGGAGTTGTAGAGATGAAAAAAATAGAAGCTATAATTAAGCCTTTCAAGCTTGAAGAGGTAAAAGAGGGACTCGTTTTATTAGGTATACAAGGAATGACTATCACAGATGTTAGAGGTTTTGGCAGACAAAAGGGCCATATAGAAGTTTATAGAGGCTCTGAATTAGAAGTCCTCTTTATTCCTAAGGTTAAGGTTGAGGTTATAGTGCCAGACAATATGGTTGATAAAGTCATCCAGACTATAAAAGATAGAGCTTATACGGGTTCCATAGGAGATGGGAAAATTTTCGTAACTCCTGTAGAGGAGACTATTAGAATACGAACTGGTGAAAAGGGAGAAGAGGCAATTTAAAAGATAATCTTAAATTAGATCTCAGAATAAAAGGGCTATGGGTTTGACCGATGCCCTTTTATTCTTCAAAAGGACATGACGTTTTTATTAAATTGAAGCTTAATATAATAATTCAAATATGGCATTCACTGGTTGCTTATAAATAAACATGACTCATGGGAGGTTTAATTTGTATAATTCATTAGTCAAAAATTATTGTTGCCCTAATTCAGAATAGATCTATTAATAAAAAAATGGATGCAGATATTGAATCTCTAAAATCAGAGATTAAAAGATTAAGAAGAACCTTAAATAAGCTCACCCCTCCGATTCAAGTTATGATAAAGAGAAGGGGATTCAAAATTTATAAGAAAGATCCAGGGGATGATCTTTTTATACCAGAACAAAAATTTATCGATAATTACTATGAGATGATGAAAAAGTATTCTTTCCGCTTGTTTCTTAGGGATGTCATAAAAAATCAGCCTGCCTTTACAATACAACAGGTCACAAGATATGCTACAAAGGAGGTTACAGCTCAGTATCTATCTTTCTTAAAAGAGATTGGTTTAGTTACGATAGAGCAAGGCATTTATAGAATTTTAAAATATCCTATCCGTAGTTTCGGTGAAACTCTGGAATGGTTTGTGGCGGAAATATTGAAAAGAGAGTTCTCTATGGAGTGTATAAGAGGTGTAAAGCTTGAAAAAAGATTGATCGGTGGAGATTACGATCTTTTATCGAAATTTAATGGTTCTATACTCTATATGGAAGTTAAATCTTCCCCACCTAAACAGATATATAATAGTGAGATAAGAGCTTTTTTAGATCGAGTCTTTGACTTCATGCCTGAACTTGCTATTTTCTTTGTGGATACTGAATTGAGGATGAAAGACAAAATAGTCCTCCTCTTTGAGGAGGAGGCAAGGGCGAAGTTAGACAAAAGTATCATTTGCAATAGGGTTGAAAGGGAGATTTTTGAACTCCCTTTGGATTTGAAGGAATTACCTAAAATATTTATAATAAACTCAAAAGATAGCATCATAAATAATATTCAAACTGTTCTATCACATTATTTTAAGACAAAGGGAGCTTAAGCACCCGGAGGGATGAAATGAGTGAAAAAAAGGATATTTGTATAATTTGCGCATATCGGGAGAACTGTCAAAAAAGGTTCTCTCTAAAAGCTGGTCAAAAATGCATTGAATTTGTAAGGGATTTACTTATTAAGGATGATACAACACACGCAATAGAGGAGAAGAAGGCTGGAAAAAAATAGATCTTTCTCAGGATTAAATGAAATTGAGCAAAAAGACTTAGTTTAATAGAGTGAGTTAAATATAGACTTATATTCTTAAGCAGAAAAAATTGTTATTCTCAGAAAGTGGAGCTTAAGAGGGATATTAACAGGAACCAAAGAGAAGTAAACTAAGCTCTACAGAAAGCTCATCCATTGACTATAGAATTTAAGCTCTTTAATAGGCATGAAAATTCTTCACTATCAATACCTTTTCTAATATAGTTGATTACTTTACTCTGTAACAAAACGCCCTTATGATAAAGATCTTTTCTGACAGTATCAAGGGTTTTCCAATTTTTGTGAATTTTAAACCCTTTTAGAGCTTGACTTAATTCTGGATAGAGAGTTTTGCGAAAAATTTCTAAGTAGGATTGATAAAAACAGAGACTTCCTATGTCCTCTTTTTCAATGATCTTTTTGAGGGGTCCTTTGTCAGAAGTATCAGCAATCATATCTTTGAGGTTTCTTAGACAATGCTCTACTTTTACATCTTCAGTCTTTAGAATTATTTCTCTCCATTCTTCGTTAACCTCTTCTGCTTCAGCTAGTTCATGATCTACAATTAACTCTGCATAATACAAAGCGAGACTATCGAGTTTCTCTGTAAATTCGTCGGTTATATCACAGGCTGGAGTTATTCCTACTTTAGAAAAGATATTCTCAAAGAAATTATTTTTTCTGCATCCTAACTCCAAAAACATCTCCCAAAGAAGAGCTAATAATTGTTCAAGCCTTATAAAAATTTGTTTGCCCTGTAGCATACCTGAAGATATAAACAAGTCTCTGGCAAATTCTTTTTTAACATAGTAAATAACATAGTCGCCTTTTTTATATGAAGAGTGAAGTTCACCAAAAAAGAATATTGGTTTTTTGTAAAGACCAAAACCGGCTCCGTAGATGAGATTGTGCTTTATCAAAAGAGAATTAATAGTTGCAACTTCGAAGGGATGTAGAATAAGACCATCAATCTCCAAATTTCTAAAATCCTCTTCTTCAATCTTTGCCCATAGAACCTCTTTTTCAGTGATCCATTCTCCAATCTTTTGCTGATCTACCTTTGACCAAGGATACAGATTATATTCAGATTTATATAATTCTCTCAATCTTAGAAGTAGCCCGCAGAGGGAAAAATAGCCCCAGTATTTTGCATCAGAGATGTCACAATTATATTTTATCTGTCGGGATATATTCTCTATATACATTGCTATTTGGCTTTCTTAGAGTATTGTGTAATTAAATACACACAGCAACCCAAAGCTATAAAAAATACCAAAATGTAAGATAATTTTAGATATTCCTCTGGCAAATATTCATATAACCCTGTAATTCCAAAGATGATAAATATTGTTCCAGCTATCCACTTTATGATTTTTTCTGGCATTTTTTTAAGCATCGTAGAGCCAGCGAATATACCTAAAGCATTAGCTATAACCATACCCAAGGTTGTTCCAAGCCATACAGGGATGAATAGATTATAATCAGCTGCAAGAGCTATAGTTGCAAGCTGTGTTTTATCACCTGTTTCTGCTATAAAAAATGCAATAAAGACGGTCCAAAAAGGTGTTAACTTTTGTTTCTGATTCTCGCAAGCTCTTTCATCTCCCTTTAAGGTCCAGAGTCCAAAAATGATAAAACCCAAAGCTGCCCCGATTTTTACATAACTCATAGGGAAAATAGTTGTTAAATAATTACCAAAGGCTACTGCTACAAGATGGTTGATAGAAGTTGCCCAGAAAACTCCCCACATTACTGTCTGCCAAGGATATTTTGTGGCAAAACATATAGCAAGCAACTGAGTTCTGTCTCCTATCTCGGCAAGGACTACAAATATTAGGGATGTTAAAAAGGCTATCACAAAAGTTTAAGGTATCTGATTATTTAGAAGTCAAGAGAAATTCTTTAAGAAATTTTAATGATTTTTTCTGCTATATCCGAATCTTTCTTCAAAAACCTGTGCAATAAGGTTATCTACAGGGGCATAGTCATCAGTAAGAAGAATTGCTTTTCTTCTATTAATGAAATCTGAGATCATGCTTTCTGGCACAATTGCTGCGGTGGCTTCGCTTTGAAGTTCATTTTTTACAAAGGTATCAAAATCATTTATGTTAAAACTACCATTACTTGCAAGAACTATAAAGGTACTGATACCAATATTCTCAAAATCGTGGCTTACTGAGAGAAGATGAACATTTTGATCTCCAAAAACAGCTCTTAAAGTCTTTAAATAGGAAGGGAGGAAAGAACCTGTCTTAAAATTATCTATAATATTTGTTAGAATTATACCATTTGGAGTTAAAATGTTTTTAAGCTGTTGAGCGAATTCTTTTGTGGTAAGGTGATATGGGACTGAAAGATCATTGTAAGCATCTAAAAAGATGACATCGTATTTTTCTTTGCAATTCATTACATACCATCTTCCATCAGTGTTAAAGGATTTTATACGTGTGTCTTTGGGTAAACCGAGATACTTATATGTAACTTTTGTGACCTCTGGATCTATCTCTACCACATCGATCACTGAGTTGGGATAATATAATTCCATATACCTTGGGAAGGTATAACCCCCTCCACCAATAGTTAAAGTCTTGAAATTTTCTTCTCTCTTAAATTTCCATTTTAAGACATCCCTGTAAATTCTTTCGTACTTATATTCAATATGAAGTGGATTCTCAAGACAGACATATGAATGGGTAAGGTTGTCTAATATGAGTGCTTCCAATGGTGTCTCGCCATCAGAAGAAACGGTCTTTTTAATTTTTATTGTGTAATAATCACTTTCGGTATAGAAATAGGTATCCTTTGTGAGAGGGACTCTCACTGCAAGGTCATAAATTCCGAATAATAAAAAAGGAGGAATTATAAAGTATACCACACTGATTTTCTTTGTTCTATAGAAAATAGCGACAAAAAATCCTGTTATGATTAATATGACACCCATTAGTAGAATTACATTACGAGCACCCATAAAGGATATGAAGAAGAAGCCTGCAGCAAATGTTCCTATAATTGAACCAAGGGTTGAAAATGCGTAGATTTTACCAACTACATTACCGACTTTCTCAAGATTTTTAATTGCTAATTTCACAACCATTGGAGATATCATCCCTAAGATACAGCTGGGAACAAGAAAAATAATAGTTGTAACAATAACAATTCTCAACATTAGAGATACTGGAAATTGAGTTGCTGCTATCAAATTGGTTAAGGGGGGGATCAAAAGAGTCGCCACACCAGAAATAATTAGTAGAATAGCTAAGGTTTTTGTCTCCGGTGATCTATCAGCAACTTTGCCTCCCAAATATGCACCAATGCTTATACCAGCAAGGACAATACCTATAATGCTCGTCCAGGTGTAGAGAGAGACACCCACAAAGGGTGCAAGAATTCTCCCAGCCACAATCTCAATTACCAGAATACAGAAGCTTGCTATAAAAGTGATAACATATGCCGCTAAAAGGTTCATAACACTCCTTAAATTTAATTTTTTATTTTATATATTATTACATGTCAACTATAATTTTGTTAATAGTATTAAACTGAATTTTTTTAAGCTGAAGCTAAATATAACATCAATAACTTTTCAAAAACAAGTGTAAAAGTTCTGAGGGAAGCATCTGCTTTATGTTTTTATACCTATCGGGTTTCGGGATTTGGGGCTATCTTGTATGTTACAAAAAAGGCATGATAACATATATCTATAAGTCAAAGATGCAAGAAAGACCGAAGCTATAGATTTGTTGATAGCCTTTGACTTCTCTGAAATCACGGGGGTAGACGAAGTTTTAATCTCAGAGTGCAACAGAAATGGTATAGATGCGATTTATCCTCTTCCGTCAGATTGTAATATACCGTATTATATAGACTGTCCGTAAGATTAATGCAAGGGCTGATGATTTAATGAACCAAGGGTGGAAAGCAGGCAAAAGAGGTATGTATGTTTCTTTTGACATTACCAGTTTTGAATATCGCAAGTTTCCATATATTACGAAACCATTAGGTAATAAACCTCTCTACAGCGAATTTCTGGGCATTATTTGGAGTAAGAGACATATTTTCATAATTAACTTTCCCTTTTACCTACTGTACAAGCTCCTGTAATCAATGCTAAAGCAACTTCCTTAGGAGTGCGATGGGAGTCTACCTGTCTACCTTTTCGTTCATCGGATTCAGACCTGTTCAACATTCCTATCTCAAAATGTCTTCTCTTAACATTGACGCCCCCAGTGGTATCTTCCTTATTTTCTAATAATATCATTTCCTATTTCATTTGCCAATTTTGTCTCATTTAGTTTATAACTAATTTATTTTACATAACATCGTAGGATGTTTTTATATGAAACCAGAAGAAAAAACCCGAAAACAA
>FMSI01019425.1_pt1 | contig 33338 bp, 34 predicted proteins | sample 1504471 | NCBI WGS metagenome assembly FMSI01 (sample SAMEA4475357, study PRJEB15587) | soil metagenome | biome: Soil; feature: Field | place: India | collected 2015-03-11 | depth 0 m
GGAAGAATTTTCACGCTTTCTCTATGCAACGCTTTATCGAAGAGTTAAAGAGGCAATAGCAAAACTACTTAATGAGTTATATCCTGTTCAAACAAAAATAAGAATTTCTTTTTTTCCATGTTTTAAAAAACAATAAAGAGTTAAAGTTTGAAAAAAGAGGAGGAGATTATATTGTATGGCTTAAGGATTCAGTTCTGGAGTCCTTTAATCCTTTGAGCTATGGGACTATTTCATCAGAAAGTATTTCTAATATGTTGTGGAATAAAAAAACCGTCTGCTTTTCTTCTTGATTTGTTGAAAGTTTTAAAATCAAAAAATATTAATAATCCTGTCTTTTTAAGAGATGTTATTGATGCTTATGTTACTTTAAATCTGCCAGGAAAGTATGAGGAAGTTGTTAAAGATAGGTTTGATTTTGTAGAAAGAAAAGGTACAGAAGAGCTTATAGAGGAGCTTCTTAAAAAAGTTGAAGAAGAGAACATCAAATGATCAATTTATATATGAAGATAAGGAAAATCTTCGAGTCTCAAAAAGAGGCTTTTTTGAAGGCGGTAAATGATATAATTTATGACTGGCTTCATGTTGAAAAGGAAGGTTCCTTTTTTGATTATCTCACCTTTTATACAAATGAAATTGATTTGAATTTATATCGAAAGGACAAGCGAAAAATTCTTGAATATCTGGTTAGGAGATCAAGAAAGTTAGTGAGAGAAATGATTTTGGCGTTTTTTAACGGTTATTGAAAATAAAAAAACCGGAGAATTAAAATTTTTCTGCAAATTAAGGCTTTTTATTCCTATATATGATAGAGATTGTTTTTGCCCTTCTTTGGATAGGAGGAAGAGAAAAAGGAGGGGCAATTTCCTTAACACTTTTTTCCAAAAAGTAGCAGAAATTTCTTTAGAAACAAAGTGGCTTAAAGAAAAAGCAAATTAAAAAGCTCAGAATAAAAAATGCAAAATCAATTAAATGCAAAAGAAACAAGACAGATAAACTTTTTTAGAAAGCTATGATTGCAGAGTGCTGATTAAAAATTTACTGGACCGAAGGTTGATAATTCATTTAATTATTTTTCTTGACATTAAATTTTTCTTGTGGTAAATCTATAATCTTGATAGGAAAAGTAGAGAAATGAAAATCTCAAGAAAGGGTGAATATGCTTTGAAGGCGATGATATACTTATCATTGAATTATGGAAGGGGGGCAGTACAGATACAGGAGATATCTGAGAATGAGAAGATTCCAAAAAAATTTCTTGAACAGATTCTTCTTTCTCTTAGGAAGGCAGGACTTCTTCAGAGTAAACAAGGTATGGGTGGCGGTTATTCTCTGAGTAAGTCACCCCGGGAGATATCCCTTGCTCAGGTTATAAGAATCATAGATGGTCCTCTTGCTCCTTTAGGCTGTGTAAGTAAGTGGGCTCATGTAAAATGCCCCCTTGAGAAAAAATGCAAACTTCAGAAGGTTATGCTGGAAGTCAGAAATGTTATTGCAAAGATTCTTGAAAATATTAATTTTGAAGATATGTGCGAAAGAACAATGGAGGTGCATAAATGAAATTAGATTTTTTAATTTTTAAAAACTCTACTAAATTGATAGAGTCTGTAGGCTTATGGAGAATTATTATTTTTGCTTCATTTTCATGGGTTTTTCTCTGGAATACATATTTTTTATTTCCGCAAGAGAAAGAAATTTCTGGAACAATCTCCATATCTGGGGCGTGGGCAATATATCCCACAGCTGTAGCATGGTCAGAAAGGTTCCAACAAATTCATCCCCATGTAAAAATAAATATTTCTGCAGGAGGAGCAGGGAAAGGAGTTGCTGATGTTTTGGCTGGGTTTGTAGATATTGGAATGGTTTCAAGGGAGCCAGATAAATCAGAGATAGAGAAAGAAATCTTTCCCATATATATTCTTCATGATGCAGTATTTCCGATTGTAAGCAAAAAAAACCCCTATCTTCAGGATTTGATGAAAAAGGGAATGAAACGAGAAATATGGATAGAGATTTATATAAATGGAAAGGTTAAGAACTGGAATCAGATTTTAGGAGTAGGTTCAATCAAGCCTGTTCACATTTACACTCGATCAGATTCCTGCGGTGCAGGGGAGAGCTGGGCTAAATATTTAGGGAAGAGGCAGGAGGATTTAAAAGGGATTGGGATTTATGGAGACCCTGGAATTATTGAGGCTGTAAGAAGAGACCCTCTTTCCATAGGATATTCCAATTTCAGTTATGTCTTTGAAAGGGACGGTGCAGTTTTAAATGGTATAGAAATAGTTCCTATTGATGTGAACGGAGATGGTGTTGCAGATAAAGATGAGATAATTAAAAATAGAGAAGAAGCAGTAAGAGCAATAAATAAGAATAAATATCCTGTCAGAAGGAAAAATTATTTCTTTGTAAAGGGGAAGCCGACCGGTCTTTTAAAAAAGTTCATTCTATTTGTCCTCTCTGAAGAAGGAACAAAAATTGTTGAAAGTGTTGGAACAAGCTTACCCCTCTCTGTGGAGGAGAGGAAGAGAGTTTTAAAATCGCTAGAGTAGAAATGATTTCTCGAAGGTTAAAAGATTTAATCGCCGGCAAATTAATGTTTATAGTATCCTGCTCTATAATATCTCTATTCTTTGTAATTGGATTAGGTCTATTTTTAAGGGCAAACCCAATTATTTGGCAAAAATCTCTTAAAGATTTGCTTTTTTCTTCTTTTTGGCATCCTGCAGAAGGAGAGTTTGGGCTTGGAGTTTTTATCATGGGAACAATCTGGGTTGTTTTTATAGCTCTTCTTCTGGCTGTTCCTTTGAGTATACTAACTTCAATTTATATTTCTGAGTTTGCTCCAAAAAAGCTAAAGGAAATATCTAAACCATTAATAGATTTACTTGCAGGAATCTCTCCTGTTGTTTACGGAGTATGGGGAATACTTGTTGTTGTTCCAATTATCAGGGATTACATAATGCCTTTTTTCAGTGAGAAATTTTCTTTTTTCCCATTTCTTTCTGATAATTATACAGGTTTTAGCGCTCTTGCTGGCGGGATTGTTCTTGCAGTGATGATATTTCCAATAATTATTTCCATTGTTGAGGAGGTTATGAGCTCTGTTCCATTTGAGATGAGGGAAGCATCCCTTGCTCTTGGTGCGACAAAATGGGAGACAGTAAAATATGTTGTGATAAAGAAAGCATTCCCGGGAATCATTGCTGGAACGATTCTTGGTGTTTCAAGAGCTTTTGGAGAGACAATGGCTGTTTTGATGGTTTCAGGCTGTGCGCTCCACCAGAGTCCAAAATCTATTTTTGATCCCGCTTACCCCCTACCAGCTCTGATTGCAAATACTTATGGAGAAATGATGTCAATTCCTCTCTATGATTCCGCGATTCTGTTTGCTGCTTTTGTCCTGATGATTGTTACAACAGTATTTAATGTAATAGGGTGGGGCATACTAATTAGATTAGAGAGGTAAAATGAGAAGGAGAAAATTTGAAGAGGCAGTACTTAAGGGACTGATGATATTTTCTGTAATTATAGTTTTCGGCTCCCTTTTAATTATTTTGATTACAATATTTGTAAAAGGTTTTTCATCCCTCAGTCTTGATATTTTAGTCAAAACACCAAAAGGAGGTTATTATATTGGTAGAGAAGGAGGAATTTTAAATGCCATACTCGGTTCCCTTGTTCTCGGAATTTTAGCTACTCTTTTATCTTTACTATTTAGCCTCCCAATAGTTCTTTATCTCAATAATTTTTTGCCCAAAAGATCAAATTTTGCCCTCGCTGTTCGTTTTTCTCTTGATGTTTTATGGGGAATCCCATCCATTGTATATGGAGCTTTTGGTTTTACTTTGATGGTCTTTATTGGTCTTAAAACATCCCTCCTTGCAGGGGTTATAACTGTTGCATTTCTAATTCTTCCCATAATGGCAAGGAGTATGGATGAAGTTTTGAAAATGATTCCCCATGAGTTGAAGGAGGCATCTTATGCCCTTGGGGCCAATAAGTTAGAAACATCAATCAAAGTTGTTCTCAGACAATCTTTTCCCGGGATTTTAACTTCAATACTGCTATCTTTTGGAAGGGGAATTGGTGACGCTGCATCAGTCCTTTTTACTGCAGGCTTTACTGACAGTTTGCCAACTTCTCTCTTTAAACCAGTTGCCACCCTTCCCTTAGCCATATTCTTTCAAATTGGAACACCCTTTCCTGAAGTTCAAAAAAGAGGTTATGCCTCTGCCTTTATCCTTACTCTAATTGTTCTATTAATAAGCATTATTTCGAGAATACTATTAAAAAGATTTACAAAATATACAGTGAGGTAGCAATGGATTGGAAAGTTCACATAAGCGTGAAAAATCTATCTGTCTGGTATGGAGAACTTCAGGTTTTAAATAACATCTCTGTGGATATCCCAGAAAAGAAAATTACTGCAATAATTGGACCTTCAGGATGTGGAAAGACAACATTCCTTAAATCTTTAAATCGTATGATTGATTTGCAGGATGATGTAAAGGTGAGTGGTTCAATTTTTGTTGATGGTGAAGATATTTACGGTCCTGAAGTTGAGGTTAGTAGTTTAAGGAAAAAAATGGGGCTTCTTTTTCAGAAGCCACAGATTTTACCCATGTCCATTTATGATAATGTAGCTTATGGTCCAAGAATTCATGGGATAAAGGACAAAAAAAAGCTGGATGCTATTGTCGAACATTATTTAAAAGAAGCAAGCTTATGGGGAGATGTAAAGAATAGGCTTCATTCACCTGCAAGTAAACTTTCTGTTGGACAACAACAGAGACTTTGCCTTGCAAGAGGGCTTGCTGTAAACCCTGAGATTATTCTTGCAGATGAGCCTACATCAGCTCTTGACCCAATATCCGCAGAAAGAATTGAAAAAAGTTTGTTAGAATTGAAAAATAGATACACAATTGTTATAGTTTCCCATCTCTTGAGACAGGCGAAGAGGCTTGCGGACTATGTAATTTTTTTATATCTCGGAGAATTGATTGAATATGGTCCTGCGGATGAATTCTTTTCTAATCCAGAAGAGCCTAAAACAAGAGCTTATATAGATGGGAAATATATTGAAGAAAAATGATAATTTTTTGCTACGAGCCACAGACTGCAAGCCTCTAATCTGCCAGCTTCTCATCTCTTTTTGCTTTTAATAGTTTCATAATTCCGTTTTCTTTTCCGAGCAAAGCGTTGGATACAATTAGTGCGGAATTTAATTTTTCGTCGAGGACATCCAGAATTATTGCGTCTATTCCATTGTAAAGAATAAGGGGGAGAAGAGTTCTGTTTATCAGTTTCCTTGAAGGTAATCCATATGATACATTGCTAAGTCCACACATTGTTTTTATCTTAGGATATTTTTCTTTTATGAGTTTCAGGGAATTTAAAAATAAAATAACATTCTTGCTTTCCACTCCAATAGGTCTTAAAAGAGGGTCAAAGAGAAAATTCTCCTTTTCAAGTCCTTCCTTTTCAATTATTCCTAAAAATTTATCAAGTTTAACAAGGCACTCCTCAGGACTTGAAGGTGTGGAAGTATCCATTAGCATTACGACAACCAATGGATTTTTTTCTTTAATAATAGGAGCTATCTTTTTAACCTTTTCCTCATTAACCGTTATTGAATTTAAGATAGCTCTTCCTTTATGGATCTTTAAAGCCTCCACAAGAACATCCACATTAGGAGAGTCAATGGATATTGGAATATCTTCTTCCCTCTGAATAATTTCAATTGCCCATTTCATAAATTCAAGTTCATCTTCTAGCATTGATGCAGTATTAAGGTCTATAAAGTCTGCGCCTTTTTCTCTCTGTAATTTTGCATTATTCGAAAAGAAATTTACGTCCTTATTTAGAAGCGCCTGATGAACTTCCTTTCTTGAGGAGTTCAATCTTTCTCCAATGATTAAAATTTTCATCCCTTTATTTTTTCAACAATTTTCTTGATATATAGAGGAGTTGTCCCGCAGCATCCACCTATTCCATTCACTCCGAGATTGAAGATTTTTAAAATGTTTTCTGTGAAATACTCAGGAGATTCTTCATAGCAAATTGTCCCATCTTCAGCAAGTATCGGTTTTCCCGCATTGGGTTCCACAAAAATTGGTAAGTTAGTAAGAGCCCTCATCTCTTCCACAAGATTGACCATGTCGGCACTTCCTATATTACAGTTAGCACCTATTACATCTGCGCCTTCATCTTCAAGAGTTCTGATGCATTCTGCCACTGGATTCCCCATTAATGTAAAGAAACCTTTTGGTGTTTTTTGAAAGGCAAGAGAAACAAAAGTAGGTAAAGAGGTTACCTTCTTGGAAGCTTTAAGGGCTGAAAGAGCTTCTCTTAAATCTGACATTGTTTCTATAATTATAAAATCAACCCCACCATCTCCAAGGGCTTTTGCTTGCTTTTCAAAAGATGAATATGCTTCTTTTTCATCCAATGGACCATAAGGTTTTAAAATTTTTCCTGTTGGTCCAATATCTCCTCCAACGAATTTTCCTTCAGGTTTTACCTCAATGGCAATTCTTGCACCCGCAATATTTATCTCCCTTGCTTTATTCTGAAGATTGTAATAACTTAGTCTTATTGAATTTCCACCAAATGTGTTTGTTAAAACTGCATTTGCTCCAGCCTCAAAATATTTCCTGTGAATTTCTTTTATAATTTCTGGCTTTTCAATATTCCAAAGCTCAGGACACTCTCCCTTCTTTAAACCTCTCTCTATTAACTGAGTCCCCATCGCACCATCGAGAATAAGAATGTCTTTCTTCATAAATTCAATTATATTCATCGGAACCTCCATAATTAATGGCTAACAGCTCACAGCTTTAAGCTGTCTCGCCTTTCTCGTTTTTTTATCCAATTGCCCTCAGTTCTTTTACCATCTTTTCAAAAATCCTTAAAAATTCATCTACAGAATCGGGAGTGTTAAATTTTCCAAGGGAAATTCTAACTGTTGATTCTGCGAGCTCGTCTGGCAATCCTATTGCCTTCAGAACATGGGATGGCCCTTCTTTTGCTTCACTACAGGCAGAACCTGTTGAAACATATATATCTTTTGTTGCAAGAGCCATTAGAAGAGCCTCTCCGTCAATTCCTTCTATTGAAACACTAATCGTTGAATTGAGTCTATTTTCAGGATGTCCATTGAAATGAACTCCATCTATTTTCTTCAAACTGTCCACTATTTTCTGGGAAAGTTCCTGTATGGTTTTGTTAGTCTTTTCCATCTCTTCTTTCAATATGCTAACTGCTTTTCCCATAGCAATTATTCCAATTACATTCTCTGTTCCGCCCCTCATTTTCTTTTCCTGTTCTCCGTGAATTATTGGATGGATTGGTGTTCCTTTTCTTATATAAAGAAATCCAACACCCTTTAGCCCGTATATTTTATGGGCAGAACCACTCAGCAAATCAACTCCTAAATCATCTACACTCACTTTTATCTTTCCAAGGGTTTGAACTGCATCCGAATGAAAAATTATTCCTTTCTTTTTACATATTTTAGAGATTTCCTTGATCGGTTGTATTGTTCCAATTTCATTGTTTGCATGCATAACAGAAACAATTACAGTTCTTTCATCTATGTTTTTTTCAATAAAGTCAATGTCCACAACACCATATCTGTCGACAGCGATGTAAAGGATTTTTCTAAATTTCTTCTCCAGATATTTGCAGAGGTCAATGATTGAGGGATGTTCAATGGATGAGACTAAAATTGAATCTTTATCAGGGTTTGCCTCAAGGAGTCCTTTTATTGCCCAGTTGTTAGCCTCTGAACCAGAGGAAGTAAAGAAAATCTCTTCTCTTTTCGCTCCAATAAATTTTGCAATCTCCTCCCTTGCCTCCTCAATCATATCCCTCACCTTCTTTCCTATCGGGTAGAGAGAGGATGGGTTTCCAAATAACTCAAGAACCTCTTTTGTCTTTTCTTGAACTCTCGGGTCAATGGGGGTTGTGGCATTGTTGTCCAGATAAATCATTTTATTTAAATTTCATCCAAGGGAAACATAAGGATACCAGATTTCAGTTTTGGATAAAAGTCTGTTGATTTCTCGGGCATTAATTCTCCATTTTCAACTACTTTTTTAATCTCATCAAGACTGACGGGATTAAGAATGAAAATTCCCTGATATCTTCCCTCCTTTACCTGTCTTATTCCATCTAAAATGTTTCTTACATAACTAATGTTCTTTTCAACATTAAAGCCACCCTCGAAAAGAGGCTCTATTTTTTTGAGAATAATGGAATGAAGAATTGAAACATCGAGGCTCTTCCATCCATGAGATTTTTCCTTTTCCATATAATCCATCCAGTTGCTCTTCTCTTTGAGTTTTAATTTAAAAATATTTTTGAAAGATGGGAAATAAGCAATAAAGGAATGTTTCTCTCCCTTCATCAATTCTCTTACTTTCAGCCATTCTTCATCCCTTTCAGGCTCTTTTTCTTTCTTAACCTCAAAATAGGGAGAGAGAATCTCTTCAAAGGAGAAATCAAGGCTCCTAAGCCCCTTTACGAGTCTGTGGGTGGGGAGGATTACAAGGTTTTCGTCCTGAATGGCGAAAAGAGTCATCATTATATAATCGAAAGGTTCTTCTTCAGATTTTCTATTCTTTTCATTTTCTCTTTTGTAAAGGAGAGAAGTCTCGTATCTATGATGCCCATCAGCAATTATAAGTGTTTTTGGAGCAAGGAGTTTTTTGATTTCATTGATAAGGTCGTTTTCTTTGATCACAAATAGAGTATGAATAATTCCGTCTTCATCTTCAACTGAAAATACTTTCTCTTTTTTTCGAATAGCTGAGTCTATAACTTTTCTTATTTTTTCATCTTCATCGTCGTATAAAAGAAATATTTGTTCGGTATTGGTGTTTGTGGCAGTTAAAAGATTAAATCTATCCTCCTTTGGCTTGGGGAAAGTTTTCTCGTGGGGCAAAACTTTTTTGGATGAAAATTCTTCCAATTTAACCGCTCCAATGAGTCCATTTCTCACTTTCTCATTTCCATCCACCTTGAATTTTTGCTGGTAAATATAGAGAGCTTTTTTATCTTCCCTTATAAAAATTCCATTCTTTAGCCATTCATCAATGTAAATTTTAGCTCTCCTATATTTGTTTTTTTCAAAATGGGGTTCGTCATCTTTACCGAGAATAATTCTAACTATGTTGTATGGGGTCCTGTTGTAGTAATCTTCCTGCATTGCGGGAGTTATCCTGTCGTAAGGTTCTGTTATTACATCTTTTAAATTTACCTTTTCTGGATTGTATCTTATTGCTCGAAATTCTTTTATAATTGCCATAATTCCTCCTCTTATGAAAATTTAAAATTTTAAATTCTCATTTATTACCTATATTAAACTTTTAGATTTTGACTTTTAAATTTTGACTTTTAAATTTTGACTTTTGAAACTTATTTCTCTCCAAAGAATTCTTGAAGTATTTTTACAACTTCGAAGCCAGCTCTTTCCTGTCCTTCTTCTGCAGCAGCACCAATATGGGGCGTGCACACAACATTGGGATGGTCTATTAGCGTGAAGTCTTCAGGAGGCTCCTTTTCAAACACATCGAGTCCAGCTCCTTTAACCTTGCCAGAGTTTAATGCTTCAAGGAGGGCTTTCTCATCAACAACTCCACCCCTTGCAATGTTTACGATATAGACTCCATCTTTCATAATTTCAAACTCTTTCTTACCAATCATTCCTTTTGTCTGCTCTGTTAATGGGACATGGATTGTTATATAGTCTGCATTTCTCAAAAATTCTTCCTTTTCAACCTGTTTAACATCGGGATCTGAAATTTTTACAATATCATAGGCAATGATTTCCATTCCAAAAGCTTTTGCCCTTTTCGCTACCTCTTTTCCAATTCTTCCGTAGCCGATTATTCCGAGAGTTTTGCCATAGAGCTCAGTCCCCTCAAGAGTCTTCTTCTCCCATCTGTGTTCCTTCATTGACCTGTCTGCATAAGGAATTCTCCTTGCGAGGGATAGCATTAATCCAAGAGTTAATTCTGCTACTGAGATTGATGTGGCAGTTGGGGTGTTAGCTACTTTTATCCTTTTTTCTTCCGCAGATTTAACATCTATATTGTCAAGACCAATTCCAGCCCTTACTATAATTTTTAGATTTTCTGCGGAATCTATAACTTTCTTTGTAACCTTTGTAGCAGAACGAACCACAATAGCTTCAAAGGGAGGAATTGTCTGAGAAAGCTCCTCTTCCTTCATTCCAGTTTTCACTGTGACTTCAAAATTTTTTATGCTTTCCAGCTCCTCCATCGCTTTTTTATTAAGAAGGTCTGCAACAAGTATTTTCCTCATTTCCATGCCTCCTTAAAAACTTTTTCAGCAGCAGAAATTGATGCACCAAATTCAACGGAATAGTTAAGCTCTGCGAGGGTCATCTCAAGGGCTGATAGAGCTGTAATAATTTCAAAGGCTCCCATATATCCAAGGTGGGCAATTCTGAAAATTTTTCCTTTGTAAGGTTCCTGGCCTTCTGCAATGTAGGCAAGATACTTGTTTCTCATTGTTTTGACAATTTTTTCTCCATCAATTCCTGCGGGAGCTTTTACTGCAGTGCAGATATTGCCAGGGATTTTAGAGAGAAGTTCAAGTTTGAGAGCTTTAACACCTTCTCTTGTTCCTTCTGCAAGAATCCTGTGATGTTCGAAAAGAGCCTCAAGCCCTATTTTCTTTATGAGCTCAAGGGATTTTTTCTGCTGAATTATAAGAGAGATTGCAGGAGTAAAAGGTGTTGTCTGCTTTTCGAGGTTTTTCTTATATTTTTTGATATCAAAATAGAACTTGGGAAGTTTTGAAGTTTCAACCATTTTCCAGGCTTTCTCAGAGAATGCAATGTAGGCAAGACCTGGAGGAACCATTAGAGCTTTCTGGGATGCGGAGACGAGAACATCAATTCCCCACTCATCCATCGGGCATGGAGTTGCTCCAAGACCAGAAATGGCATCAACTATTAGAATTGCCTCGTAATTCTTGCAGACATCTCCATATCCTTTAATGTCATAAACCGAACCAGAGGAAGTTTCTGAAAGGGTTGCAAGAATTGCCTTTGTATCAGGGTTTTCTTTTAGTTTCGCTTCAAGCTGTTCTTTTGTAAATGGCTCTCCCCATTCAAGGACAATCTCAACAGCATTTAAGCCGTAAGCCTTTGCTATCTGTCCCCATCTTTCACCAAATTTTCCTCCGTTGAGCACAATAACTTTTTCTCCTGGAGAAAGAGTGTTTGTAACAGCTGCCTCCATTCCTCCTGTTCCTGAAGAAAGAAGGATATAAACTTCTCTCTTCGTCTGGTAAACATACTTTAAATCCTCTGAAACCTCCATGAATATCTTTGAAAATTCTGCAGTTCTGTGATGAATTATTGGCTCAGCAGCCACTGATAGAGTTTCAAATGGTATTGGAACGGGCCCGGGTGATAAAAGATAGTACTTTTTAATCATAATACCTCCTTTTAAAAAGTTAAAATTAATAAGTTAAAAGTAAATAATAAATATAATTTTCTTTGTTTTTTTACCATCACCTTTTGACTTTTTCCTTTTCATAATATTTGGTATCAGATTCTAAGATAACCAAAAGATTTTTTAATGTCAAATTTTTTATCGGAAATTTGAATTATCAATCGGGAGATAAATTGTTACCTTAGTCCCCTTACCTTTTTCGCTTTCTATGGCTATATTCCCTCCATGTTTTTTTATGCAGTTGTAAGAAATTGTCAAACCAAAACCAGTACCAATAGTTCCTTTTGTTGTAAAGAAGGGATCAAAGACCTTAACAGTATTTTCTTGGTCTATTCCTTTGCCTGTGTCCTTTATCTCAATGCAAACATTTGGTTTCTGAAAGTAAGTTGTTATTTCTATAACACCTTCTTTTTCAATTGCTTCTATGGAATTATATATAACATTTAATAATGCACTTTCGAGCTCACCTCTATTACCTTTTATAATAGGAATATCTCCTAACCTTGTTTTTATTTGTATTTCCTTCCCTTCTTCCTTTGCCTTATCTTTCCACTTCGGCCTTGTAAGATCAATAGCATCAAAAATCAAAGAATTAATGTCTACCTTCTGCGTCCCAATTCCATATTCTTTTGCCTGGGCAAACTCTATGAGTTTACCTGTAATTCTAACCCCCTCTTTCACCATATTTTCGATTGTTTCAGCACTTTTTAATATCCTTTCATTTTTTGTAGTTTCTTTTATTAAACGAGTTCTCCCTGAAATAATTGTAAGTATGTTGTTGAAATTATGGACAAGCCCTTCGGAAAGCTCTGCCATTGCTTTCCACCTTTCTGTTTCTATGATTAATCGTTCAAATCTCTCCCTCTCTGTTATGTCACGGAATATTACATGAATCAAATACCCTCCTATGAGTTTTGTGCTTATCTCAACGGGGACAATCGTTCCATCGCTTTTTTTCAATTCTATTCTGGGGCTATATGTAGAGGTTTTTTCAGAAGTATCTTGAACAAGCTCTTTAAGGGAGCTCTTTTCTATGTCGAGAGAAAGGATAGATTTACCTTCAAGTTTTTCAGAATATCCTAAAATCCTCTCTGCCATCTCATTGGCGGCTTCAATTTTCATTGTTGATGTATTAATTATGAGAATTGCCTCTCCCGCCCTTTCAAAGAAATCCCTGTATTTTTCCTCTGATTTTCTTAGTTCCTCTGTCCTCTCTTTAACCTTTTCTTCAAGGAAATCTTTTGCCTCCCTGAGCTCTCTCTCTCTTCTGGCAAGATTTTCAGCCATTGAATTAATGCTTTGGACGAGCTCCTCAAACTCTTCCATTTCGATTGAAGGAATTCTCTTTTCGTAATTCCCGCGAGAGATTTCTGTTAAATGATTGGACAAGGTTCCTATGGGTTTAGCAATTAGATTTGCGATCTGGCTATTTAAAAAGGACATTGCAAGAAATAGCAAAACTCCAAGAATTATAAATGAAAATCTTGCCTTTGCCAATCCTTTATTGATATTCTCTGTGGAAAAGGTGAGAAGAATTATTCCCCATGGCTTTGAGGAGCCCTCCACTTTTACAGGGACATAAACATCGATAACAGGAATTTTTCCTCTTTCTAAGTATAAAGTATAGGGCTTTGAGATTTCGATTTTGAATGATGAAAAATCAGGAAAAGAAATAAGGAATTTTTTTCCGATCAAGTGTTCTTCTTGGCTGGCTACTCTAACAACTTTTTCTCTATCAAGGATTATAATGGAAGTTAGCTCTGGATGTTTTATATTTTTTGCAAGCCTTTGAAGTTCTTCCCAGTCATAGTAAAGAAAGAAGAGAAGTGAGGATTCAACAAAAGTATTGGCTAAGAGCTCAGCACGGTTTATGAGGTTTCTTTTAAACGAACTTCTCATAAATATTTCAGCAGTCAAGAGTATAAGAATAACCAGGAGCAAAATAGTGATTGTCATAAACAAAAAGATCTTCTGTCTGTATGAAATTTTCATTTCTTTATCTTTATAACTCTAAAATCAGTATCTATTAAGCCATTGTAGGAAACTCTAAGTCCCTCAATATTTTTTCGAACAATCAGAACAACCTTATTTGTAAAAAGAGGAATAATAGGAACGTCTTCATAGATATGTTTTTCAATTTCTTGATAGATCTTAATTCTCTTACTGTAATTATTTTCCTCGAGGACTTTAAGGATTAATCTGTCTACTTCTGAACTTGAATAATTAGAGCAATTGACTGGAGATTTTGAATAAAATAAAGGATACAGGATTCCAAATGCTTCAGGCATATCAGCATGATATGTTTGGATAAACATCTGAAATTTTTTTGTGTTAAGAATGCTCCAGTATTCTTCTTGAGAAACTTTTTTCGGTCTCAAATCAAGTCCCAATTTAGCAAATTCGTCTCTTATTAAAGAGATAAATTTATTGTTGTAAGGTGTCTCGGAATAGTAAGGAAGATGGATAGGATCAATTTTTTTCTCTCTTATGATATCATCAATAATTTTTTTTGCCTCAGAAAAGTTATACTCTCCATAAGGAAAAGAAACCTCATATCTGTGAAGTTTTCGGGGGACAGCGTATGGAAAATATATACAATGGTTACCCAGCTCCTCTGCAATCCTTTTTCTGTTTATACCTAAAAAAAGAGCTTTCACAAAATCTTTATTATTGAAAGGATAAATTGAAAGGTTGACAGTAAGAAAAGTTACTGCATGGAGCTCTTCCTCTATTTCTATTGCATCAGCGTCGGGAGGGAGCTTAAAAAAAATGCTTCCTGGGGAGAAGAATATATCAACCTCCCCTTTTTTAAAGCGAGAAAACCTCTCTTCCACAGGAATTCCTAAATAATCAATTAGAATGATTCTTTCTATTGATGGAGCACCAGCAAAGTGATCGGGGTTTTTCGCAAGAGTCACTTTTTTCCTTTCTATTTTTTCGATGAAAAAGGGGCCTGAACCTATGAGTTTTCCATCCTTATCTTCATAAACTATTTTAAAGGCAGGGTTTGCAAGAATGTAAAGAAAAAATGGATATTTCTGCGATAAACTTATTTCAATGTCATATTTCGACTTTAAAGAAATTCTCCTTCTTGCTTCTTCCCAGGAACCATTCTCTTTTCCGACTAAAATTCTAAAAAATTCTTTTACAATAGGATCTCTTTCGAGAGCTTGGTTATATAACCTTTCCAGGGATTTTAGGAAATCCCCAGCCTCAACATTTTTTCCATTTTGAAATTTTACATTTTTCTTAAGTTTAAACTCATATATAAGACCGTCAGGAGAAATCTTCCAGAAGTCTGCAATGTCAGGGAGAATTCTTTGATAACTATCAAGTTTTAATAGGCCGTTATAGACATTATTCAAAACAAGCCAATCTTCCAAAAAGGAATATCCAGCTGGGTCATAGAATTTACTGGAGCTAATTTCAGAGATAGGCCAGAAGATTTTTAATGTGTTTTCTGAAGAGAAAGAGAGGATTGGAAGAAAGATAAAAAAAAGCAAGGTTAAAAGTTTTACTTTCATAATTAAATTTATACCAGAATTTTTCAAAAATTAAAAGATAGAGTGAGAAGTCTGACAAATTATGTGCTATAGATCACATTATTTAGCTTCTATCTTCTTTCTCGACAGTCTTGCCTTAGTTGATTTGTTCGTGTTGAAAATAATATCAAGCGAGTAAATCCTTATAAAAACTGGTAATTTATTACTCTTTGATTTTGCTTTCCGATATTAATATAATAGTTTTCTTAATTAGATTTTTTAAAAGGAGTCATTTATGGAAAAGGATGAAATCCTTGAAAATGAGGAGGCAAAGAAAAGGAGGAAAAATCCTTCAAAAACTCCTCATTCTGTAATCATTGTTCCTGAACTATGTAAGGGGTGTGATATATGTGTTTCGGTTTGTCCCACAGGGGTTCTCCTTCTCGAAGATGACGAAAGTTCAGTCCATGGTGTAATTGCCAAGGTGGATGCTCAGGAATATTGCACCGGTTGTATGCTCTGTGAATTGAGATGTCCCGATTTTGCAATCTATGTTGATCTTGAAAAAAGAGGAGAAGGAGAACTCAGATTTTATAGGGAGGCTAAAATTGAGAAAGAAGGTTATACTGCCAGGTAATTATACAGTAGCGGAAGCAGCTGTTGCTGCAGGGTGCAGGTTTTATGCAGGCTATCCAATAACTCCGTCTTCCGAGCTTGCAGCGAGGATATCTGAACTTCTTCCTGAAGTTGGAGGAGTATTTATTCAAATGGAAGATGAAATTGCCAGTATGGGTGCAGTTATAGGAGCTTCTCTTTGCGGGCTTAAATCAATGACTGCTACATCTGGACCTGGTTTTTCCCTGAAACAGGAACATATTGGAATGGCATGTATTGCTGAGGTTCCATGTGTAATTGTAAATGTAATGAGGGGTGGACCTTCAACAGGATTACCAACCAAGCCTTCCCAGGGAGATGTTATGCAGGCAAGATGGGGAACACATGGAGATCACTATTTGATTGTTCTTGCTCCTACTTTTCCCAATGAAGTTTTTATTACAACAATAAATGCCTTCAATTTTTCTGAAAAATTCAGAACTTCTGTTATTATCCTTCTTGACGAGGTTCTTGCTCACTCCCATGAAGTTATAGAGATTCCAGATCCTTCTGAGTACAAAATAATTGACAGGGAGCCTCCTTCCAATGACAAGAAAGATTTGAAAATTTATGAAAGGGAGATGGGGAAACCCCCTGTCTATCCCAATTTCTTTTCAGGATGGACAATTCATATAGAAAGTCTCGAACATGATGAAAAAGGTTATCCCACAACAGTTCCTTCTAAGGTGGAGAAACTTCAGCTTTTAAGAAAGAGGAAAATAGAAGATAATCTCGATGAGATAATTCTCTGGAAGGAGCACATGCTTGAAGATGCTGAAGTAATGGTCTTTGCTTTTGGAACATCAGGTCGTTCGGGACTCTCAGCAGTTAATATGGCAAGAAAGGAAGGGATAAAAGCAGGTCTTTTTCAGCCATTAACCATTTGGCCCTTCCCTGAGAAAATTTTGAAAGAAAAATTTAAGAAAATAAAAAAAGTAATTGTGGCAGAGATGAACTTTGGACAGATAATTTATGAGATTGAAAGGGTTGCAGATGATAGTGTAAGGGTTGAGGGTGTTTTAAAAATGGATGGGACCCCTGTCTCTCCTTTTCTAATCCTTTCAAAAATTAAGGAGGTTCTCAAATGATAGGATACGAGAGATATCTTAGATATGAGACTTTTCCAACATACTGGTGTCCTGGATGTGGAATTGGAATTGCATTTAAAGCTATGGCAATGACATTTGATAAATTGGGCTGGGATCCCAATGACATTGCTGTGATTTCTGGAATAGGTTGTACAAGCAGAATTACTACCTATGTCAATGCCAACACCTTGCACACAACCCACGGAAGAGCATTAACCTTTGCTACAGGGATAAAGCTTGCAAGACCTGACAAAAAAGTTGTTGTTTTTTCTGGTGATGGCGATACCCTTGCCATAGGAGGGAATCATTTCCTTCATGCATGCAGAAGAAATCTTGATATAAAGTTGATAATTGTGAATAACTCTGTATATGGGATGACTGGGGGACAGGTATCTCCAACCACTCCTGTAGGATTTCTTACAGAGACAACACCCTATGGAAATATAGAACCCGCTCTTGATTCTGTGAAGGTGGCAATAGCTGCAGGGGCTACTTATGTTGCAAGGGAAGCTGTTACAAGACCCTTCTTTCTACAGAAGGTTATAGAAAAAGCTTTTTCCCATAAAGGTTTTTCAGTGGTGGAAGTGATTTCTAACTGTCACATAAATTTAGGTAGGAAAAATAAGTTAAGAACACCATTGAGGATGCTTAAGTGGCTGGAGAGTAGAATGGTTCCCCTTTCAAAGGCTCAAACAATGAAACCTGAAGAGCTTGAAGGTAAAATTATTGTTGGTGAGTTTGTTGAAATTGAAAGACCGGAGTATACAGAACTTTATTTCAATGAGATAGTGAAAAAGGCCATGGAAATGAAAAGAGAAAAGGAAGAGCTTGAGGAGGAGTCAAGAGGAGACTGAAGGAGGAAATTATGAAAGACCATTTTGAAATTAGATATAGCGCAATTGGAGGTCAGGGAATAATTACAGCAGGAGCAATTCTTGCCGAAGCTATTGTCCATTATGAAAATAAATATGCTACCCAGAGCCCAACTTATACTTCTCAGGTGAGGGGTGGACCTACAAAGGTTGATGTGATAATTGATAAGAATGAGATTATTTATCCATATGCTACAGCCATTGATTTTTATCTCAGCACAGGAAACAGCCCCTTTCATCTGTATTTAAAAGATATAAAGGAAGATGCAATTGTGGTGGTAGATTCTAATCTTGTTGAGGAATTTGACCCAAAGAAATGGAAGGTTTACAAGGTTCCAATAATTGAAGCCACTAAAAGCCAGATTGGAAACATTGTTGTTACATCCGTAGTTGCCCTTGCAATTACTGTTAAACTAACTGGAATAATCTCTGAGGATTCTCTGAAAAAAGCAGTTTTAAGAATGGCTCCAAAAGGAACAGAGTCAATGAATCTTGATGCAATAAGGCTTGGATACGAGCTTATTGAGGGGAAAAAATAAAAGAGCGAGAAAAGTGAGAAGGAAAATTTAAAATTGAAGATTGTGAATTTTAAAATACAAAATAAAAGAACTTTAATCAATTTATTAAGCCGCAAGGAGTGCAAGACAAGTTATAAATTTGTTAATTATATTAGGTAAAAGAAAGGTTCAGGAGTAAAGAATATTGCTCAAAGCTCCTGGCTATCAGCTGTGAGCTATGAGCCTGAATTTTAAAGATGGATTTAGTTTTACTCACAGGGCTTCAAAAGCAGTTTTACGCTAATTTAACTGTTTTAAAAAAAATCCATGGATTGAAGCCTGATGAGATTTTATCCTTTCATTCAAAGGATTTTCTAAATTTAGGATTAAATGAGAAGGAGGCAGATTTAATAGTTTCAAAGGAAGTTTTTAAAAAAGGGGAGGAGGAGTTAAAAAGAGCAGAAAAAGCAAATGTTTCGATAGTTCCAAATCACTCAAAAGATTTTCCCCTTCTTCTAAAAGAAATTCAATATTGCCCTTTTGTAATTTATCTAAAGGGGAAAAAAGATGTTCTTTCAAAGCCTGCAGTTTCAATAGTGGGGACAAGGAATTGTTCATCTTATGGAAGAGTAGTGACAGAGAATCTATCTTCAGAGCTGTCTAAAAGAGGATTGGTAATTGTTAGCGGTCTTGCAAGAGGAATTGATACAATTGCTCATTCCTCCGCTATTGAGAAAGGAGAAACCATTGCAGTCCTTGGCTCAGGAGTTGATAGGATTTATCCACCCGAAAATAGAAAGCTTGCCTCAAAAATTGAAGAAAGAGGAGCATTAATTTCAGAATTTCCTCTTGGAACAAAATCGCTCCCCTTTCACTTCCCTATGAGAAATAGAATAATAAGTGGGCTTTCTTATATTACAGTTGTTGTGGAAGCCTCGGAGAAGAGCGGTGCTCTCATAACGGCAAAGTGGGCTCTGGAACAAGGAAAGGATATTCTTTCTGTTCCAGGCCCCGTAACCTCTAAGGAGAGTAAAGGAAGTAACCTCCTGATTAAACAGGGCGCAAAGCCAGTTCTCTCATGGGAAGATGTGTGGGAGGAAATTCCCCCTTACATCAAAAGTGGGCTTTCGGAGGAGATGGAAGAATCCAAACCCAATCTTACTTCAGAAGAGGAGAGAATCCTTTCTCTAATACCCTTAGATTATGAAATAACCATTGATGAACTTTCCCTTTCTTCAGGATTCCCAGTTTATGAAATTTTTCCAATTCTATTTCAACTTGAATTGAAAGGACTGATAATTGAAAACCCTGGCAAGTCTTATCAAAGAAGGATAAGGTGAAACCGTATAAGGCTTCTTCCTTTTCTTTCAAATACAAAAGAGGAGAGGGGAAAGCCCTTGATAGTATTAATCTTCAAATTGAGGAAGGAGAATTTTTGGGAATAATCGGAAAAACAGGGGTAGGAAAAACAAGCCTTACTCTAACCATGAATGGAATAATACCCCATTTTTTAAAGGGATATCTGGAAGGGTCAGTTTATATATTTGGAAAAGATTTAAAAACCAACAAAATCAATGATTTTTTCAAAGATGTGGGAATTGTTTTTCAGGATTTTGAAACCCAGATTTTTTCTTCCTCCGTAGAAAGAGAAATATTGTTCGGGCTTGAAAATCTCGGTATAAAAAGGAAAGAAATGGAGGAAAGACTTGGATTTTTCTCCAGAAAAATGGGGATTTGTCACCTATTGAAAAGGAATCCTTTACTTTTGTCGGGAGGTGAAAAGCAGAGGGTGGTTGTTACAGCAATTCTTGCAATGCAACCTTCCCTTCTTGTTTTTGATGAGCCCACAACGGATATGGACCCAGAGAGTAGAGAAGAGCTTTACTCTCTTTATAAAGAATTAAAGGGAAAGAAGACAATAGTGGTTGTTGACCACGAAATTGAAAGATTACTGGATACCGACAGAATTATTTTCCTTGATGGAGGAAAGATTGTTGAATCAGGAAAGCCTGAAGAAATTTTTTCTAATCCACAATTGTTTGAAAAATATTCAATGAAGCCTCCTGATATACCAGTTTTGTTCAGGAAGTTAGGAAGTGATGAGATCCCTGTTTCTGTTGAAAGGGCAAAGGAAATTTTTGATAAAAAAGGATACAGAATTCTTCCATGGGAAGAAAGGGAAAGACCTTCTAAAAAAATAATTGAAGTTTCCAACCTCTCTTTTTCTTATGGCTCTAATTCTGTTCTTGAGGATATAAATATTGAAATCATGGAAGGCGAACTTGTGAGCATAATTGGACCAAATGGGAGTGGAAAATCAACCCTTCTGAAATTAATCTCAGGAATTCTTCCTTTGAAGGAAGGGAAAATTTTTATAAAGGGAAAAAAGATAAGAGAGTTAAAGGAGCAAATAGATCAAATGGTTGGATTTGGGTTTCAGAATCCCGATTACCAAATTTTTAAAGAGAGTGTCTTAGAAGAAGTTGGATTTTCCCTGGAGCTTTCGGGGATAAATGGCAATGAAAAAGAAAGAAGAAGCGAGGAGATTCTTTACCTTCTGGGTTTGCTGGATAAAAAAGATAAAGACCCCTTTACCCTCTCAAAGGGAGAGAGGCAGAAGCTTGTTGTGGCTTCAATTCTTGCAACAGAGAAGGAGATAATAATCCTTGATGAGCCTACCACTGGACTTGACCCCTTTGAAGTGGAGAAAGTAGTTGAGATAATTAAAACTTTAAAGAAGAAAGGAGTTACAGTTATCTTTGTGACCCATTCCCTTGAACTTGCCTTTGCTTTTTCTGATTGGATAATAGTTCTTAAAAATGGAAAAATCTTCATGCAGGGGAGATCGAGAGAAATCCTTGCCAAAAGAGAAGAGTTTGAATCCGTCTTTCCCCGAATTCCATCCTTTTTAAGATTCTCCCAGATAACAAGCGGGTACTTCCTTTCCCTTGAGGAAGCTTTAAAGAGGATAAATAAATGATTTTTGAGGAAAGTTTAGCACCAAAATTAGACCCGAGAGTAAAGCTTCTTGCACTCATATTTTTCTTTTTAATATGTCTTCTCCCGTCTAAACTTTATGCGTCTTTTGCTCTCTTCTTTTTCTCTCTTCTTCTTTCTTTTTCTTTGAAAGTAATAAAAAATGTTTACAAAGCAAGAGTACTTCTATTGACTGTTTTATTTTTCACCGTCATCCTCTGGTTAATTTCAAAGGGTTTAGAATTCTTAGAAACCTCCATCTCCATTGGTTTTAAACTTAATTCCATGATTGTTGGTGGCATTATGTTTATTTCAATTACAAGGCAGGAAGAACTTTTTTTTGCATTAAGAAAATTTTTCGTTCCATTCCGACCCGCATTTGCCATTTCTCTATCCATGAGATTTGTCCCGATTATTTTAAATTTGATAGAAATTGTTGTTCAGGCTCAAAAGGTAAGAGGTTATAAAATAAGCGGTAATCCTCTGAACAAAATTAAAAAGACCATTCCGCTTATTGGTCCTGTCCTCCTTTATGTTCTAAGATGGACGGACAAACTTTCCATTGCTCTTGAGGCAAGAGGGTTTTCATCCACCAGCAGGGTTGGTTATTATGAGTGGAAGATGAGTTTAAAGGATTTTTTGTTTCTTCTCCTCTTTCTATTTTTCTTTTCGTTCTTTCTTTTCCTGAGAATGAAAAAGCTGATTTAAAGTAGATAACCTGATACGGATAGACAAAAGAACGAAAGAGCTGAGGTTTTTAATTAAAGCCTGCACACTTCAGAGCTTTGTCTTTTTTAATATCGTCAGTCACAAACCATTGGTCTTAATTTTTTCATAAAGACTTTACAATCTTTCAAGTTTGTAATATTCTTTTTCATTAAATTCATTTTTGGAGGAATTAAAATGAAGTTTTCATCAATTCGTGAAATAATTGAATATGCAAAAGAAAAAGAGGAAGAAGCAAGATATTACTACAGTGAAACTGCCAAATACACTAACAGTCAAAGGATAAAGGAACTTTTTGAAAGACTTGCGAAGGAAGAAGAAAATCACAAAAAGGTTCTTGAAGAGCTGAAGATTGAGGAGATAAGCAAACAAGTTGAAGGAGTCACACTGCCAAAGATTAAAAGTGAGGAAATAAAAGTAGGTATGAAATATTCGCCAGATATGAGTCCGAAGGAACTGCTTGAGTTTGCAATTGAAGAAGAGAAGAAAGCATTTTATCTTTACACAGAGATGGAAGAGATTTCGGAAAGTAAAAAAGTGAAAGACCTTTTTCGTTTTCTTGCAATGCAGGAAGCTTATCACAAAGCAAAGCTTGAGAATGAACTGGAAAATCTTAAGAAATGAAAGTTGAATTAATATCCATAACACCTGATGCAGAAAAAGTCATAGAGCTTGCAGGAAGAACATCCTATCTCTCCTTTGACAGAATGACATCTCTTCCTCTTTTAGAAGCCATTTCAGAAAACAATGAGATAATGGTATTCAGGGTAGAGGATAATCTTTCTTTTGAGAGTCTTTCTGAGGGTGATTCTTTTGAATATGGTGGAAAAAGATGGAAAATAAGAAAAAAATGGAGAAATTCAGCCCATAAATTCATAGAAATGCTTATAAGGACAGGGCATCTTTCGGTTCTTGAGCATGCAATGGCAACATTCAGACTTGAAGGTGGTTCTCGCTCATTCACCCATCAACTTGTCCGACACAGAATAGCCTCATTTACCCAGCAATCCCAGAGGTATGTTGAGGAAGCGGGCTTTAAATATGTTGTCCCACCTTCAATTGAAAAGAACCAGGAGGCAAAAGAGATTTTTAATGATTTCATTGAATCCGCAAAGAAAACTTATAAAAAGCTAAGATACCTGGGTATACAAAAAGAAGATGCAAGGTTTGTTCTTCCCAATGCTGTTTGCAGCGAAATAGTAATCTCAGCTAATTTCAGGGAATGGCGTCATATTATTGAGCTCAGGGGTCATCCAACAGCCCAGTGGGAAATCAGGAAGATGGCAATAGAAATCTTAAAAATCCTGAAAGAAAAAGCTCCATCAGTGTTTTTTGATTTTGAGTTTAATGATGAAAGAGGGTGTGTGGTAAAGATGATTGAATGACCTTAAATTGAAAAACTAAATTTGTATTATGAAAGATGATTTAGAATTACTCGCCATTGACAAAAAATTAGAGCAGAAAGCTTTGTTTTATTTCAAATTCTTTTCAATAATTTTTTTTTGTGGGTTTATCTGGCTTATTATACAAAAAAACAATTTGGTAATAAAGTATTTTAGAAAAGAGTTTTTATTATACAATTTAATTTTAGCTATTCTTTTAACCTTGTTATATTTTGCATTTTTGAAATTTAAAAAGGAAGTTCTAAGAATTCTTTTGATTTTTCTTCTATCCATCCTTTTCTTTTTAGTGCCTTTTAAAAAAGATATTTCTCAGTGTGGAGATGCACCTGAATGGATAGAGTTATCTACAAAAAATATTATTACAGGTTCGGAAATGCTTTCTAATTTTACACATTATATTTTCCAAAAATTAATGCTTTTATTCGGAGTTGTTCCAGTGAGGTCTTTTGGTTATCTTTCTTCTTTTTTCGGGATCTTACATCTTCTTGCCCTGTATAACTTAGCAAAAACTCTTTGGGAAAAAGCTCCTCAACAAGCTTTATTCTTTTCATTATCCCTTTCCATATCTGCAACTGGCTTTTTTATTCGTTATCCTGAAAATGCCTTTTTGGCTCTTCCCTTTCTTGTTTTTGCGTTGAACTATGCGATTAAATACATAAAATTTAAAAATGAAAGTCTAAAATATTTATTTCTGTATTCATTGTTTTTTACAATAGCCTGTCTTTTTCATGGCTTTGCCCTATTTGCTTTTTCTTTTTTCGCCATTTTACCTTTTCTTAAAAAGAACTACAAAAATGCATTTTTTTGCTTGGTGATTGTTTTAGCGCTGTTTGCTTTTTTAGTTTTTTTTACATGGCATCTTCTTAAATTTTCAGGATTTCTGGTGCATTTACACCATGGAAGGGTTTTCATGGGTTCAACATATCCCTTTGTGGATGCTTTTAATCAAACAAAATTCTATGATTTGAAAATACCTTTTTTCTCTAAAATTCATATTTCAAGCATTTTATTTTCCCTTTTTATTTCGTTTCCTTTTTCCATTTTTGTCTTCCCTCTAACTTTATTAGTTAAAGAAATTAGCAACACTGAAATTCTCCTCTTGTTAATGTCTTTTTTTCAGTTGATTTTCATAGTTTTCTGGAATCCTGATCTTGGAATATGGAGGGATATAGATTTATTTCTTACCCCTTCTTTTTTCATTTCCTTAGTTTATACTAACTTTATAATTAAATTTACAGACAGAAATTACAAATTAATGCCTCCATTTCTTTTTTGGGCATATTTGTTCAGTGGAATTCCTTATGTAATTTTTAAATGAAATATGCTTATTTTAGTAATTCTATCTTATGCTCTCTTCTTGCCCCAATGGGAGATAAATAAGCCTGTTTTTAATTTTAAAACAGAATTTGAGCTTGATCTTGACAGAGATGGTTTCACTGATTTTCTATCCCTCTCTTCAGGTAAGTTAGCCCTTAGCTCTAATAAATTGAGAATAACAAGGATTCAGAGATTCAACCCTTTATATGCCATCGTTAAAGATAATGAGATCTGGCTTTCAAATTTGGCAAAAGCATTGACCTATGAAAAGGGAACAGTTATTTTAAGGAGACTTAGTTTAAAGGAACAGATCTGGCTGAGAATGTATAGACTTGAAACTTGGAGAGCAAATATTCTTACATTTAATCTTCTTCTTACTTTAATCACTATTCTTATTTCGCTTGAAAAAATTTATAGATTTACTAATACTATTATTTTCAGAAATTTTAACAAAAAAGAAACTAAAATTCCTTTTGAAAACATTTTTTGGCTTATTACATTTTTACTTTTTGTCCTTTTACTTGCTCTAACTAAAAATTTTCTCTATGTATCATGGATATGGGGGATCTCATTAATTCAATATTCTTTTCTGCATTTTCTTCCAAGCAAAAAATTATTACTGAAAATTATTGGATTATTTCTAATAGTGTTTGTTTTCTTTTTCATTTACCTCTCATATTTTGGATTCTGGATACCAATCTTTTGATCTCCGCAGAATTTCTGCATGGCTTCAAAAGGTTCCATTGGAATTCTCATCTTAAATGTTTTTAATGCAACTAAAATATTTCTCGTGAACTTCTTTAATGTCAATTTTCCCCTAATTGATTCAAGATACTCACTTAAATCACCACATTCCATGGCTCTTTTGGCATAATTTACTTTCATGTTGTCAGAATTTTCTTCGATTCTTGCTAAAATCCACTCCAAAGGCATGTACTTCTCATGCCCGGGTCTTCCCCTTTTATCTATGTAAAATCTACTTGCAATTGGGTCCGCTAACCCTAACATATCAAAAACATGAACTTTTGAACCAGCGACGAAACCAGAAATTCCGATATTTTCATGATAAAGGAAAGACCTTTTTTTCGATCGAATTGCTTTTACTCTTGCATTCATTCCTAGACCATAAAGTCCACATTTTTTGTAATCTACTATTTTTACAGGATTTCTAATGCTTGCACAGGCTATATAATGCGCTCTTTCATTAGTAATTCCATATCTATTGGTGTTTTTATAGGGAATTCTTAACAATATTCCACAAATAATACACCATGTCACTGCTGAACCGATTAAGAAATTATAAAAATGGGTTTTATTTAGGGGAATTGAAGGAATTGATATAAATATAGAGAAGAAACTTGGCAGAAGAAATCTTCCATGCATGAAATCTCCGCCGATAAAAACAACATAAGTTATGTGAAATAATCCAAGAATAAAAAAGGATGTATAAACAATTGATTCCTTTCTCGAAATTCTTAGACTCTTATAAGCTAAAATAATCAAGATGCAAAGAATGGTTGGAATGTAGAGAGCATAAGGAGAAATGAAATCCCAAAGATATATTAGCCCCTGTCTCATGTTTAGTTTGAAAGCCTCCTTTGCAAAAGTGGGATTTGGGAAAATAGATGCAAAATACCCCATTCTGAATATTTGGTAGAAAAGAGGAAAAAGAAAAGAAAAAATTAGAAATTTAAGGATTCTTCGCAAATCAATTTTTTCCTGATGAAAGAAGGCTAAGATTATTATTGTTACAATCATGAAACCAACCCAGAATATTCCCAAGTCAGGTCTTATAAGAGTTCCTAAGCTAAACCATAGAAGAACAAAATTTAATTTTTTGGGTTTTTCCAAAAAATAAATCCGTAAAAAGAAAGAGACACCCAGCCATAAAAAGGCAAGTCCTGTCTCCAATCCTGAAGTAGCAAAGTCCCAGAAAGTGGGAAGAGAAGCAATTACAAAAGCTCCCAAGGGGATATGTAAGCTATTTCTTTCATTTTTTATTATTTTAATCCCTCCAATTATTCCAAATAAGAGCCCAAGGCAAGAAAATGTTAGTCCAAGCCAAACTGCACTAAGTTCTATTGATTTTGTAATTATTGCTGACAGAGAAAGGATTGCCACCCACAAAGGGTGTGTATAAGCTTCTACCCTTTCATCAATGTTATAGACAGGTCCATAGCCTGAAATCAAATTGTCTACCACTCTAAAACTTATAAATGCATCTTCAGAATTCCATCTATGGATATATCCCTCACAGAATAAAAATAAAACTGGGGTCAGAATTATAAGGATTTGAACCAGTTTTTTCCACTTCATTTCTTAACCCTCCCTCAAAGCTCCATTTCCCATTATAAGTTTTCTATCACATTCATTGGCAATTTTTTCATTGTGGGTTACAACGATTGTAGTTAAATTTTCAGATTGATGGAGTTCTTTTATCAAAGAAAATACCTCGCTTGCTGTTTTTGGGTCTAAATTTCCTGTAGGTTCATCAGCAAAAAGAATTTTCGGCTTGTGGACAATTGCCCTTGCTACTGCTACCCTCTGACATTCACCTCCTGAAAGCATTGACGGCTTATGTTCAACTCTTTTTTCAAGACCAACTTTCTTTAAAATTTCATAAGAGATTTCTAAGGCTTTTCTCTTTTTTATTCCTCTTATTAATAAAGGAATTGCGACATTCTCAAGGGCTGTAAACTCCTGAAGGAGAAAATGAAACTGGAAAACAAATCCAAGATATTCTCTCCTGAATTTTATTAACTTTTCAAAGGAAAGACTTGTAATTTCGATATTTTCGCAGAAAATCCTTCCTGATGTTGGTCTGTCAATTGTCCCCAATAAGTTTAGAAGAGTTGTTTTTCCAACTCCTGATACTCCCATTATGCACAAAAGTTCTCCTTTTTTAACGGAAAAATTTAGATCTGAAAAGACTTCAAGTTCGCCCGCTGGTGCAGTGTAAACCTTTCTTAAGTTTTCTACCTTTATGAGATCATTCATATTTCAAAGCTTCAGCAGGATTTACTCGGGATGCCCTTGTAGAAGGGAAAAGGGTAGAGGAGAAAGATATGGCAAGGGAAATCAGAACTATTAAAATAATATCTTTTAATTCAGGCTTGAATGGAACATAGGAGATTTGGTAAATATCTATGGGAACTTTTATCAATTGAAACCTATTAGCAATGAAACACCAAATTAGTCCAAGAATAATTCCTGATATTGCTCCGAAAATTCCAATAACAGCTCCCTGTAAGAAAAAAATTCTTCTTATCATCCCCTTTGAGGCTCCCATGGAAATTAAAATTCCAATATCCTTTGTCTTCTCCATCACCATTAGAATAAGTGATGCAATTATGTTCAAAGATGCAACAAGAACAATAAGAGAGATTGTAAAGAAGATTACTTTCTTTTCGAGTTTGAGGGCTGAGAAAAGAGATCTGTTAAGTTCCATCCAGGATGTTACAAGAAATGAGTAATCAAGATTTTTTCTTATTCTGTCTGAAAATTCTCCCGCTTTGAAAATATCCTTTATAGTTATATGAAGAAAAGAAACCCTGTCCTTCATTTTGAAAAAAAGCTGAGCATCTTGAATTGGAATTATTGCTGTTGTAGAGTCGTATTCGTGAAGCCCTGTGGAGAAAATACCGCTTACTTTAAAACTTTTACTTCTTGGAATAAGACCGAAGGGGGAAAGGGTAAATGAGGTTGATATAACATTTATAGAATCCTCTATGTTAACTCCAATACTTCTGGCAAGTTCCTTTCCAATGATTACCTCTCCTTTCCCCGGAATTCTCCCCTTTTCAATTTTTTTTAACCAACCCCTTTTTTCCAGCTCAAAATTGAGACCTCTTATCCCCGCTGGAACAGCCCTCCACTCAGATGAGACAAGTCCCATCCCGTAAACAATAGGGGTTATGGAGACTATCTCTCCTTTTTTGTCCATTTCTTTTATTTTATTTGAAAGAGATTCCCAGTCTCTTATCCCCTCTCCACCAATATCGGAAATAATAATATGGGATGTGGCGCTCAAAATTTTTGATTGAATATCTTTGTGGAAACCTGTCATTAACGCAAGGGCAATAACGAGAGCCATCACACCAATTGTTATTCCAATTATAGAGACAAGAGAAATCACAGAAATAAAAGCCTGTTTTCTTTTTGCTATAAGATATCTTTTGGCAACAAAGAGTTCAAATTTCATTGATTCAGTCTTTTGGCTTCAGAAGCGGAAATAGAATAACCTCTTTTATTGACCTTTTATTTGTAAATAGCATTGTAAGCCTGTCTATTCCAATACCTTCTCCTGCAGTTGGTGGCATTCCATATTCAAGAGCTTTTAAGAAATCCTCATCTATTCTGTGAGCTTCTTCATCCCCTTTTCCTGCAAGCTCTGCCTGCCTCAGAAATCTTTCTCTCTGATCAAAGGGGTCATTCAATTCTGAAAAGGCATTTGCAATTTCCATTCCTCCTATAATTAACTCAAATCTTTCTACCTCATCGGTATTTTCAGGTTTTAATTTTGCAAGGGGAGAAATCTCCTTTGGAAAATCTATTACAAATGTAGGTTGTATTAAGTTTGGCTTTACAAACTCGTCAAAAAGAGCGTCGAGAGCTTTGCCATAATTAGCGATTTTTTCAGACTTTTCCTTTGTGCATATTTCCTTTGCTTTTTTTATCAACTCATCAGGATTATTTATTATCTCATAACTCAATCCTATAAAATCTTTTAGAGAGTCTTTGTATCTGATTTTTTTAAAAGGTTTTTTTAATGAGATTATATTCTGATTGAATTCAAGTTCTTCCTTTCCAAGAATATTTTTTGCAAGTCTTCCTAAAAGTTCCTCGGTCAATTCTATGAAATCGTTATAGTCCTTGTATGCTTCGTAAAATTCGAGCATTGTAAACTCAGGATTATGCTCAAAGGAGATACCCTCATTTCTGAAATTTCTGTTTATTTCATAGACCTTCTCATATCCTCCAACAAGTAGTCTTTTTAAATAAAGTTCAGGAGCAATTCTGAGATAAAGTTCGAGGTCAAGGGCATTGTGATAAGTTTTGAAAGGTTTTGCGAGAGCACCTCCTGGAATTACATGCATCATGGGAGTTTCCACCTCAACATAACCTCTTTCGTCAAAGAATTTTCTTATTTCCTTTACTATCTGGCTCCTTATTTCGAAAATTTTTCTAACCTCGCTGTTGACCATTAGATCCAAATATCTTCCTCTGAATCTTATTTCAACTTCCTTCAGTCCATGCCATTTCTCAGGAAGAGGGCAGAAAGATTTGCAGAGAAATGTAAGAGATTCAAGAAGAACAGTGAGTTCTCTAGTCTTTGTCCTGAAAAGTCTTCCCGAAACTCCTACAATGTCTCCTATATCAAGCAAGTCAAAAAGCTCCCACTCCTTCTCAGAAATCATGTCCTTTTTTATATAGCACTGGACTTTGCTCTTTCCATCAGAAATATGGAAAAAGGAAGCCCCACCCATTCTCCTTATTGTCATTATTCTTCCAGATGTTTTAACCTCGATTTTCTCCTTTTCTAACTCCTCACGGGTTTTTGATTCGAAAATTTCTTTTATTTCAGATACAGAATGGGTTCTTTCAAACTTTCTCGGATATGGGTCTATACCCAGTTCAACTATTTTTTTTAGTTTTTCAATTCTAATTCTTTCCTGTTCACTTCTTTCCATTTTCTTCCAGGGACCTCCTTATTGCATCGAGGATTCCATTTATAAATTTTGCACTATCTTCTGTCCCAAACTTTTTTGCAACCTCGATTGCTTCATTAATTACAACTGGGGGAGGCACTTCTTTCAAGAATAAAAGTTCATAGGTAGCAATCCTGAGAACATTTCTGTCAACAGTAGACATTCTTTCCAATTTCCAGTTCATGGAATGATGAGAAATGCATTTATCAATCTCGTTAATATTTTCAATTGTTCCATTCACAAGCTGGGAACAGAAGGATACTATTTTATTATTTGCTTTCTTTTCCTTCCAGAAATTTTCCACAATTTCAGACATGTTTCCGTTAGCAAGATCATACTGGAAAAGGATTTGCAGGGCGTATTCCCTCGCCTTTCTCCTTAGATTCATAAACTGGAGGACCTCATGAGATTTACAATTTCAACTGCAGTCATTGCAGCATCCCATCCTTTGTTCCCCATTTTTGTCCCTGCTCTCTCAATTCCCTGTTCGATTGTATCTACTGTTAGAATCCCGAAGGAAAGTGCAACGCCTTCTTCAAGTCCTATCTGGGAAAGAGCTTTTGTTACCTCCGCAGCAAGAAAATCAAAATGGGGAGTGTCGCCCCTTATCAGTGTAGAAAGACAGATTATGCAATCAAATTTCTTTGATTTTGCAAGTTTTTTAGCTATTATTGGGATTTCAAAAGAACCAGGAACTTTGAAAATGCTTATAGAATCATCCTTTGCACCAAGTTTCTTTAATGCATCAAGAGCGCCATTAAGAAGTCTCTCAGTTATAAATTCGTTAAACCTTGAAATAATGATCCCAACCTTAAGGTCCTTTGCATCAAGTTTTCCTTCATAAATATTCGCCATTTTCACTCTCCTTTAAAGTTTGGTTGTCTTTTCTCAAGAAATGCCTTTGTTCCCTCCTTAGCATCTTCTGATGCAAAACAAAGAGAAAAAAGATTCGCTTCAAGAGCAAGACCCTCATCAAGGCTCATATCCACTCCTTTATGAATTGCGTGGAGGGAAAGTTTTATAGCTACTGGACTGTTTGCCATTATCTTTTTTGCAATGGTAATGCATGCTGGCATAAGCTCCGATGGTTCAACAACTTTATTTACAAGTCCAATTTTCAAAGCTTCTTCAGCATCAATCATATCTCCTGTAAGAATAAGTTCTGTAGCTAATCCTTTTCCAACGAGTCTCGTCAGCCGCTGAGTTCCTCCGTACCCAGGAATAAGACCGAGCTTTACCTCTGGTTGTCCGAATTTGGCATTTTTTGAAGCAATCCTTATGTGGCACGCAAGAGCAAGTTCACAGCCTCCTCCAAGAGCGAACCCATTGACAGCACAAATAACAGGCTTTTTAATTTTTTCAATCATTGAAAATATTGTCTGTCCTTTTTCTGAGAATTCTTTAGCCTTCAGGGGTTTTAACTCGGAAAGTTCCTTTATATCTGCTCCAGCAACAAATGCCTTCTCGCCAGCACCAGTGATAATGAGGACTTTCACCTCCTCGTCCTTCTCAATTTCGTAAAGAAGACATTCAAGTTCATCCATTGTCTCCCTGTTCAGAGCATTCAACTTATCAGGTCTGTTAATCGTTATAAAACCAATACCTTCTTTCTTTTCATATAAAATATTTTTACCCATCAATCCTCCTAACTCTTTCGGTCTTCATTTATAGCAAATTTAGAAAAAAAAATCAATTTTTTGTAAAATTTCTATATGTTAGTTTGAGGAGGAGTCATGCATTTTTTTAAATACAAAGGTAAAAAGCTTTATGCAGAGGACATTCCTGTGGAAATTATCGCAGAGGAAGTAGGAACCCCTCTTTATCTTTACAGCCACAGGACAGTTATTCATCATTTTCAAAGGCTTAAGGAAGCTTTTTCAGAGTTTGACACTCTCATTTGCTTTTCTGTTAAGTCCAATGACCACCTCACAATTCTCAAAATTCTCTCCGATGCAGGAAGCGGATTTGATATTGTATCTGGTGGAGAACTTTTCAAGATTTTGAAAGCAGGGGGTGACCCTGAAAAAACTGTTTTTGCAGGTGTTGGAAAGAGAGAGGATGAGATTAGATTTGCTCTTGAAAACAAGATTTTTCTCTTCAATGTTGAATCCTATGAGGAGGCTGAGCTTATAAATAGAATTGCAGGAGAGATGGATATTATTCAGGAAATTGCATTCAGGGTGAATCCAGCTGTTTCGGTTGAAACTCACAAATATGACATAACTGGAAGTAAAGGTACAAAATTTGGAATTCCTGAAGAGAAGACTCTTGAGATATTTGAGAAGGCAAAGAATCTAAAAAATTTAAGAGTTTGCGGGCTACATTTTCACATTGGTTCTCAGATACTTGATGTTAGACCATATATTGAAGCATTAGAGAAAATTATAAATTTATGCCTTGAGTTGAGGAAGAAAAAATTTGAGATAAAATATCTAAACATTGGAGGCGGACTTGGTGTAATTTATGATAAAGAGAAACCTCTAACAGCAATGCAATTTTATAAAAAAATAAAAAAATATTTGAAAATGGTTCAGCCCTGCAAAATAATTCTTGAGCCAGGAAGATTCATAATAGGAAATTCAGGAATACTTGTTACAAAAGTTTTATACAGAAAAAAGAGTGGTGGAAGGAATTTTTTAATTGTCGATGCAGGAATGAATGACCTTATAAGACCTGCTCTTTACAATGCCTATCACAAAATCGTTCCTTTAAATTTGAAAAATAGAAAAAGATTGAAATTTGATGTTGTTGGTCCTGTCTGTGAATCTGGTGATTTTTTGGGTCTTGGAAGAAAGATTCAAAATGTTGAGCCTGGGGAATATTTAGCAGTTATGACAGCTGGAGCCTATGGAGCAACAATGGGTTCTAATTATAACTCAAGACCTAAACCAGCAGCAGTTATTGTAAAAGGGAAGGATTTTTTCATCATAAGAAAAAGAGAGACCTTAGATGAACTCATAAGAAATGAAATCCTGATTGATTTAGGTTAACTCATAGCCAAAAGCTTTAAGAATTTTTTTCATTAATTGTTTCAGATTTATGTTTAATTTTTCTCAACCAAAGAATCAAAGATACTTTGCTTGACATAATAATTTTTAATTTAATCCCTAACTCTGTCCATTTTAAGTA
>FMSI01023613.1_pt1 | contig 33192 bp, 19 predicted proteins | sample 1504471 | NCBI WGS metagenome assembly FMSI01 (sample SAMEA4475357, study PRJEB15587) | soil metagenome | biome: Soil; feature: Field | place: India | collected 2015-03-11 | depth 0 m
ATGAACGCCAAATTTATCCTCATTTTACGCACTGTGTCTTTGTTATTTTGCAGTCTGAACGGACATTTCCCGATGGCTCTGGATCCTGAATGCACCCCGGCTTTAGTGGGAGTGAACATTTCGGTGTGTTGCGGGTCAACTTCAGGAACTGAATTTACTTAAAGCCACAACCCAAGCGGTTTTGTCGCGCACTTCGGCGGCAGGAGTTTTATTGGCTGGAGGTGTTATTGGATATTGGGGATCATCATTGACCGGTGCTGCAGCTTTGTTGAGAGCATGGTGGCCAGGTTTTATGGAGCTTGATGGTGTGTAGGTGAAAGTAGGGGCATAAGCAGGTGGGCTGTGTTTCTACTGCAAAGTTTGGGTAAAAAGCGACGTTGACAAAAGGTTCGACTGTAATTTCTCGAGAGCGCCTTGGATTTTCATCCTTGGCAAAGGAGCAATTTGGGTTGAGTTAAAGAATGAATTTTTGTGTGCGCAGAACTGGTAGCCGCGGCTAAATTTTTGGTTTAGTTAAAATTGGCATTTCACAGATGATTACAGCAAATAAAACCTTGCTAGTGCTCGCCACAATTGGAGTTGGCATGGTTGTAATGGCCCAAGCGCCGGTGCCAGTAGAGATCGAAGATCCCGAATGCCTCGGGATCAATAAGGAACCGTACCACGCCACGCTCATGCCGTATGCAAACTTAAAGGAGGCGCTGGCGGCGAACAGGTACAAGTCTTCTTACTATCGTAGTCTCAATGGCAAGTGGAAATTCCGCTGGGTGCCAGAGCCGAGTCTCCGTCCTGTGGACTTTTACAAGCTCGACTTCGACCTGAGCGGTTGGGCGGAGATCCCGGTTCCATCGAACTGGGAGGTGCACGGTTACGGCACCCCCTTTTATCGGAACTTTGGTTACACGATCCGGCGGGATTGGCCGCGGGTAATGAGCGAGCCACCCAGGCACTGGACCGCTTACAGAGAGCGGAATCCGGTGGGCAGCTACCGTCGCGACTTCGATTTGCCTGCTGAGTGGAAAGGCCGTCGCGTGTTTATCACATTCGAGGGTGTGGACTCGGCATTCTTCCTGTGGATCAACGGCGAGAAGGTGGGCTACAGCGTCAATAGCCGCAACCCGGCCGAGTTTGATATCACCAGGTACGTCAAGCCCGGCAAAAATACAGTAGCGGTCGAGGTTTACAAGTATAGCTCTGGCACGTGGCTTGAAGACCAAGATATGTGGCGCCTGAGCGGCATTTTCCGCGATGTTTTCCTTTGGAGCGCGCCGCATGTGCATGTGCGGGATTTCTATGTGAAAACCGAACTCGACGAGCAATATAAGAATGCGACGTTAGAAGTGTCTGCGAAGGTGAAGAATTACGGTGACAGACGGGCGCACGAGCGACGCTTTTCCGTGACATTATACGATGTCGGGGGGAAGCCTGTGCCCGGGGCAAATGGGCAAGTCACCGTCCCCGCCTTGAATGCCGGTGAGGAAACAGTCGTGCAAGTGACAGTGCCGGTGGCCAATCCTGCCAAGTGGACGGCTGAGACCCCGAATCTCTACACCACGGTGTTGGCGTTGTCTGATGGATCCGAGACAGAATGGCTTTCTGTGCGGACGGGTTTCCGCAAGATCGAGATTAGGGGCCGCCAGCTTTTTGTCAATGGCGTGCCTATCAAGCTCAAGGGCGCAAACCGCCACGAGCACTGGCCTGACGTCGGCCACGCAATCACCGAAGAACAAATGATCCGTGACCTCGAACTTCTTAAGCGGGGCAACTGCAATCACGTCCGCACAGCCCATTACTCTAATAGTCCGCGTTGGTATGAGCTGTGCGACGAGTGGGGTATCTGGCTTGTGGCCGAGGCCAATTGCGAATACCACGGTTATGACCGCAGGTTTGACAACGAGCCACGGATGAAAGCTGCCATTGTCGATCGGAACGTGGCCAACGTAGAGAACTTCAAAAACCATGCATCTGTGATCATCTGGTCGCTCGGCAACGAGTGCGGCGCCGGCGGCAGCAACTTCATGGCTGCACTGGAGGCTATAAAGGCCATTGATCCTACGCGTCCAACGCATTACGAGCGGTTTGGTATCGGAGCTGGCAATCCTACCGACATTGACAGTCAAATGTACGTGCACCCTAATGATCTGCGTCGGCTCGCCAATGACCCGAAGTTGACCAAGCCATATTACCTTTGCGAGTACGCACATGCGATGTTCAACTCCATGGGTGCAATTGGCGAATACAACGATCTGTTTGACCAGTACCCGAGCTTGCTTGGTGGCGCGATCTGGGAATGGCAGGACCAGGGCCTGTGGAACCGGCGCGATCCCAAACGCCAGTTCATCGCCTTCGGCGGCGGTTTCGGCGATGTGCCCAACGACCATTACTTCATCCACAAAGGCGTCGTGTTTTCCGAGCGCCAACTCAAGCCGCATTACCCCGAAATGAAACGGGTGTACCAGTGGATTGGTATTACACCTGTGGACCTGGCCGCCGGTCAAATACGGATCAAGAACAAGTACGCCTTCATCACGCTCGACGGCTTTGCCGGCAGTTGGACGCTCACCGAGGACGGGCGTGTCTTGCAGCGAGGCAAGTTGCCCGTGCCTGCGCTCAGTCCCGGCAACGAACAAGTTATGACCGTGCCGTTCAAACGGTTCATGCCCAAACCCGGCGCGGTTTACCATTTGAACGTATCGTTCGCGCTCAAGCACGACCAGCGTTGGGCCAAGGCCGGTTATGAAGTGGCAGCAGCTCAGTTCGAACTGCCCGTTGCGGCTCCGCGTGTTGTACCTGACGTGATGTCCATGCCGGCGTTGATGGTCACCGAGGACGGTCAAATAATCACAATCACGGGGAAAGGGTTCGAGGTGGTTTTCGACAAGCAGGCAGGCACGTTTTCGCAACTCAGGCGGGATGGAAGAGATTTGTTGGTAGATGGTGCCGGTCCGCGTCTGCATCTGTGGCGTGCACCGCATCGGAATGACGACATGTGGGCTTACCGCGACTGGCAACGGTTTGGGCTTACCGATCTGAAACGTTCCGTGAGGCAGGTGAGTGTCAGTCAGCCTTGCCCTGCCGAGGTCCGCATTGAGGCAGTGATCAACGCCGAGGGTAAACAGGAATACAGCGTGCTACATTCTGCCGTTTACACGATTTACGGTGACGGCTTGATCGTGGCTGACAACGCAGTGACACCGACGGGACGCCGCATTCCTTGGGCGCGCCTAGGAGTGCGGTTGGAACTGCTGCCACAGTATGACCAAGTCACGTATCTTGGGCGCGGGCCGATGGAGAACTACAGCGATCGCAAACGCGGTTCCGATGTCGGGCTTTATTCGGCTACGGTGCGTGAACTCATGACGCCTTACGCGAAACCGATGGAATGTGGCAATCACGAGGACGTGCGGTGGGTGGCGGTCTACGGGCGGCGGTCGCCTGCCCTCATGGTGCAGGCGAATGATGACGTGTTGCAATTCTCTGCTTTACCTTACACTGACGACGTGATGAACGCGACTGAATACTCCGTGGATTTGCCGCCCAGCCGCAGCACTGTGCTCACCGTGGCCAAGCGCACTTTGGGTGTTGGGTCTGCTGCTTGCGGGCCACGTCCGCTCGATCAGTACATCCTCTGGTCGGACCCGGCAACCTTTTCATATGTGCTACGGTTGTTGCCCACTGGGCCAAGGGACTTTATCGCGTTCGGGCGGGTTGGCCCTCCACAGAATCGTAACAAGCCGACGCCTGAACTACACCAAAGAGCCGCCGAGCCAACGAGACCTGCGATCCGCGGCAAGGCAATCGCGGCGAGCAGTTTTGAGCCCGGCGAGGGCGAGATCCACCACGCGGTGGATGGCGACGAAAACACTTTCTGGCACAGCCGTTGGAGTGGCGAACCGGCGCAGCCACCCCACTTTCTGACGTTGGACTTCGGGCGTGAGGTCAATGTGTCTGCTGTGAACTATGTGGCGCGGGTTGACATGGAAAACGGGCACATCCGCGACTACGAGATTTATTTGTCCATGGACGGCCAGAACTGGGGTGCACCAGCCGCCAAAGGCAGCATATCGCCCGGCGCAGCCAAGGAGCGTATTTTGCTCTCCAAGCCGGTCAAGGCGCGGTTTCTGAAACTGGTGGTCTTGAGCGAGCAGTTGGGTCAGCCGTTTGCGACCGTGGCGGAAATGAGTGTGGAGGAGGCCGTGCAGACTCGCTGAGGGATGTGTCATTCGAGCCCCGGAACTATATGAAGTTTGTCTTATTTCGGTTTCTTCAGGTGTTGTCAACACAGGCTGTACCTATGAAAAACAAAATGGTCGTTGTTATTGTGGCAGTGGCAATGTCTGCCGCAAACGCCTTGGCCGAAAATCCCATCATCCAAACCAAATTCACCGCCGATCCAGCGCCGCTTGTGGTGGGGGACACCGTTTATCTGATTACCACCCACGACGAGGACGATGCCATCGGGTTCAAGATGTACAACTGGCTGTGCTACTCCAGCAAGGACATGGTCAATTGGACCGATCATGGGATCATCGCCGGTGTGCGTGAACCGCACAGAACGTTCAAATGGGCGGACGGCGTCAATGCATGGGCACCGCATTGTGTCGAGCGGAACGGCAAGTTTTATCTCTACTGCCCGGTTCAGTACCGGGGCAGGATGACGGCTATTGGCGTGGCGGTTGCCGACCACCCTGCCGGACCGTATGTGGATCCGCTTGGCAAACCTTTGATTTTCCGCGGGCGTGACGGGGATTACGATCCAGGTGTTTTTATTGACGATGACGGTCAGGCCTACTTGTATTGGGGTGGCAACGGGCCGTGTTTCTACGTAAAGTTAAACGATGACATGATTTCTTATTCGGGCGACATTCATGAGGCATTCATAGATTTCACAGGTACTCCTCCAGAAGCCGCTTACACGGAGGGCCCATGGCCATGGAAATGGAACAATAAGTACTACCTGGCATGGGCATCCCGCTGTTGTCCTGAAGGCATCGCTTATGCCATGAGCGACAGCCCCACTGGCCCTTGGAAATGCATGGGTTTAATCATGGATCCAAGCGATTTGTCCGACGGCAACCACCCCGGCATCATTCAATTCAAGGGCAAATGGTATGTCTTTGGCCTCAATTACGAGCTGCTTTTCTCCATTCAGGGAAACAGAAAAAAGCTCGAGCGCCGTTCGGTCTGCGTGGCGGAGATGACCTATAACGAGGACGGGACCATTAGAAAAGTACCATGGTGGGGTAAGGGCGCGCCTGTTCCCAGCGTGCCCCAGGTTGGGCATCTCAATCCTTATGTTCGTAATGAAGCGGAAACCATTTGCTGGAGCGAGGGAATCAAGACCGAGCCGAGCACTGCAGGTGGGATGAATGTTTACCCGACACGCGACGGAGCCTTCATCAAAGTGGCCGGCGTGGACTTTGGTGAGAAGGGTGCAACCACGTTCACGGCTACGATGGCTTGTGATACCAGGCCCGGAGTAACCGAGGCTGGAGTGATTGAGTTGCGTCTTGGCGCCGTGGACGGCCAGTTGGTTGGCGTTGTGCCCGTGGACTTCACTGGTGGCGCATGGAAGACGGAAACCATCGCCGTTACCGGCGCGACCGGCGTTCAAGACTTGTTCTTTGTGTTCAAGGGAGCGGGCGTTGCAAATCTTTGCAAATTCGATCATTGGCAGTTTGCGCCGAAACGTCTCTCGGCAACGCTGGTTGCGGTAAACGCTACGGTCGAGAGGTATAAAATTGATATTAATCCCGGTGCTGCCAATCGGAGCCGGATACGCGTCTCTGCAATCTATGCTGATGGCACCAGCAAGGATGTTACAGGCAAAGCTCGTATCGAGGTCGAGAAACAGGAGATCGCCACAGCCCGCAAAGGCGTCATCATAGGCAAGACACCTGGTGAGACCAGGATCAAGGTCAGTTTCGAGGGGAAGACCGACGAGCTGGTTGTCGTCGTTAAAGATACGAAAGCCGAGCTGACGGCAACCAAGCTGATTGTGAGTGAACCGAACCTTAAGCTGTTCGTCGGCGACGCGCAGAAGGTGTCTGTGGTCGCACAGTATCTTGATGGGCATTTGGAAGAGGTCACTAGTAAGGTGGGATACCGTGTGGAACACCCTCAAATTGCCTCGATTAAGAACAGTGTTGTTACTGCGCTGGGCGCAGGCAGCACAACGATTCATGCGGAATTCAAGGACACATTGCGTAACACGGTCTCAGCCCCTATACGAGTTGAAACGTCTTTCCGTTCTGCGTTCGCTCGTAATGAAGCGGAGGCGTTTAGCACCGACTTTGGGATTCTAACTGAAGACTGCGCCGAAGGCGGAAAGAACATCGGCTTTATTCAGAATGGCGACTGGGTACAGTATGCGGCTGTTGACTTCGGGTCTGGTGCCAGTGCAATAGAGGTAAGGGTCGCCTCGGCAACCGAAGGTGGCACGATTGAAATACGTCTCGACCGACCTGATGGCCCGCTGATCGGCACTTGCAAGGTAGAAAACACCGGCGGATGGCAATCCTGGGTCACACGCACAGCAAAGGTCCAGAGTGTGTCAGGCCGGCGTGATCTTTATTTCAAATTTGTGGGCGGCCATGGCTACCTCCTCAACGTCAAGTGGTGGAGATTTATCGAATGATAGTTGCTCGATCAACTAGCAAACAGCGCAGAGCCGGACAGTACGCTCTTTTCGATTGGCTGGGCCAATGCCGGCCAATGGGTTGCTATACGCGCATTTCATCGTCGGTTCTGGTCGTAACCTTGTTCGTTGGCCTATTTACCTTGACGGGCCTCGGATTGTGCGCTGCGGAATCTCACATGTTCGCAGTAGCGGACGCCGGACGGAAGGGTTTACGGCCTCGTTTGCTCGAGGCGGAGTCTGCCAAGCGCATTGGGGGCGCATCCGTGGTTGTTGACCGGACGGCGTCCGGAAGGCGTTTGGTCAATTTGAACAAGGTGGGTCAGGGCGTGGAATTCACCCGGCTACCGGCTGGCAGCAAACTGGCGATTCGCTACGCCACCACCAACGTTGGCACAATCAGTGTGGCGGTCAACAACCAGCAGGCGGGCAAGATAAACGTTCATTCATCCGGCGCGTTCACGAACTCATTTTTACACGCTGTCCTCGAACTGAAAATACCACCCAAGGCTACGTTGACCATCAGCTTGGGAACCAATGACGTCGCTGTGAATATTGACCGCATTGTCGTCGGCGATGGTGATTTGGGATTGCCCCCGGACATTTGGAACCTGCCGCCGCTGCCGGTGGCCGCCGGTCCTTACGCGCCCGATTGGAAGCAGATCAGCCGGCTGTATGTTGCGCCACTGTGGTGGCGCGATGCCAAGTTTGGCGCATGGTCACACTGGACACCGCAGTCCATGCCAGAGCAAGGTGATTGGTATGCCCGCGGCATGTACATGGAGGATAGCCCGCAATACAGACACCACGTTCGGCGGTTCGGCCATCCCTCTGAGTACGGTTACAAGGACATCTGCCACAACTGGGTGATCGATAAATGGAACCCCGAGGAGTTGATGGACCTGTACGTCGAAATGGGCGCGAAGTATTTCATGGCAATGGGCGTCCATCACGACAACTTCGATTGCTGGGACTCGGCCTTCCAACCCTGGAACTCCGTCCGGGTCGGTCCCAAGGTGGACGTTGTCGGCACATGGGAAAAGGTTGCACGCCAGCGCGGCCTCCGGTTTGGCATAGGTTTTCACAATACACCGCCCCGAACTTGGGGGCAATTCATGCCGGTGCGCTACACCGCTGACAAGAAAGGTCCCAAACAAGGTGTGCCCTACGACGCGCTCCAGACCGTTCTCGATGGAAGAGGAAAATGGTGGGACGGGCTGGACCCGGTGGACCTGTACGGCCCTGTTCATACCGCCGACGATGACTCACTGCGTTCGCCGTTTGCCAACCAGTTCATGTGGCGGGTGGATGACGCAATTTCCAAGTATCGTCCCGATCTGATCTACTTCGACGAGGCTGCGGGCGACACGCTGCTGGATTTGGGCGTGAAGATGGGCTTGGGTTTTCTAGCGCCGCAGCTTGTGGCACACTACTATAACAAGTCACTAGGGTGGAACAATGGGAAACTGGATGTTGTAATAAACCTCAAGTGCATCGGCGGGCCTTACAACAGTTTCAAGGATCCTGAGCTGATTCCCATTGTCGAGCGTGCGCTGGTCAAGAGCAGCGAGGCCATTATTGAGCCGGAAATCATGCCCTACCCATTCCAGACTGAAACCACCATAGCAGATTGGCACTATAGGGTTGGCCAGCGCTACACCAAAGCCAACCAACTGATCAAGTTGTTGATGCAGAACGTGTCGCGCAATGGCTCGATGCTGCTTAACCTTACCCAACGTGGACGCGGCGACCTCGACCCGCAGGTCATTCAAATCGCTAAAGACATCGGCGCATGGCTGAGAGTCAACGGTGAGGCAGTTTACGGCTCGCGCCCATTTGAAGTCTGCCAGGAAAACACAAATGCCGTTTGCTATACGCGCAACCAAGGCAACGTCTATGCCGCACTGCTGGATTGGGACGGCGGTCCGATCAGCCTGAAAGCATTGCGCGCCGGCGGCGCTACGTTGGGCAAGGTGTCCGAAGTCGTACTGCTCGGCTCGGATGTCGTGCTGACGTTTGCGCAGGATGAACAGGGATTGACAGTAACTCCAACAACACCGGTGCCACCGTTGGTGGGTATCACCGACTCGAACCTTGCGGCCAGATGTCGAGTGCTGCGTGTCCTTCACGACAAAGGCTGGTTCAACGACGATGACCCCGGCGCAACCTATCCGGGGTGGATCCGCCGTTGCGGCTTGGGCACGGGCGATTTCAATAACGACCTCACCATCAGCGAAACGCCCGGTGATGTGTGGAGTTGCTCGTTCAACGGCACCAGCATCAAAGTCATCGCGCCGAAAGAACCCAGGGCCGGGAAAATCGAAGTCCGAATTGACGGCCAAGCACGCGCCGTGGTGGATTTGTCCACTACTGGGACACGCCAAGCCCAGCAGGCAGTGGCCGAAATAACCGGGCTGAGTCCGGGCACACACAAAATTCAGATCATCAATCTTGGTTCGGGCCCCGTGGCAGTGGATGCGCTCATAATCCGGTAATGTTCCAAAGGCGGGAGACCTGAATATGAAACTAATGAAACCGGCCATTTTGGTTGTCGTCGGGGTGAGCCTTGTCGTTTCGGCTGCCACTTCAGCGGAGCTGAAGATCAAATCACTGGACCGCAAGATCGTTGTTATTGTTACGGACGAAGGCGGGTTGAGTTACTCAGTCGTCTTTGACGGTCGCACGGTGATCGACAAGTCACGTTTGGGCATCGTCACGGACGGGGTAGATGGTTGCGCCAAGGTCACACTTGGCAAATCTGTGTCGCGCAGGATTCGCCAGACATACCCAATGCTTGGTGGCCACACACGCGCGGAAAATCTCTGCAACGAAACCACCATTTCCGTGAGCGCCGCCACGGGTGAAGCTTACGAACTCGACGTGCGCGCTTACAACGATGGTGCTGCGCTGCGCCTACGCTTGCCTCCCAAATCGGGCCGCCGGATAACCAGCGAAGCTACAGAATGGAGACTAACCGGTAACCCGATTGCATGGTATCAGACTGACGCTTGGGGGTACGAAGGTATCTTCCAAGGCCAGAGGCTACGGGACTTGCCGCAAGGCAGAAAAATTGCGCTGCCGATCACATTCAGCCTCGATGGCGGTGGCTACGCACTGGTGACGGAGGCGAACCTTGTGAATTACAGTGATCTAGCCGTTGAAGTCGGTCCAGGTCACTCGCTTCGCGGGGTTTTTCACGCGCGTCCCGATGTTAATAATGGCTGGACAACCGACGACGCCGTGGTTCAGCCGTGGCGCGTCACTTTGCTGGCCCGGGACCTGAACGCACTGGTGAATAGCGACCTCATCCGCAATCTTTGCCCGCCTCCACCGCCGGAATTGGCTAGAGCTGACTGGATCAAGCCCGGCCGGTGCGCGTGGCAATGGTGGGCGGTAGAGACGCCGATTTTTGCTGAGCAGCGGCAATGGGTGGATTGGACCAAACAGCTCGGCTTTGAGTATTACCTTGTTGACGAAGGTTGGAAGAAATGGAAGGCCGATGGCAAAGACAACTGGGCGTGCCTGCGCGAAGTCTGCGATTACGCCACAACACAGGGCGTGAAAATCTGGTGTTGGGTGGACAGCAAAGACATTCCCAATGCGGCGCGGCGGACAAATTTCCTGGCGCGCGCCGTCGCAGCCGGTGTTGTGGGGGTGAAGATTGATTTCGTGCCCGAGGCAAATGTGCGCTGGGTAAATTGGTACGAGGAGACACTCCGCGATGCGGCCGCATGGAAACTGATGGTGAACTTCCATGGCGCAAACAAACCGACAGGCCGCGAGCGTACCTGGCCGAACGAGTTGACCCGCGAATCCATCCGTGGCCACGAATATCACATTCTTCGTTATAACCGCACATTGCCGCCGGCGCATGACTGTATCCTGCCGTTCACACGGTGTGTAATTGGCCCTGCAGATTACACCCCGACAGTTTTCAACCCCAAGGAATTGCGCGGCTACACCTGGGCGCGCGAGTTGGCGCAGGCGATCGTATTTACCTCACCGTTCCTCTGCTATGCCGACCACCCGACCAACTATCTGAACAACCCTGCATTGGATGTGCTCAAGGCCATTCCTGCGACGTGGGACGAAACGATTGTGTTGCCAGGCAGCGAAATCGGCAAATGCGTCGCGTTTGCCCGTCGTAAGGGCAAACAGTGGTTTATCGGCGTGATGAATGGCGCAGAAGCTGTAACATTGGATATCCCGCTGAATTTTCTCGGCCGTGGCGAATACAGAATGATTCAACTAGGTGACGCGCCAGATCGCGATGACGCCTGGCAACGGGAGGACAAACCGGTCAGGCGTACAGACCGCGTGCGGCTGGCGTTGCGTGCAGGCGGCGGCTGTGTAATGCAACTGAATCCGACCAAATAAAAAAGATGTATCGTTGTCTACAACGGTTGGCCAAGGATTCTTCGCTGAAGAGTAACTAGAATTAATGCTTGACTTGCTGTGCAGTTCAAGCGAAACATATTACATGCGCCGTGCTGTTGCTGCTGCAACTGGCGGATTTTGCGTGCTCGCCACAGTGCTGGTGTCCGGATTAAACCTATCGGCAATTGCGGGGGTAACCAGTACCTTGGAGCCGCCGTACTGGCTCACGAACTTGGTCCAGCTTCGACGTTGTGCTGAGCAAGAGCCCTCGGTGGTTCATCCGTTCCGAATTGTCGCTGAGGTTTATGACGTGGACACTGCGAGCGACGTGTTGGTGCTGCGCGATCCTTCGGGTGTGGAGTTCATTAAGATTGAACTGCAAGGCCGCGACATTGAACCGGGCGCAACGGTGTGTTTGGAGGCAAAAGGGTGCGGTGTAAAACCGAAAGACTTCGGTCTTGCTGTTGTTCCCGGTTTGGTGGTTGATAACGACGGCCTCCACGAAATGAGGTCTGCATCCGGCAGAGTATTTCTTCGGGCTGGTACCAACCAGATTACAGTCCAGTGGTTTAACGGGTTGGGAGGCTTCGGCTTGAATGTGGAGTACGAAGGCCCGGGTGTACGGCGCCAACCAATCCCAAGCTCTGTTCTGTCCAGAGCGAAGATTGACCCCGAGCGAGGGGTTACCAATTTTTTACCGGGCCTGAAGTATCGCCGTTACGAGGGCACTTGGACACGACTGCCAGATTTCGCCAGATATCATCCGGTTGAGACTGGGGTTGCCACGAACTTTGGACTTAATGACCTCAAGTTAACTGGAGCTGTGGGCCTGGAATTCCACGGGTACATCACAATTCCACGGGATGGCTTATATACTTTCTATGTTGACTCCGACGACGGCAGCCGATTGTTCGTCGGGGAGTCGTCCTTGGACCTTCGCGTGTTGACCCAAGGCCCTGCGCCGCAAGCGACAGATAAAGTGCCATTGACCGCTCCCGAAAGAAACAGCCGTCCTTGGGTGACTCTCGAAGGGACGATGGAATTCTGGGGCGTTCGCGGAACCGCCGGCGAAATGGTCATGCGAGTAGCAAACGACAACATCCGCGTACGGATTTTTGAGAGCGGCAATTTCCCGCCTGGCTTGGCGCCGGGCAGCAGAGTTCGGGTGACCGGGATTTATCAAGACGTCGTCACGGGGGACGGTTCACGAGTTCCCGGGATGTTGCTGGTTTCGAGCTGGAAAGCAGTCCTTCCCGTACCACCATCAGAACGTAGTCCAGCCACAGCGACGAGTAATAAAGAGGCGACGAACCAGTCGGTGGTACAGCCGGCATCAGCAGCCACAACAATTCCGGCGATCACGACCGCAGCGGAAGTCAAAGCGCTTTCCGCTGACATGGCCAATCAGGAACTTCCAGTTTCCGTTCGCGGAGTTGTAACAGCTATACTGGCGGATTATCTCCGTGGCGCAGTCATCCAGGATTACACCAAGGGCGTTTTCATCTCGCTGCAATACATCCCGGACCCGAAATTGTTGCAGATCGGAGAATTTTATCAGGTTGATGGCGTTACTGGTTCAGGGGCGTTTGCACCGGTCGTTGTTGCACGCAATATCACGCACCTCGGGGCCGGTTTTTTGCCCCAACCCATTCGTGCAACTTGGGATCAGTTAAGAAACGGCAGCCTCGATACCCAGTACATCGAGATTGAGGGGGTCGTAACTGCAAGTTATGATCAACAAATCAGGATGTTGACGGCGGGCGGCATGATTACGCTAGTGCTCGACGACTTGCAGCCAGAAGATCTGAGGGGTTACAAGAATGCCTTGGTCCAAATTCGGGGTTGCGCTTTTGCCTGTTTTAACCCACAGACGCGTGAGCTTGACACCAGCTCGCTTCGCATACTAGGCGGCGCGATTAGTGTTCTTCAGCCGGCCCCGCACGATCTTTTTGATGCTACGCAAAAAAACATCGGCGAACTGCTACTCTACGATCCAAAAGCGGCACCGTTCAGGCTCCTGAAAGTGAGCGGGCAAATCATTTATGCTCGGCCAGGAGAGTATTTTCTGACCGATGGCACAAATGGCATGCGCGTGGCAATCAGGAATTCCGATCGTTTTTCTATCGGCGACCTTGTGGACGCGGTCGGTTTCCTCGATCTCGGAGATCCGGTTGCTGGCTTCAAGGAGGCGGTGATGCGTAAGACCGGCCGCGCGCCTTTGCCCGCACCAACCAGACTCACGCCGGAGCACCTGTTGCTGGCCAAGTATTCTGGAACACTCGTCCAGGTCGAGGCCGTACTAATGAACCATTGGCGTGATGGTGACGAACACGTGCTGGAGCTCCAGTCCGGGCTCCTTGTGTTCAGGGCGCGACTCAACACACAAGGCGGATCTGTGCCGTTGCCGCCGGTTGGGAGCCGATTGGATTTGGCCGGTGTCTATGCGCCAAAAGGCGGTCGTACCGAAGATGGAAAAGTAAGCGGCTTCGAGCTGCTACTGCATTCGCCTGCTGGGATTCACGTTGTATCCACCCCGCCCTGGTGGACACTAAAGCGTGTGCTTGTATTAGCAGGGGTGCTTGGCGTATTGCTATTGGCTGTTCTGTTATGGAACCGGCAACTCCAGCTTCAGGTGCAAGAACGCAGCCGTAAGCTGGAAATTGAAATTCGCAATCGTCAGCAGGCCGAGTTGCTACATGCTGCAGAAGCAGAACGCTCGCGCATCGCGCGTGACCTGCATGACGAACTTGGAGCAAGTCTGACCGAGGTGAGTTTGCTGGCCAGCACCGGCCTGAGTGAATTCTCTACTGAAGAGAAAAAAAACGATTGTCTCCGCATCATTGCCAACAAGGCCCGCGCGCTTGTCTCAGCACTTGACGTCATTGTTTGGGCGGTTGATCCAAAACATGATTCACTCCAGTCATTCACCGATTACATCGGCGGTTATGCGAATGAACTGCTTTCGAGCACAAAAATCGTTTGCAGGCTTAAGTTCCCAATTGAGTGCGACGCGGTCACGCTGCCGGGGCCGGTACGGCACAGCCTTTTCCTCGCTCTCAAAGAGGCCTTGAATAATGTCATCCGCCACGCATCGGCAACCGAAGTGAAGTTGCAGATGGCCCAGGTGAATAATTCCCTCGAAATCGTTGTTGCCGACAATGGTTGCGGTTTCGACTTTAAAACAGTCCATCTTGGCAATGGCCTGACGAACATCCGTGAGCGCTTGGAGGCGCTGAACGGCCAGTGTAACATCGAATCCAGGCCAGGAAACGGGACAACAGTCAAACTCGTTGTCCCATTGTCTCATGATGCGAGCGATTGAATTCCGTCAAAATGACTGACAAACTTGCGCGTCCCATTAGCACTACGGTTCAGCCGGGTGTCGAAAATCGGTCGGCCTGCACGCCGTTTCAACGGCGTGGCGGCGCGCGGATAACTATTGAAACGATTTTCGCGGTTGTAGTCAGCCATCACAGGCTGAATCCAGGTGCTAATGAGACGACGTTACTCTGCGTGTAATACAATCTTTACGACTCGACATGATCAAGGTTGCCGTCATCGAAGACAACCCTACAATGTGCAAGACGCTTGTTGAGCTGATTGAGAGCGCGCCCGGATACCGTTGTGTTTGCGCGTGCTCGACGTCCAAGCAGGCTCTTATTGAGGTGCCGAAACACCAACCCGACGTTGTTCTAATGGACATTCACCTGCCGGATGAATCTGGCATCGCCTGCACGGCGCGTTTGACAGAGAAAATGCCAAATCTGCAGGTCATCATGGTGACCGTTTACAAAGATACCAACCTCATCTTTCAAGCGCTCAAAGCTGGCGCCTGCGGGTACATCCTCAAGCGTTCCCGGCCTGAGGAGATCATTCAAGCCATTGCTGAGGTGCGAGCAGGCGGCGCGCCAATGACGCCCGAGATTGCGCGCATGGTGGTGCGGTCTTTTCGGGCGCCTTCGGCTGCGCCGGGCGTGGACGGGTTGACACCCCGCGAAACGCAGATTCTTGAGCTGCTCTCAGAAGGACTTTCAAACAAAGAGATCGCGCAAAAAATGGATATCGCTGCCGGGACGGTTCGCAATCACTTGGCAAACATCTTCAAGAAACTGCACGTTCGCTGCCGAACCGAGGCCGCCGCAAAATACCTCCGCGCAAAATAAGGCAGAACCACCGTTGCCGCCACGTTGTAAGTTGCCATTCGTACCTGATGCGAAGTACGTCCTGTGACATATGTCACATAGAATTTGGCCTGCCTTTTTGCTACTATGGCGAACCTTTGCAGGTCGAGTGTCTGACGCGGCAACGTCAGACTTGCCATTGTGGCTGAAAGTCCAGGCGCTCGGGTCGGCTTGTGAAGGCATGAGCAGATTAGTTTAACCAAGCCAATGAGCAATAGAACGTAAACCTACTGACATTATGAAAATAGCATTGTCAAAAGCAGTCGCCAGTCGTGTCGGCAAACAGGCCGCGTGCCTGATTCTTGTTATATTCGGTGTCGCCTTGTTATTGCAAACAGCGCGCTCGCAACCCAGTTACGCGGACGTAGTCTTGTCGTACAGTCCGCGTGGCTTTTGGCAGTTAAATGAAACCGATGATCCTTCCCCTGGGACTGTGCCGGCTGTTGATTCCAGCGGCTATGGACGCAACGGGACTTATCGATCAGCTTCTCAGAATGCTTATAACGGTATTCTGGGGCCGCAGCCTCCAGACTTTAACGGTTTCCCACCCAATCACGGGGCGCTGGGTTGTACCGCCGGCGATCTCAATTCGGTAGTTAGTCTGCCGAATTTGGATCTTAGCAGCACTGTTGTGGACACAACCATCATCATGTGGATCAATCCCACCGACACACCCGCAACCGATGCGGGGTTGTTCTTTGACCGCAGCGGTGGCGCTTCCACATGCGGTCTTTGCTTTCACAATCAAAGTGGAGGCCTGACCGAATTGGGATACAATTGGAATGACAGATCGGACACGTGGAGTTGGGATTCATATCTTTACCCGCCGCTGTACACTTGGTCTTTCGTGGCGTTGGTTGTCGAAAGCAACAGAGCGACCATTTATCTCTATTACATTGATCCCGGCACCGGGCAACCCATGTTATTGTCCGCTGGCAGGCAAGGCGTCCATTCGGCATATAACTGGAATGGTGGGGGAGATAGATTGATTGGTGCCGATCCTCTAAACAACAACCGCGTGTTCCAAGGCGTAATTGACGGAGTGGCCATCTACAATTCGGCGCTCACTCAGGATCAGATCCTGAACTTGTTCGCCGCAGGAGTCGGCGTGCCGGGATTTGCTCCTATGATATCCGCGCAGCCACAAACCCGTTACGTGACGCCTGGCTCGAAAGTCCAGATGCGTGCCACCGTTAACGGCACCTCGCCTTTGACGTACCAATGGCAGTTGAACGGTGTCAACGTGGACCAACTGCCGAATGCCACAAACTATGTCGGCGCGAATTCAAATGTCCTTACGATCCTCAGCGCCACGGCGGCTGAAGCTGGGTCGTACAGGCTGATTGTCACCAACCTTTATGGCGCGGTTACCAGCAGCGTTGCGGTTCTGACCGTTCAACTGCCGCGCTTGGTGGGGCAATGGTTTACCAACGACACCTTGGCTGATGTGTCAGGTTATATGCCACCGGGCACGCACAACGCTGTGCCAATCGGCACCCCCGTCTATGAGTTTACCAATGACGTGCCAACCGGTAAAGTGGGCAAATCAGTTGTGCTTTCCGACGGTGCTTCCGGTTTTGCGATCGCCAACTCATCCACTTTGGATACTGCTTACACCAACACATTCGATGAACGCATCAACCACTCGATGACCGTTGCCGTATGGGCGAAAGGTTGGCCCGGCAATTGGAATCCATTTGTCTCAAAGTACGGCGAAGCGGGACAGGGTTGGCAGATCCGACAGGCGGGGGACAACAACCGGGAGCCGTGCTGGACCATTCGCGGCACAGGCGGCACGCTCGTTACCGGCAGGCTCGCCTGGGGAAATCCCGAGGACCTCGTCGGCGCTGGCTTTGTGCTGAACGAAGATACCAATACCTGGCATCTATACGTTGGCACTTACGACGCAGGAACCGGCGAACGCCGACTGTATGTAAATGGGCAGTTGGCCGCTTTGACGACCAACAACGCTGTATATACGCTGTCTCCGTCTTCATTCCTCTGTATCGGTGCCCGAGACAATGGTGGCAATAACTTTGGCAACTGGTTCACGGGTCAAATTTATGATGTCCGTGTCTATAACTACGCGCTGGCCTATGCCGATGTTCTGCAATTGTATGGCGTTCTGCCGCCAGCGATAAGCGTGCAGCCGCAGGACGTTTCCGTTGTCGCGGGATTGCCAGCACGGCTCAGTGTCACTGCCAGCGGCACACCACCTCTGGCGTATCAGTGGCAGTTGAATGGGACGAATATCAATCTATTGCCAAACAGCACCAATTACATAGGCATAAATTCGAACGTACTGACCATTCTCAGCGCCACGGCAAACGAGGCAGGTTTGTATCGGTTGATTGTCACGAACCTCTACGGCATGGCAACTAGCAGCAATGCGCTCCTTACCGTTATACCAAAGGCAGTAGTCGGTCGTTGGTTTGCTGGAGCAAGCAGTTTGGCTGATGTTTCAGGCTATCAGCCCGCTGGCACACACGACGGCTTCATGGTGGGCGGGGGTAACTATATGTTCACAAATGATGTACCGCCCGGCTTTAGCGGGCAATCGCTGCGGATATACAGTCCCGATACGGCCATTGCCATTAATAACTCGTCCACATTGGACCCCGACTACACAAACACCTTCGATGGCCTCCTCGGCACCGCTTTCAGCGTCGCATTCTGGGCGAAAGGAGGCGTCAGTGATACTTGGAGGCCGTGGGTGAGCAAGCAGGGTGAAAGTTTGGGGTGGCAGCTCCGCAACGGTGGCTGGGTTCCGGCAGGGACAACGATTCCGTGTTGGACGGTTCGCGGCGGCGGTGGGTCCGGGGGTGAATTTGTTCTGGGTTCTGGCCCGACCTGGGCGATGAATGGGTATCGGGAAGATCTACACGCCGCCATTTCCGGTGCAGGGAGCGGAGCGACCTACTATTACACAGATAACAACTGGCACTTCTACGTCGGCACGTTCAATGCGGTGACGGGTGTCCGCAAACTGTATATAGACGGTGTATTGCGTGGTCATATGACTAACAACCCGCCACATACCTTGGCTCCCAGCTCGCACGTCGTAATCGGCGCCAGAGACGGAGGCAACAACAACTTTGAGGCCTTCACCACGTGCCAGGTTTACGATGTGCGCATCTATAACTATGACCTCACTGCCAGTGAGATTCTTGCGATGATGCCGGATCCAGTGATCTACTCGCAACCGCCGTCGGCCGTGACTGCGTATGTTGGTGGGCAGATAACCTTGGCCGCAACGGTGGGTATCACCATGCCAATTACGAATCAGTGGCAGTTAAACGGCACAAATCTGACGGACGGCGTTTTTGGCGGCGCCATTATCACGGGTGCAAAATCGAATGTGTTGACCATCGCCAACGTAACACCGGCTGTACAGGGTATATACCGGCTGATTGTGTCCAACCCGAAAGGCACGTTTATCGGCAGCAATATAACCCTCATCGTTTCGGCGACTGTGCCTCCGCCGTCCGGGAACCTGGTGGGTGCATGGTTTACAGGCGCGCCCACGTTGGCTGACACGTCGGGCTACCAACCCGCTGGCACGCATGACGGTTACCGAGTCGGCGCGGCTAACTATTGGTTCACGAATGATGTGCCGCCCGGTAAACCGGCGGGTTACTCGCTTGTACTCGGCGGCTCGACCGCAATAGCCATCACAAACTCGTCAACTTTGGATGCGGGCTACGTCAATACGTTCGATGAGACCCTTTCGAGCATGACTGTTATGTTCTGGGCGAAGGGGTTCCCGGCAGGCGTTTGGAATCCGTTTGTGTCGAAGTATGGTGAAGCCGGTCAAGGCTGGCAGCTCCGCCGTGACGGAGGAACACGTCCGTGTTGGACGCTCCGGGGCACCGGTGGTGCGGAAGACATGTCAGGCGTAAATCCGTTCCCAACAGATGGCCTGTGGCATCACTATGCCGGCACTTTCGACCCGAACACTGGCATCCGCAGCCTGTATGTGGATGGTGTGTTGGTCGCTACACAAAGCGGTCAAGGGCCATACAACTTGGCTGCAAGTTCGCACGTCGTAATTGGCGGCAGAGATAGCGGTGGCAACAACTTTGGCAACTGGTTCACAGGCAACATCTATGATGTGCGCATATACAATGTTGCACTCACCGAAGCCCAAATTAACAATGCGGTAGTACCAGTAGTGCCGTCGTTTATCGGACAGCCTGTGCTGATCGGCAATCAACTCATCCTGAATTGGACCTTCGGCACGTTGCTCCAAGCCACGAACGTATTGGGACCGTGGACTCCAGTAACGGCAACACCGCCTTACACGAACATCATCACAACGGCTCCGCAGATGTTCTTCAGGTTGAGTAACCCATAAGCCGAACTCTGTAATCAAAAGATAAATCACAGAGGCAGAGGTTCGCACCTCTGCCTCTTTTGCTCGGTGGATAATGAACACTAAGCCCGAAAAACGAAGTTGGCTTTAGGGTTGGAGGGTAGGGATGGCTCGCCGAGCCGTCCGAGCCCGTTTTCCGCGGTGCAACCGAAAAGTGCTCATGGGAAGCTGAGTTCCGCTGCTTTTGTCAAAGAACAGCACGGGGCGCCTCGGCGCGCCCCGCGAGATTCGCACCGATAGCAAACCAATCCAATCCGAGTCCTTTATCTAACGAGGCGAGGCGACCCTACAAATCTAGTTTTTCGGGCTAAACACTCGACCGAATTCGACCTTGTTAGTAAAGTTCTGCATCCATGTGGACAGTTTTCCAAGAGTTTCTTCAGTTTTGTGCCGGTGAGAAAAAATGGTGGTTGCTGCCATTGGTGGTTCTCTTGCTTGTGCTCGGCGCGGTTGGCATTTTTGCAACCAGTTCTGGCATCCTTTCGTCCCTCTATTCCGTGTTCTAACAGATGTCACCTTGGCGAAACATCCTGGGGATTACTCCGCTCGGCTGGGTCCTGGACCTGGTGGGAAATGATTTTCGTCGGCTTAGGTCGCCGCAGGACCAGCAAACGTTCTGGCGGTCGGCCAAACCAGGATGGTTCGCTTGACTGCATGTTTTAAGTGTGAGCCGGCCAAAACCAAAGCGAACTCGCAGCATAGACCCGGTCCAGCCGTTGTCCAACCGGAAATTGTGGTATTTTCGGCTGGTAGCCTTGATCGGTGTGCCATTGATCCTTTTTGGCGTGGTTGAATTGGGTCTTCGGCTGGCCGGTTTTGGATACCCGACCGCCTTCCTGTTGAAATCGTCCAACCGTAACGAGAAGACTTTCGTGCAGAATAACCAGTTTGGCTGGCGCTTCTTTGGGCCGCGCGCGGCCCGCATCCCGTCCCCGGTTTCCATCCCGCGCGAAAAGCCACACGGCACGATTCGAATTTTTGTCTTCGGCGAATCCGCTGCGTTTGGCGACCCGCAACCGCGCTTTGGCCTGCCACGCATGCTCCAAGCTGTGTTGGAACTGCGGCATCCCGACCAAAAGTTTGAGGTGGTCAATGCTGCCATGACAGCCATCAATTCGCACGTGATCCGACTCATGGCTCGTGACTGCGCGCAAGCCCGTGCAGACGTTTGGGTGATTTACATGGGCAACAATGAAGTGGTCGGCCCGTTTGGGCCGGGCACGGTCTTCGGCAGTCAAACTGCGCCAAGATGGTTAATCCGCGCCGTATTCGCGGCCAAGGCGACTCGGATTGGCCAGGCGATCGGCAGGGTGATTGAGCTGGTCAAGAAAACCGCTGGTTCGGATGCATGGGAAGGGCTTAGAGCGTTCACGCAGTATAAGCTGGCCGCCTCTGACCCACGCCTACGCGGGGTATATCGGAATTTTGAACAAAATTTGAGCGAGATCATTGCCGCCGGTAGGAAGTCCGGCGCAAAGATCATCCTGTGCACGGTAGCAGTGGACTTGAGGGATTGTGCGCCGTTCGCGTCGATGCATCGTCCCACTCTGACAGTGGATGAGCTCAATGAGTGGGAACGCTTCTACGCCGCGGGTGTGAAAAATCAGGTGGAGGAAAACTACCGCAAAGCACTGGACCAATTTGAAGCAGCGGCGCGTATTGATGATCAGTTTGCCGAACTGCTTTTTCGTTACGCACAGTGTTTGTTGGCACTGAATGACGCCCCCAAGGCACACAAGGCTTTCGTCGCCGCGCGCGACTTGGATGCACTACGTTTCCGTTGTGATAGCAAGCTGAACGAAATTATCCGGCGATATGCAGTAGGTGGCGTCGTTTTGGTCGATGCCGAACGCGCATTCGCAGAGGCGAGTCCGGACGGCATACCAGGTGCCGAGCTGTTCTTGGAGCACGTTCATCTCACGCTGCAAGGGAATTACCTGCTTGCGGGGCTCATCGCTAAGAAAGTGGAAGAGTTATTTGCATTGCCCCGGAGTAGTCATTGGCCCAGCATTTCCGAATGCGCCATGCGGTTAGGTTACACATCGCGGTCTGCGCAATTGATCATTTCGGATATCCGGGGACGGCTTTTGGATGTTCCATTTACGTACCAGCTCAATCACGAGGACCAAATCCGGCGCCTGACCGAGCTCGCGCGCAGTTTGCCGCCGCCCAATTCACCGGCCGCACTTGGTGAGGCCATCGCCGTGGTGCAAGCTGCACTCGAGCGGTGGCCCTCCGACCCTGTGCTGTGGGAACAGTTCGCTGAACTCAAACAAGCCGAAGGAGACCTCCCTGGGGCCCTTGCAGCGGCGCAGCGTGCACTCGAGTTGTTGCCCTCAAGCGCGGGGTTATGGGAGCTCCAAGGCATCTTATTGGCGCAGCAGGCGAAGTTTGAGGAAGCAATTGGATCTTTTAAGCGGGCTCTGAGCCTTGACCCGCAGGCGGTCTGGGACAGGTACAATTTGGCTTTATGCCTCAAGAAACTTGGGCGTTCCGAGGCGGCCTTGGTCGAGTTCAGGCGCGCTTTGCGTCTCAACCCTCGGCATGGAACTGGGTGGTTGGCCCTAGGCCAGTTGTATGAGGAAATGGGGCGCACCAACGATGCAGTGGAGTGTTTTTCCCGGGCCCTGACGAATCGGGTTAACCAGCCGGGCGATATGGCCAATCTAGCGCGGTTCTGTTTCAGTAAGGGTTGGCTTGAAGCAGCCGTGACTAATTTCATGGCTGCTGTGGAGCTTGCCCCAACTGATCCCGAGCTGCGTCTTGAAGCTGGGCGCGCATTGGCAGCGGCTGGGCGGCTCGAAGACGCAGCAGAACAATATCGGATGGCCGTCGAGTTGGATCCAACCCGAGCTCAGGCGCATATGCAACTGGGGGTTACACTGGGCCGGCTCGGGCAACACGCCCTGGCCGAGCAGCAGTTTCGCCGAGTTTTACAAATTGATCCCAATTTACTCGAGGCGCGGGTGAACTTGGGTGTCGCTTTATACAGACAGGGGAAGTTTGATGACGCCCTTAAGCAATTCGAGGAGGTCCTTCGGCATAACCCGACTGACCCCACCGCCTTGCGTTTTGTCCAGGAAATGCAAAAACGGACGTCTTTACCAGCAGACCGATAGCCGGCGGATCATAGCCCGAAGCACTTTTCTGCTTGTCTATGTGCGCGGACAAGCCTGCGCCAACAAGTTTTGTTTTATGAAACTGAAAATCGATTCGGTGTGCTGCATTTTGACCGGCGTTGCGTCCACCGCGTAGATGGGCCCGGCTGCTTGCCGATATTTGCCCTCGTTGACCAACGTCTCCTGCCACACGATTCTCGCATTTCGAAACTGACCAGGATAACCTGTCATCCGCCCCTTCATGGACTGACCTTGCGGATGGCAAAGGCCAAGTCAGTGGCTTTGCCGCCTCGCTCCGTGGAAAGCTTGCGAGCGCCCCAGGCTGCGCCCTCGGGGTAAACGGCCGCGCCCTAGCGCAAAACACCAGCGTCACGGTTTTTCTCCAAAGCGCCGCGCATGGGCTTGGTCATCCAAAGTGCTGGACGCAAGGCCTGTCTGGGGGTGTAGCGCACAGGCAAGCGCATCCAGCGACACTCCCCACAGTGTACGAGACGGGTGTGCTGCCCGATCCAGCCTTTGGGTTCAGCGGGTTGGTCAGTATTGTGTCCGCTGTGGACTTAACAGTACGCATGGTGTTTGAGCTCCAACTTTTGACAGCGATGCAATTCCAAAAACCGTTACAAGTCGGGGGCGGTTGACTTCTCGCATGGAACTTGACTTCTAGCACAAACGGCAGCGAATGATGGATAATCAGTTTTCCCCCTGTAAACTTGGAGTTTATCCAGTGTGGTTCATTCAACGTCCCATTCGTAAACGCCGGCGGAAAAACCTGGCTGAAGTTGGATTTCAAGCTTAAGCGCCTTTGTGGTCACAGGCGCGAAAGTGACTTTGACCGGTTCAGTTTTTCGGATTTCGTATGGCGATGGGTTAGGTACCGGGTTCCAGTTGCCAGCGTCAGTCCGATACAAAACCCGCCACCAAGCCGGTATTCTACACTCGCCGGTGCCGGTGTCGTCGAACCACCAAACCTTGACAGCCTTCACTTGTACAGGCTTGGCAAACTCGTATGCGATCCATTCGAGTGTGCCCTTGTGCGGCCAAAAATCGAAATTACCAGCCGAACCTGGTGGTGCGTTATCGGGTGTGATCTGGTCATTCACAGGTTCAAGACTCATCCCACCGCGCGCAAATGACGCTGAAACTTTGGCCTGCGATGTGATGGTGGGGCGTGGCTTTGGCCGTGCTGCGGCCGGGTCGCGTGCGATCCACACTGTCATGGGGGTGAGTCGGCGATTGGCCCATAAGGCGTATGGTATGGCCAGAAGCTGGTCTGCTGTTCGGGTTTCGCGTCGCTCGGCATCTACTTGCACAGCCCGCATTGCACCCTGGATCTTCAAAACCGTAGCGCCGCCTAAAAAGGCAGGTCTGTGCTCGGGCGTGATTTTGGCTGCCGCCGGCAACACGATGTCGAATACGTACCCACCATTGTCAATCCCCTCAAACGCGTAGACAACCGGTCCGCGTTCGAGTGCAACCTGATTGCGTGTGGCAGCAATGAGCGGGTGCCCAACCACGCGCCTGACTGGCATGTCGAATTCGAGTTTGATGATGTCGCCACTTTTCCAAGTACGCGTGACCCGGGCGTAACCGTTCTGAAGCTGGCCAGACCAAATCTCACCAGACGGCAACTGCAACTGCCACTTAGCCGGGGTGGCGTCCTCGTAACTGTACAGGTCGCTAGGTAATGGGTTGCCCTGAACCCAGCACGGCACGCGAAGGCTGAGCGTAAACTCGATTGGTGTTTCGGGCTCGACACGCAGTTCGATCTTGCCGTCCCAGGGATATTGCGTGAGCTGCGTGAGCTTGATCTTCTTGTCGCGCAGGGTAACTGCACCTGTGCTTTGGGCATAAAGGTTGACGAACAGTTGGTCGTCCTTGACCGCATAAACGTACCCGCCCAGCGACGCTATCAACCTAAGGATGTTCGGCGGGCAGCAGGCGCAGCCGAACCACGGGGCGCGCCCGGCATACCCGTGGTTGTTGCGCGAACGACCGTCGTATTCGAGTGGGTTCGGATAAAAGAATCTGTCACCGGAAAGCGACACGCCACTCAGCGTGCCGTTGTAAAGGGTGCGCTCGAATGCATCCATATATTTGGCGTCGCCAGTCATCAGAAACATGCGGTGGTCCCAAAACAGGAACGCTATAGCAGCACAGGTCTCGTTGTAACAGCGGTGTGGCAGTTCGTAGTTCGCGCCGTAGGCTTCGCCTGAGGCACGCGCACCACAGCCACCTGTCAGGTGCAGCTTACGGCCTACTACGTTGTTCCAGATTTTGGTAATTGCATTGAAGTACCGCCTGTCGCCGGTGAGCGCCGCAACGTCCGCCATGCCGGAGTACATGTAGTTTGCACGCACAGCGTGGCCAACGGCTTCGTCCTGTTCGACAACCGGTTTGTGGTCTTGGCTGTATTCACTGCCTCGGTGCCCGCGAACATCGAGAAAGAACTTTGCCAGTTTCAGCCAACGGTTGTCTCCTGTTACTCGGTAAAGCTTTCCCAGACCCATCTCGACAACTTGGTGCCCAGGGCTAATTCGCAGTTCGCCGTCCCCGAAATCGCGATGGAGCAGTTCAGCCGCTTTCATGCAGATATCGAGCAACGACTTTGAGCCTGTAGCCTGATAATGTGCCACACCGGCTTCAAACAGGTGGCCGAGGTTGTACAACTCGTGGCTGAGCTCAGGGTCTTTTTCCCAGCGTTGTTTGCCGATCCATGGATGGCCGGGGCTGTCCGGATGCATCGTTCTGAACGTGTAAAGATACCCATCTGGCTCTTGAGCAGTAGCAATACGCTTGATCATTTCCTCGAGTTTTTCGGCTAGAGCATGGTTTGACTCGACGCTCAGACAAAATGATGCCCCCTCGATAACCTTGTAAACATCCGTGTCATCGAACGGATATTCAGTGGGCGGTTTGATCTGGAAGTTCGTTTCGCCGGCTGCGCGTCTGCGCATGACTTCGGCTGCTAGATCAAAGTTTTTTAGTCGGCCTGCACTCTCACACTGATTGATCGCAAACGGAAGCGTTACCAGGAGATTGGTGGCTTGACGCGCGTGCAGTAGTCCGGCGGTGAACCTGACATTTGTGAATGAGACAGGTTGAATTGGGTAATCACCCGCCACCGATACAATGGCCATGCTACAAATAAGACAACTAAAGATGCGCTTGATCACACGACTGAGCGTACGGACATGCACCTGCTGGTCAAGGACAAGCTGCGGCTTTGTCTGGCCACAAGCCACGAGTTGTTCCCACTGGCACCAAATCCCAAAGAATCAGACGCGTGACGTCGCCAAATGAAAAAGCATTTAAGAGCGTTACGCGAAGCAGCCCAAAGTGGGGTGTAGCAGTCTTCTCGGCTCCTGTGCGCATCACACAAATCTAGAAAACGCAGCATCTGTCCTCTAAATGCAAAAAACTGCTTCACGCAGGTGGGCAACCGAGATAATATGAGCCCGCAAAAACGCAAAACTCGCAAACGTACACATGAAATGGCTGGAACAGAAAGTTTCACTTGGATTTGCCGTGGCAGTTGCTTGTACCAATGTTATGGCTGTGGAACCAAAACCTGTCAGTTTCGATAGCTTCGAATATTCTGGCACTAACGCGGTTGATCTCAAGGTCGGCCCAGGTGAGTATCAAAACCCGATCTTGGCGGGGTTTTATCCTGACCCGAGCATCTGCCGTGTTGGTGACGATTTCTACATGGTCAATTCGACGTTCGCGTATTTTCCTGGGATTCCAATCTTCCAGAGTCGCGACCTGGTGAATTGGGAACAGATCGGGCATGTGATTCATCGGCCTGAACAATTGCGGTACGAAGGTATGGGCGTTTCACGCGCCATTTTTGCTCCGGCAATCAGCTATCACGAGGGTGTGTTCTATGTCATTTGCACGATGGTTGATGGCATAGGCAATTTTGTTGTCACCGCCACAAACCCGGCAGGGCCATGGTCGGACCCAACACCGTTGCGGTTTGAAGGTATTGATCCATCTATTTTCTTCGATGACGACGGGCGCGCGTGGATAGTCAACAACGGTGCCCCAGAAGGCCGACCGCTCTACAACGGCCATCGCGCAATTTGGATACAGGAATTCGATTACAAGGCAAAGAAAATGGTCGGCCCGCGCAAGGTACTGGTCGATGGTGGTGTGGATATCACCAAAAAGCCGATCTGGATCGAGGGCCCACACATCTACAAGCACAACGGATGGTATTACCTCTGTTGCGCCGAAGGCGGCACCGGCCCGGGCCATTCGCAGGTCATTTTCAGAAGCAAAAACGTGGACGGTCCCTACACGCCTTGGGAGAAGAATCCGATCCTGACCCAGCGGAGGTTGCCTGCGAATGTGCCTGGTGCAGTGACATGCACAGGGCACGCTGATCTGGAGATTGGCCCAGACGGCAACTGGTGGGCGGTGTTTTTGGGTGTGCGGCCGTATCAGGGGCGGTACTCACCAATGGGGCGCGAGACTTTCCTGTTGCCGGTTAAATGGAGCGAAGACGGTTGGCCTGTGATCTTGCCGCTGGAGGAACGCGTACCGTTGGTTTGCAAAACGCCGCAGGGTGTGGATGTCAAGCCGTCAAAATCCATGCCGCTTACCGGGAACTTCACCTGGCGCGATGAGTTCGATCAGCCCGTGCTCTCGTTTGCGTGGATTATGCTGCGTGCGCCCAAGGAAAAATGGTGGAACATTGATACAAATGCAGGAAAACTGAATCTGATTCCACGCGCCGAACTGCTTTCAGGTCGCAGTAACCCCAGCTATCTGGGGCGGCGTGTGCAACATCCGCGGTTTTCCGCAGCAACGGAATTCGACGTGCCGACCGAAACGCGAGTCTCAGCGGGCCTTGCCGTGTTCCAGGGCGAACGGTTTCACTACTACGCCGGCGTCAAGCGCAATACCAATGGTATTGTATTGTTCCTGGAGCGATTCAAGGGGGCAGATTCTGGCGTGCACACCACAGTTACGCTGCCAGAGTCAAAGACTGTTCGGTTGCGTTTCGCTGCGCACGATGCAAAATGCACGTTCGAGTACGCAACTGACGCTGGGCAATGGAAACAATTGGCAGGCGACCTCGACGCCACCCTGCTAACTACTGAAGTCGCTGGTGGGTTCGTCGGCGCAACGGTCGGATTGCACGCACGAATAGACCCCAAAGAAGAACAAGTTGAGCCGCAGTAGCAAAAGGCTTCGCCAGCCGGTTTTACCTAATCTGGCTTTTTGGCTACGCGCCTCGCCCAGCGACAGAAGGAGGTTAATCCCTTGCCAAAAAGCGGCAGGGCACGAGGGGCGAATTGGATGTGGCATTCCGGATTGATTCTGCGGCGCTTCTCACGCAGGGCAAATCGGCGGACAATGTTACCGTGGCCACTGCAGGTTCTGTTTGCCGCGTCTTCTGCGTGTGGACACCTAGGACCGCCGTTTTCCACATCAACTAAGCTTAGCACACGCCCCGTTCTCAAGTTAGTCGGTCTCTTTGCGCATTGTTTAATGTCCCGCAGACATGAAAATTTCACAGCGGGACACCAGCGGTTGCCACAGTTGCTGAAAAACCGGCGAAGTGCCACGTGCTCAATTTAGAAAAGGCTGGGGGTCTTAGCAAGTTGGAGTCGAAAGAAGCTGCAAATAAAGGAAAAGTCAGAGCACTAGACGTTGAAACCAAGTTTAAAGATCCGCACAGTCATTTTGAGTTTCGATGTTGGCCGGCCAAACGGATGTGCATGGCATTGGCCGAGTGCAGACGTTAATCGACACTAATGCGGTGCCGCTGCGGTTCTATCGTCTGGGTGCTTGCTGACCGCAGCCAGGATATTAAGCCAGAGAATCAGTTGGACCGGCTGGACTCGGAGGGGCTGTTTGACTAGTCCAGGCTGATACAAGTTACAGTTTGTAGTTGCATCATTGCCAAAAGGCAGGGCGTGAAGTCTGTGCGTAGTTGGCACACGACTGCCTTGCCTACTGAACCCGGGAAACCGGATTGGGGAACACACCCGGTCCAAGCCGGCGGGAGTGTTGCTGGCCCCGCCTTGCGTTCAGCACCTTTCGGCGCGGCTTGCTGGTCGTTTCAGCAACAAGGTTTTTTGATGGTGTTTTGCGCAAGGGCGCACAAAACCGAATGCGACACGCGTGCACTCCACATCCAATCAATCAAATCGGGCGATAAATGGTTCGAGTACAAGGTCAAAATGCTATTACACGGCACACAAGCTATGCCACCGCCCATTCTAGAATTGCTTTCTGCACGTGCAGCCGGTTTTCGGCCTGGTCGAATATGGTTTGTGCGTTTGCCTCGAATGTATCTTCGTCAATTTCTTTGCCACGATACGCCGGCAGACAGTGCATGACCAGTGCACCCGGTTTGGCCAGGTTAACCAAAGCCTGGTTGATCTGGTAAGCGGACAGCTCTTTGAGTCGTTGTTCAGCTTCAGCTTCTTTGCCCATCGAAACCCACACATCGGTGTAAAGCACGTCTGCGCCAGTTGCAGCCGCGCGCAGGTCTTCGGTGCAAACGACGTGACCGCCAGCACGCCGCAGCAAATCTTGTCGGGGTTGGTAGCCACGCGGCGCAGCTATGCGCAGTTCGAACCCGAGTTTTGCCGCTGCCCAGATCCAACTGGTTGCAACGTTGCATGCGCCGTCGCCGACGAATGTGACGATCTTGTCGGCTATTGTACCGCGTTTTTCCTGTATGGTGAAAATGTCGGTCAAGATTTGGCACGGGTGTTCTTCGTCTGTGAGCGCGTTTATGGTTGGGATGCTGGCGTACTTGGCGAATTCCTCGACGTCGCTTTGTGCGTAGGTGCGCATTACCATGCCGTGGATCATTCTGCCCAGGACACGCGCGGTGTCTTTGATGGGTTCACCACGCCCGAGCTGGATGTCGTTTGCGCTCAGAAAAATGACACGTCCGCCCAGCTCGCGTATGCCTACCTCGAACGATACACGCGTGCGTGTGGACGATTTCGCGAATAACAACGACCACGTTTGGCCGGCAAGCGGTTGGCTCGAGTGCATGCCGCGCTGGCGTTTCAACACGCTGGTTCGGGCGATAATTTCCTCGATATTGGTCCGGTCAAGCTTTTCGATGCTAAGCAAATGTTTCATCAGCGAAAAACCACAGTTTACATAATTTTCCCCGACGGCGGTCAAGCTCCAAGTCGGCGCACCACAGACTCGATTATGTCGAGTGCTTCTTGTACATGTTTTTGCTGCAAGTTTAATGCCGGTAACAGCCGGATCACCTGCGATCCAGCCGGCACGGTCAATAGACCCGCATCGTGCAGCATCGCGGCGAATTGTGCTGAAGCCGGTTTGTCGGTTTGGGTGAAGGCAAGGTTTTTGTCTTTCTCGACCAGTTCGATCCCGAGCATCAGACCCAACCCGCGCACTGACTTGAGCACGTTGGGGTGCTTTCGAACGAGCTTGTCTAACTCGTCCTTCAGCAATGCACCGAGTGCGCGTGCATTGTCGGCGAGCCGATCGCGTTGGATAATCTCCAAGACTTTGAGTGCAACTGCGCAGGCTAGTGGGCTGCCGCCGTATGTGGTTGCGTGCTTGCCTGGTCCAAGCAGCTCGGCGTATTTGTCTCGCACCCAAAACGCGCCTATTGGAAAGCCGTTGCCGAGCGATTTTGCCATCGAGACTCCGTCAGGCAAAAATGTATCGCCAAGGTTTTCCTGGTAACGTAAGCCAGTTGGCTTTGAAACCACGATGCCGCTGGGATGTTCGCAATTTTCCAAAATGCGCTGGTAACTATGGAACCTGCCTGTGCGAAAATGCCCGGATTGAACTTCGTCAATCAGAAGCAACAGGTTATGTTCGTCACACAACTTGCGCAGGCCAAACAAGTACTCGGCTGTTGCGGGGTTAACGCCGCCTTCGCCCTGAATCCCCTCGACCATGATTGCGACCGTGGCGGGTGAAATTGCATTACGCATTGCGTCAATGTCGTTGAAGGGCACGTGCCTGAACCCTTGCACCATCGGCTCAAACCCTTTCTTGACCTTTTCCTGCCCAGTGGCAGAGATGCCAGCTAGTGTCCGCCCATGGAACGAGTTGTAGGTGGTCAGTATCTCGAATCTGCCTTCGTCATGACCAAACCTGCGGGCGAGTTTGAACAAGCCCTCGTTTGCCTCGGCGCCGCTGTTGCAGAAGAACACTTTGCCAGGCCCAATCAACCGCACCAGCTCAGATGCAAGTCGACCCTGCAACTCGTGATAGTAAAGGTTCGATACATGCACAAGCCTGTGTGCATGACCTGCAATTGTCTCGGCTAGCTCAGGGTGTGCGTGCCCGAGACAGCATACAGCGATCCCGCCCCCGAGATCGAGGTACCGTTTACCGTTCACGTCCCAGAGGTAAACGCCCTGGCCGTGACTGAACGCAATCTCAAACCGCGCGTAACTCGGCACCACATACTTATCAAACAATGCCCTGATCGCGTTGAAGTTGCCGGAGCCTACCGCCAACGATTCTGCAGTTGTTTCTTGCATTTGCAATTTACGTGTTGCGATTTATGCGCTGCCCGACCTATTAAGACAATGGCAGCGTCGGGCCATTCTAAATCGGAGACCTAATTTCTCATAGCACAATTTCTGTGCCGACTCCTTCGTCTGTGAAGATTTCGAGCAGAACAGCATGTGGCACGCGCCCATCAACAAGCGATACTTTTTCAACCCCTGCTTTGATGGCGGCCACCGCGCTGTCAACCTTCGGGATCATCCCTTCGTCAATGACACCGGCGTTCTTGAGTTCGTCAACATCGGTGGTTCTAAGATGCGGGATCACCGATTTTGCATCCTTAGGGTTACGCAGCAAACCTGGCACATCACTCATGAAAACGAGTCGTTTTGCCTTCAGTGCAATTGCAGCCCGCGCAGCTGCTACATCGGCATTACAGTTGTACACCAATCCATCCTCGCCAAGTGCTGTCGGGCTGATGACGGGCGTTATACTGCGGCGGATACACTCGCGCAACGGTTCGATATTAACCGCTGTTACGTCGCCGACAAAACCGATGTCGAGTTCATCGCCAGACTTAGTCCGCGGCCTGAATTTACTGCACCTGAAAATTTCTGTCCCGGAAAACCCGCGTGCTTTACCACCGAACTGCGTGATCGCGCGTACGATCTCAGGATTGATCTCGCGCGAGAGCACCTGCTCGACCAGTTCAGCCGTGGCGCGGTCGGTCACGCGCATGCCTTGGACAAACTGTGGTTTAAAGCCTGCTGATTCCATTGCACGGCTGATGGCTTTGCCGCCGCCGTGCACCACTACGGGGTTAATCCCCACCGCCTCAAGAAACACAATATCCCGCGCAACGCTCGTGCGTACTTCTTGATCGGGCGAGTCCATGAAACTGCCGCCGTACTTGATCACAAATGTCTGGCTGCGGAACCGCTGTATGTACGGCAATGCCTCAAGCAGCGTCGTAGCCTTGGCAATCAGGTCTTGCATAGCAAAATTCGTAGCAAGAAACACCCGACTTGGCAAAGAACCGTTTTTTGCGGGTACAGTTCCAGATGCTAAATCCTGGGCACGCAGCAGTAATTTGTGTCGCGCGTAGCGGGCACCAACGCTCCGCACGAGTCAATGTGCCGACTACAACGGCCGCAGCTTCACAATCCTTAAAGGATCCAAGAACAACTCTCTAGCCACGCCGCGTGAGCATGAGTCGAGAAGTGTAGTGCAGGCGTTTTGCAGGAAAACAGCCGCAAGACTGACATTTTACAGTTTATGTGAGGCTGGCGATTTTCCGGCCATGACACAGTAAGAATTCGGTAAATACATCCATAGCCATACAGTAGGTGCTGAGCGCCCTAAGTTCAACTATCGCCTGTGGTGTTACAGCATGGCTAGGCTTGCTCCCAGTTTAGCAACCCCTACGGGACTATGATTCAGTTCGTAGTTCCGGAACCAACCATGTTGGTTCGGTGGCGGGATAACTGTTGGACGGTCTCATTGCCGAAGGCGGTTTTGCCGATGGGATTATGCAATTCGCGCGTCCAGCCGAAGAGGTGATTTGGCTTCAAGATGTGCAATCCCGGCTTTGCGGCTGTGCTGTCAATTTACAGATTTCGGCCGCCGGCAAGCCACATGCTTGGCTGTGTTCCAATTGCATCCAAACCGACAAAGTAGCTGATATTCGTGTTTGAAAGTTTTCCAACGAGTCGATAAACTGCCCCCTGTCAATCGGACATGTCAAAACGATCGGCGGGACGAGCTCGTTCGACATGGCTCTGAACTGCTGGTGCAGCTCGGACGACCCCGTGAATTCCGTTGTACCCCCAAAATTTGTAGAGATGCGCACTGGGAAAAAATCTGGATGCTCGTTTGCCCAAAACCAGTGTGCCAAACCTATCTGTTTCAGCCCAGAAACACACTGCATTTGCCGCACACAACCCAAACGGGTCAATCAGGCTCACTGGATTCCCGTCGGCATACACATAAAAGTTCAGCCCGCCAGCAAACCCAATCGGATCAGGATTTAGGAAGCGGCAC
>FMSI01055996.1_pt1 | contig 32887 bp, 33 predicted proteins | sample 1504471 | NCBI WGS metagenome assembly FMSI01 (sample SAMEA4475357, study PRJEB15587) | soil metagenome | biome: Soil; feature: Field | place: India | collected 2015-03-11 | depth 0 m
TTTATATTTTCAAAATTCCTCCTCAGCCATCCATCATCCCACATAAAATAAAAATTCTGACTTTCTTTTCTAAGATAATGGGTAAAATCAACGCAAATTTTCTCAAATTCTGAAGATGGCTCCAGAATCCCCTCCCCAAGGAGAATCCACCTCTTAATTTTTTCCTTCAAACCCATCATCCCTCCTTTTAGCTCCATTCTCTTTGCCTTTCCAATTAAGCTTATTCATTATTCTATTAAATTTAAAAAATTTCTGTCAAGCCAGGGAACCGACTTTCCTCTTCATTTCATTTTAAAAGTGTATTAAATTTGTCCTTTTAGAGAGGATAAAGTAAAATATTTTTAATGAGTATTAAGGAGAATATTGAGAAAGTAAGAGAAAATGTTGAGAGAGCCTGCATAAAATCAGGGAGGAATCCTGAATCTGTAAAGATTCTCGGAGCAACAAAGGATGTATCACCTTCAAAAGTAAGAGAAGCATTCTCCTATGGAATAAGAATTTTTGGTGAAAATAGAGTTCAGGAAGCGAGTGGGAAGATATCAGAATTAAAAGACCTTGATATTGAATGGCATATGATTGGCAATCTCCAGAGGAACAAAGTGAAAAAAGCCCTTGACATTTTTAATTTGATAGAATCAATCTCTTCCCTAAAACTTGCTGAGGAAATCAACAAAGAAGCTATAAAAAGAAATATCTATGTTAAAGGCTTTATTGAGGTTAATATTGGAGGAGAAACAAGCAAGTCAGGGTTTTTTGAAGATGAGTTATTGAAAAACCTTGAAATAATTTCAAATTTTTCTAATCTTGAAATTTATGGTCTTATGACCATCCCTCCTTTCTCTCTTGATCCGAAAGATTCGAGAAAATATTTTGTGAAATTACGCGAACTATCAAAAAAAATAAATTCTTCAAAAACAAATATTTTCATAAAAGAGCTCTCCATGGGGATGAGCAACGATTACACCGTTGCGGTTGAAGAGGGAGCTACAATTGTTAGAATAGGGACAGCAATATTTGGAGAGAGAGGAAAATGATAAAAATATTTGCTTTTAATCTTTTGAGGGCAACTGCCCAGATTATAAATGCATCCCTGACCATTTACATGTGGATTATTATTATCAGAGCAGTAATTTCATGGTTCAGCCCTGATCCGAGAAACAGATTTGTCATTATCCTTCACAGGCTCACAGAGCCTGTTCTCAGACCAATTAGAAGAATAATCCCTCCATCCCAGTTAGGAGGGATTGACATCTCGCCTTTTATAATGATTTTGGTTATAATTTTTATGAATAACTTTCTTGTTGGCACTCTCATAGAGATTGCCAGCAGGATGAGATGAGGTGGAAAATGAAAGTAACACCCGCGGACATAAGGAATGCAAATTTTAAGAAGAAAGTTAAGGGTTTCGATCCTGAAGAGGTGAGGATATTTCTCACAATGGTTTCTGAGGAAATGGAGAATATTCTAAAGGAGAATGCAAGACTTTTAAGTGAAAATCAGGAACTTAGAGCCCAGCTCAGCGATGTTCAGGAAAAGGAAAGAATGTTAAAGGAGATAATGCTCTCCACTCAGAAATTCGTCGAATCCCTTAAAGATAACGCAAGAAGGGAAGCAAGGATAATAGTAAAAGACGCTGAGCTTAGGGCGGAAGAGATCTTAGGTAGCGCTCAGAGGCAGTTGAAGAAAATAAATGATGAGATAACCCATCTAAAAATTCAGAGGAAAGAAGTTGAGGAAAAGATTTTAGCCTTAATTTCTGCTCTCAAAGAGACCATCGCTCTCTTCAAAGAGAAGAAGGAAGAGGAGGAAGAGAGGATAGCTCCCCTTTTCAAGGAAGAGTAAATGAAAGAAACTGTTTCCATGTGGGATAACACCCGCATGATTGTTCTTACTGCAATTACAGCAGCGGTCTACGCAGCGATTATGATTCCTTTCAAGGGATTCCAGATAATCCCTGGATTTACAGAGGTTAGACCTGCAGCCGCTATCCCTGTAACTTTCGGGATACTCTTTGGACCTGCGGGTGCATGGGGTTCAGCTATTGGGAATTTAATAGGTGATTTGATAGCAATGCTCTCCCTTGCATCAATTCCTGGTTTTATTGGTAACTTCTTCTTTGCTCTTGTTGCTTACAAACTATGGGGTTATTTCAAAATCAGGGTGGAGGATAAAAAGGGATTTTTCAGGAATAGAAAAAGAATTATACTCATTATTTTTATCTCTCTATTCTCTTCCCTTGCTGTTTCTTTCATAATTGGAGAGGGTGCAATGATGCTTGGCATTTTCCCATTTAAAGTTCTTGCTCCAATAATAGCGATAAATAACTTTCTTGCAAATCTCATTTTAACTCCATTTCTCATTGAAATTCTCTATCCAAGAGTAGAAAAATGGGGGCTCCTTTGGGAGGAAGTGATGGAGGTTGGAGAAAGGAAGCACTCAATAATTGGGGCTTCCTTTCTCATTTGGGGAATTGCAGGAGGATGGTTCATTAGTTTTTATCTTTCTGATACAGTAAAGATTCTTTCTTTTGATTTTTCAAGACATATTGTTTCTGTTATCTTCTTCATAATAATCTTTATAGGAGCAATGTTCTAAAATGGTAGTAGCGAAAATAGAGAATCTTGAAAAATCTTTCAGAAGAGGATTCTTTCTGAAAAGGAAAAAAGTTCTTAAAGGAGTTAGTCTTGAGGTAAATCAAGGGGAAGTTTACGGTCTTTTAGGACCGAATGGAGCTGGAAAGACTACAACAATCAAGTCCCTGATAGGTCTAATTTTCCCTGATTCTGGCTATGTGGAGATTTTCGGCTCTAAGAATCCGGACTCTTCTGTAAGAAAAAGAATAGGTTTTCTTCCAGAACAACCTTACTTTTACGAATATTTAACAGCAAGGGAATATTTGAGTCTTTCGTCGGAACTATTCAGAATAAACGGAAAGGAGAAGAAAAAAAGAATAGAAGAGCTTTCATCCATTCTTTCCATGCATAAATTTATTGATTCTCGGCTAAAAACATTATCAAAAGGTGAACTCCAAAGGGTTGGCCTTGCCCAGGCTATTATAAATGACCCGTCATTTCTCGTTCTTGATGAGCCAATGTCAGGTCTTGACCCCATTGGAAGAAAGGAGATTAAAGATTTAATTTTTGAGCTGAAGAAGAGAGGGAAAACAATCTTCTTTTCATCCCATATCCTTCAGGATGCAGAATTAATCTGTGATAGGGTGGGTATAATGCTGGATGGAAAGATAATTGAGGAGGGGAAGCTAACTGATCTTATTTCAGAAAAGGTTCATTACATTGAGATTGAATTTTTAAGTCAAAAGCCCCTCCCATCTTTGAAAGGTGAAGTTTTTTCCACAGATGAAAGAAATCTGATAAAGGTTACTGATGAAAAGAGTGCTGAAGAAGCTATAAAAATAATTATAGAAAATGGAGGAAAAATTATTTCAGTGGTTCCGAGAAAAGGAACCCTTGAAGAGATTTTTGTGGAGAGGGTTATAAAAAGAAATGAAAATTTTAAAGATTGCATTGAATACCTTTAAGGAAGCAATAAGGAACAGGCTTTATTTTCTCTTCATCTTTTTTGCCCTTTTCTTTCTATTTTCTTCCCGAATTCTAAGTCTATTAACAGTTGGAGATGAAATAAAGGTAATGAAAGATATAGGGCTTGCAACCCTTTCCCTTTTCCAATCTTTGATTGCCCTTTTTATTGGAGCTGATCTCATATTTAAAGAAATGGAAAAGAAAACTCTTTACAATATTCTTTCAAAACCTGTTGGAAGGGCTGAATTCCTTCTTGGAAAATATCTCGGGGTTGCTATAACTCTTTTTGTAAATATTTTATTTATGGGTTTTGTATTTATTTTTTATCTGCTAATAAACAAAGGGAAATTTGAGCCAGCATCCCTGATAGCTCTTTTACTCATTTATATTGAATCTCTTATAATTTCCTCTTTCTCCATTCTTTTTTCAACATTTTCGACCCCAATGTTGAGTTTTGTTTTTACATTTTTTATATACATTATCGGTCATGTATCTTTCGGTCTCTGGACATTGATAGAGAAATTGAAAAGACCCTTTGAAAAATATCTTACCCTTGCAATTTACTACATTCTTCCAAACTTAGAGAACTTTAATCTTAGAAACGAAATTGTAAATGTTGGTTCAATACCAGAAGGATTTGTTCTCAGAGCTATTATCTATGGAATTATCTATGGTTTTGCAATATTCTTTCTCAGCCTATTTATTTTTCAGAAGCGCGATCTATGAAAGAAAAAAGAGAAATTAAATATTCCAAGAGAAAAAAAATTTTTTTACTTCTTTTTGTTTTTCTTTTTCTCGTTGCTCTTTTCCTTCAGATTAACATAGAGAAAATTCCAAGGAAAAGGGTCCCTGGATGGTCGGTTATTTATCTTCCCTCTGGGAAATTTATGAAAGCTCTATCCCTTGGAAACACAAATCTTCTTGCAGATTTAATCTACATATGGGCAATTCAATATTACAGCAATTACTCAATACAGGAAAGATTCGAATATCTTGAAAAGATATTTGGTGTTATAACTGAACTAAACCCCACATGGCAAGACCCTTACATAGTTGGAGCTTTGATAATGGCTTACGAAGGGAAGAGGGTTGACCTTGCTCTGAAGCTCCTCGATAAGGGAATGGAGAAAAATCCTGAGAACTGGATTTTTCCATGGGAAGCCGGCTTTTACTGCCTCTCCCTTTTGAAGGATTACCAGTGTTCCGCATATTATTTCAAAAAAGCAATGGAAAATCCAGAATCACCTCCATTTGTAAAAAGGCTTTACGCTAACTCTCTTTTTAGAGCTGGTGACCTTTTAGCTTCCTACAGAGCTTGGGAAGAGATTTTTAATACAACCGATGATCCTCATGTCAAAAGAATTGCATACAATCATCTTTACGAAGTCAAAATGGAAATAGATAAAAGAATTGTTGAAAGAGCAAGGGATGAATGGGAGAAAAGGAAGGGAAGAAAACTACAATCATTAAGATTTCTTGTCAGGGATGGTCTTTTAAAGAGCATACCTAAAGATCTGGATGGAAAAGATTATCTCTTTGATCCTGAGAAAAGGAGTATTTACTCTCTTAAAGTAAGATGGAAAAGGAGATGAAATGGAATTTCTTCCTGAGATTTTACTAATAATAATTGGTCTTATTTTAGGCAGTTTTTTAAATGTGGTTATTTACCGATTGCCAAGGGGAACCAGCATAGTAAAACCAGGATCATTTTGCCCCCATTGCAATTCACCAATTAAATGGTTCGACAACATTCCTGTTTTAAGTTTTATTATTCTTGGTGGAAAATGCAGAAATTGCAAAAAACCAATTTCCTTAAGATATCCAATTGTTGAGATATTAACTGCATTTGCTCTCCTCCTTGTCTACAAAAAATTTTATTTTTCTTTCCAATTTTTTGGCTCTATAATTTTTTCTCTCTCTCTTATTGTTCTCGCTTTCATTGATCTTGAGCACAAAATCCTTCCTGACAAAATAACCCTCTCTGGCTTTACTTTCTTTCTATTCTATTCCCTTTCCAATCCCTCAAAGAAAATTTGGGATTCCTTGGGAGGGGCTCTTGTTGGAGCGGGTTCCCTTATGCTGATTTACCTCCTGTATTATTTTATCAAGAAGGAAGAAGGACTTGGACTTGGAGATGTAAAAATGATGTTGATGGTGGGAGTTTTTTTAGGAATCGGGAAAACTTTTCTAACCCTAATAATTGCCTCTCTCCTCGGCTCTATTGCCGGGCTCATTATAGCAATAATTATGAAAAAAGGAATGAAGTACGCTCTTCCTTTCGGAGTTTTCCTCTCCATTGGTGCTTTTATATCCCTTATCTTGGGGAGTGAAATCATATCCTTCTACTGGAGGTTAGGCTGAGGAAGATTGTTTTTCTTTCAATTCTTTTTATTTTTTTGGTTCTTTCAGGGATCTCTTATATATGGATTTTCAACATCAGGAATAACATTTTGAGGGAAACATATGATTTATCAATAAAAATTGGTGATCTGGAATCCCTCGGAATAGAGGAAATAAAAGAATTTTCTCCCAATGAAAGGGAGGAAGGTTATTTTATCTTTAAATCCGATGGAAAGAGAGTTGGAATTAAATTTAAGGGAAATGGGAGAGAGCTATTAAGAAGAATCGAGAAAACAAGGTCAGGATTGACAATCGCATCATTTTCAATTCTTGCAATATTCATTTTGTCCATTCCCTTTTTGCTTTTTCCTTTGAGAAAGAAAGCTTTAAAGCCTCGAGTGATTGAGGAAGATGTCTTTTTTTCCCTTAGCGAAATGCTGTCAAAGCTGAGAATAAGGGAAGAGGAACTGATAAAGGGAAGGGAAGAAGAAAAGAAAAAAGCAGAAGAATTCAGAATGATAAGTCATGTAATTTTCAATTCTCTTCAATTCCCAATTCTTCTTTTAAGCCCTGACAATAAAATATTGAATATGAACAGGGCTGGAGAGGAATTTTTTGGAAAATCTGTGATTTCATCCCTTTACAAATCTGCATCATCAATCTTTTCCCCTAAATTTCTTGAAATTGTTGATGATGTGAATAAAAAGTGTGTTAGCGAGGATAGAATCATTTATGAAAATGAAAAATGGCTATTGGTTCAAGTCACCCCTGTAAAAGGAGAAAGAGGGATAATTGGTTCAATTTTCATGCTTCAGGACATCACTGATAGAAAAAGGAATGAGGAGATTTTAAAAGAAAAGGACAAGATGGCCTCTCTTGGCGAGATGGCATCCTATCTTGCCCATGAAATAAAAAATTCTATTAGTGTAGCCCTTGGATATCTTAAATTATCAAGTGAGAAAGAAGACTACACAGAAAGGACAGTAAAAGAACTCAACATAATTTCGAGCAACATTGAAAGATTTCTCGATTTTGCTCGACCTCTCAAAATTAAAAAGGAAAGAATAGAAATAAAAGAGATAATATCTGAAGTTATGGAAAATTTTGAAGGGATTGAGATTTCTTTTGAAGGTGATTTCCCGCAATTTCAAGGTGATAAAAATTTACTGAAAATTGTTTTCTTTAATTTGATAAAGAATAGCACTGAGGCTGAATCCTCTCATTTTAAAATAAGGAGTTACTGGAAAAACGGAGATAGAAATATTGTCATAGATCTTATAGATGATGGAACGGGAATCTCCCGGGACGAAGTGGACAAGGTCTTCCTCCCATTTTTCAGCAAAAAAGAAGGAGGAGCGGGATTGGGACTTCCCCTTTCCAAAAAAATAATTCTCCACCATGGAGGAGAAATAAAAATAATACCATCGGAAAAAGGAACTACAGTTAGGATAACTCTTCCAGCCCAATAGAAAGTAAGGTTAAATTAATGTAAAATCATAAAGAAATGAAAAAGTTGAGATATTTAACTTTTTTATTTATTTTGTTTTTTCTTTGCCTCTTCTCTCTTTGTGAAAACCACCTTCCCATTAAAGGGTCTGTAAAGTCCTTTGAGATAAAAAATGATCTCCTTTATTTTTCAAGATTTCCAACGGATAATTACTTTGACCAGATAGGTAGAAAATTTGCAATTCTTGGATATGAAAATGGGACCTTTGAAGCATGGGGATTTCCTGTTAAAATTATGAGAAATTTTGAGTTTTCATTCATTTTTCCTGACAGGGCTGAACCTGAACCGGGATGGAAGTTTTTAAAAAGATTTGAGGCAACTCCATCAGCAAAAATCATTACTTATTCTAATCAGTACTTTACATTGAGAGAGATTATTATTGTCCCAAGAAGCTTGCCCGGAGCTATTATTCTCCTTGATTTCTCCACAGTCAAACCAATTACATTGATTTTAAATTTCATCCCTTCCCTCCAGCCCATGTGGCCTGCTGGAATTGGTGGACAATACTGTTTCTGGGATGAAAATCTGAACGCTTACACAATCTCTGAAAGCTCAAAAAAATTCAATGCAATAATAGGTTCTACATCAGCAATAAAAATTTCTTCTCCGCCCGCCCATCAATTTTCAGATATGCCATATCAGTTAAAAATTGAGCTTCCTTTAATATCAAGAAACGAATATTTTATTCCAGTTGTGATAGCAGGAGGCAAATATCAACGGGATGAAGTAAAGAGAATTTACCAGGAGCTTCTTTCTGAGCCAGAAAAATTTTATCAGGAGAATTTAAAATATTACAGGGATTTAATGGAAAGAACATTGAAAATAGAAACTCCTGACATGGAAATTGATAAAGCATTTCAATATGCGAAACTATCCCTTGACTCTCTATACATTGAAAATCCTGACCTTGGCTCATCCCTTGTTGCAGGATTTGGAGTCTCTGGTGGAAGTGGAAGACCTGGTTTTGGATGGTTTTTTGGAGGAGATGCATTTATTAACTCTCTGTCTCTTCTTTCCTGTGGAAATTTTGAACCAGTAAAAAAATCCCTTGAATTTTTTAGAAAATTTCAGAGGGATGATGGAAAGATTACCCATGAAATTTCCCAATCAGCCGGGATTATAAAATGGTTTGAGGATTATCCCTTTGCCTTTATTCATGCAGACACAACTCCATACTATCTTTTAGCTTTCTGGGAGTATATAAAAATGACCAATGACATTCCTTTCCTGAAAGAGAGCTGGGATTCCCTTAAAAAGGCTTTCAACTGGTGTGTTTCTACTGATGAGGATGAAGATGCTCTTATGGATAATAAAAAAGCTGGTCTTGGAGCCTTAGAGTTCGGACAGATGATAAACATAAAAACAGATATTTATCTTGCCAGTGTCTGGATTAAAGGTTTAGAGTCATTTTCTAAAATGGCGGAGATAATGGGAGACAAAGAATTTAAAGAAAAGGCTGAGACTACTTTCCAGAAAGGGTTAAAAAAACTGAGGGAAAAGTTCTGGGATAAAGAGAAGGATTCTTACATCTATGCGATTGAAGAGAAAGATGAAAAGGTTAAAACAATGACTCCATGGCCATCCTTTGCGATATCCTTCGGTCTTCTCAATGACGAGAAAGCTCTAAAAACAATTAAAAAAATTGCATCTTCTGATATATCAACTCCCTGGGGTTGCAGAGTTCTAAGCAAAAATGAAAAAATTTATGACCATCTAAATTATAACTATGGTGCTGTATGGCCTTTTATAACAGGATTTTCATCCTTCGCTATGTATAAGGCTCATCAGGATTTGCCCGCCTTCTACCTTTTAAAAGGACTCGCAAGAAATCATCTTGAATTCTCTTACTCAAGCTGTCATGAGGTTTTCTCAGGAAATAATTACATACCCCTCGATGAATCTGTCCCCCATCAGGGATTTTCATCCAATGGGTTATTACTACCATTGATAAGAGGGCTTTTAGGAATCTCCGTTGATTCCTTGAATGGGGTTCTTCATTTTGAACCTCAGATCCCTTCTGACTGGAATTTTCTCAATTTAGAAAATATTTTCATTAAAAATTCAAAATTTTCTTTATATTTTAAGAAAAGCAAAAGGGAAATCTTATTAAAAGTTAGAAAATCGGGGGACGACAAAATCTTCTTCATCTTTTCACCTTCCCTTCCTCACGGAACTAAAATAAAAGGTGTTAAATTGAATGGTAATGAACTTCCTTTAAATGTCAAAGAAAAATATGGAAAGGAAACAGTTGAGATAAAATTTGAGCCTGAGAGGGATAACAATTTAATCATTCAGATGGAAGAAGGAATATCTTTTACTCCTCCTGACACCCCTCTTCAAATTGGCGAAGAAGATTCCTCTTTGAAAGTCACGGAAATTGAAGAAAAAGATGGAAGAATAGAGATTAATCTTGAAGGGATTAGTAGGAAAGAATATATTCTAAGGGTAAGAAACCCTGAACTGGTTAAAAAGGTTGAGGGAGGAAGGCTGGAGAAAGAAAGAATAATAATCTTCTTTGAAAAGGGGAAAGGAGATTTTGAAAAGAAAAAAGTCCTCATCCACATTAGATAAATTTAATTAGGATCAAATGAAAAGGCGAATTCTTTTATTGTCAATTGGGCTTTTTTTCTTTTATTTTCTTCCCTTAATCCTCTCTTCTCAACCATTTATGGCTCAATCTCAGGGCAGGTAATAGGGGAGGATACATGTTGAAGAATTTGGAGTTCAAGCATTTATTTTTGGCTACGGTTCTAAGACTAGAACAGGGCTATCAGTCAAACCTCATCAAGAAATAAAAGGAATAGATTTTTTAATTGATATGGATGACCTAACTGGAATCGAAGTGTTAGTAATCTCTTCGGCCGACAGAAAGCCTGTAAAAGGTTCACTCGTACTTATACTTGGTGAGGATGCAATGGGAGGACCCACGGAAGAAAATGGTAAAATTTCTTTTTTAGCGTTGGCACCAGGGCTTTACAAAATATCAGTGAGTCCCCCTGCATCCGATCAAACAATATGGAGAGATGTAACTGTAGAAAAAGGAAAAACATTGCTCGTTCAAATCGCTGTTGAACCTGAAAAAGAATAGACCTGCTCATGGAAAGGAGGAGAGAAAAAATGATTGGAAGTATAAAAAGATTGATTTCCTTAATGTTTCTGAGCTTTTCTTTTTGTGCTTTAACTTTTCCTTTTGAATTAAAACCTTATAAAGACATTAATTGGACTACCAAGCATGGATTCAAAATAATAATAAATATCGCATATGATACTGACATTTTAACCCTTGAAGAGATTTTTAATAATCTACAGAAGACTTTTGACGAAGCAGCTTTTCAAGCTGTTAATAGCTCTTGTCTTCCAGAAGATGCGCAAGGTTGCATCAAAAAGACGGTCGCTAAGAAATGAAAAGAAGCAATTCGGATCGAGTTTTATAAAACCTCTAAAGAAGCCCGATATTGGATTGTGATACACTCTTTCGAATGGATAGAAAACAAAGTTAACAAAGAAAGAGAACAAAAATTGTTCCACATTATGTCAATAAAATAAGGAGTGCCAAATGAAGATGGAGAAATTTTTTCTTTTTATTTTATTAGTGTTATTTCTATTTGTAGAAAAGGAAGAAAAGCCTTTATTTGAATTTGTCTCAATTAAATATCCTAAAGAGATTTAATACCAAAAGATTGGAATGAAAAGGGAATAGACTGTAAAATTGAGATTTATTTTAGATATAACGGTGAAGATATAAAAGTCCCACCAGCTATAATGGGAATTAACTATATTAGCAGTAGAAGTATTGGAATTAAAGGTAGGACTTCTTTTTATTCCAAAAATGGAAAAATATTGCTAAAAGCATCACGTTGGTTTTCAGATACTTTAGCTTATAAAGGCTGGGCAGGAGAAGCCCCCTTTATATTTACAAAAAACTCAGTGTGCTCAGAAGAAATTGACATATTTTCATACTCTTTATTGAAAGAAACAGAGTTAGAAGAAGCCATTCTAAAAAGTAAATTGTTAAAGATTATAATACAAATTTATAAATGTGAAATAAATTGGAACATCGATGAGAAAGAAAACAAAGCCCAATTTAAAATAGGAAAAACAATAAAAGTAAAGTATGAAAAGTGAGGAGGGAAGCATGAAGAAAAGATTCTTGAGTTTTTCTGTATTGTCCGTTCTCCTCTTAAATGTTTTTTTAATATGTAATGATAAAGATGAGTGCCAGCCTCCTCCACCACCTCTTGGAAATGACAACATACAGCATCTCTGAGAATCCTCATCCGACTATCTTATTGAATGTTGAAATAAAAAATTTAACTGAAAAGTCTTCAGAAAAAGTGAAGACTCTATGGGCAAATTTAAACAAAATTTCAAATGAACCTGACATCAAAATTTCCCTTCGATATGATAAACTATTCAAGGAAGAAATGTTTTTAGAAAGGAAAGGGGGGATGAGTTTGGAAATAATGGGAAAGTTTAATATATAGATTTTGCAAAATCAATTTAAGGAAGGTTAGAATGGTAGACAAAAATCTTAAAAGAGCCTTTTTAGGTTCAATGGTTTTACTTCTCATTTCTATCATTGCCCTTCTCTTTAAAATGAGCGAACTCTGAGCAGAACTTCTAATGCCAATCTCTGGAAAGGTCATTGATATGATACAGGGAAAGGGATTCCTAATAGAAGAGTTGTAATTTCTCACCAGGGAAGATACCTCTCTTCCGAAACTGACAAAAATGGAAATTTCGCAATTAAAAACCTTTTCGAAGGAGAGTATGAGGTAAAAATTGGAAGCACCTTTGCATCTCTTCCTGATTATTATGTTCCTCATAAATATCCTCAATATATAGAACTCCAGAAGGAAAAAAGCATAACCGATGTGAAGATTTATGTAAAAAGAGGAGCTACAGTTTCAGGAAGGATATTAGCAGATGACGGGAAAACCCCAATAAAAGAGGCAATGGTTTATATTAAAAGTAAAGAAACAGATTTTTATAACGAGGCAAGGAGGGAGGACTTCTCCAATGACAATGGGAGATACATGATAGAAGGGATAATGGAGGAATATTCATTTGATATTGTTGTTGAAAGAGTTTGTGGGTATGCAGATGAGAGAAAGGTTAATCTAAGGATAGAAGATAAAAAGGAGCCAACTAATATAAATATTATCATGGGGAAAAGGAGAAAGATAGTAGTAACAGGGAAGGTGCTCTCATCAAGGAATAAAGCTCATGTTGAAGGAGCGCAGATATTTTTTATAAAGAACCAATTGCCAGAATTCGATTCAGGATTGGCATTGACTGATTCCAGGGGAGAATTCCAGATAAAAGGGCTAACATCTGGAAATTACGACATAGCGATTACTCCTGGTTCTGAAGACTTGATGAAGTACGAATCTAAATCAATAAAAGGGTTTTACATCTGAGAAGGTAAGAAAAACTACATAAAGGTTCATCTTGATCCAATAGGTAAGGAAGAGAAGATACCAGAGAAAGAACCATCATTAATATCGAAAATATTCAAGGGGATTTCAGACATAGTTTCTCAGATTTTCCGAATCAATGGAAAACATTTTGAAGTGATTGCAGAATGGGGAAAAGAAGGGGATAGGGAAGGAGAGTTTGTTAGGTTAAGGGATATGTGCGTAGATGATCGAAGATATGTATATACCTTGGAGTCAGGATGTAATGAAGTAAATTGATGTGCATTTAGAGTTCAAAAATTCAATAAAAATGGAAAGTTTATAAAAAGTTGGGGTAAAGAAGGCGAAGGAGATAGTGAATTCTGCGGAGCGATAGCAATCGTAGTTGATAATGATAGCAACATCTATGTATTAGAAGATGGGGTAAATCCAAGGGTGCAGAAATTTGATTCTGAAGGAAATTTTATCCTCAAATGGGGAAAGAGACAGAGTGACAAAGACCACTATACAAGAAAAGTTTCTCCAGGAGAGTTTTATTATCCTCAGGGTATAACAGTAGATTGGGAAGGAAATATCTATGTGTGGGATTCAACAGCTATCCAGAAATTTGATTCAAATGGGAGGTTCATAAGTGCATGGAAAGGAAACCCTTGGTTTACTGTTGAAGTTATATTTGACCGAGAGGGTAATTTTTACACATTGGATTTGTATGAAAAATCCCATTGGCATAAGTTCATTCGAGTCCAGAAGTTCGATCCTGAAGGGAAAAGAGTTGCCCAGATTCTTGAAAAACAAAAAGTCCACCTTAACCTTCCTCCAGACCCTCTTAGACCTACAGAACCAGAATTTTCTGTTGGAACCCTTGCCATTGATAGTAAAGGGAATGTCTATATCCAGAAGAGTAGCAATAGAGAAACATTGTTAATGAAGTATTCATTAGTCAAAGGTGAATATAAACTTCAATGAGTGGAAAAAATATATGGAGGACTAAGAGCGGATAAGCATGACAACTTTTATTTTTTTCTTCTGAAAGAATCCAAAAAATAAGAATAAAAGACTAAAAGGAGGGAAAAATGAGAAGAAGAAGGATAAGAATTATTAGCTTTATTTTTATTTTAATTATTTTTTCGTTGGTATTGCATCTGTATTCTTATTTATAACCCCTGCTTCGAGATTTGATTGGAGGACAATTATTTCAGGAGAATAGGAAAATTTTTTATTGTATGATTCTTTCAAATTCTTTACAAAATCTTCTAATTTTTCCTTCTTCAAAAAAACTATTGCAGAACCTCCAAAACCAGCACCAGTCAATCTTTCACCTTCCGCACCTGATTTTCTTGAAAATTCAACAATAAAGTCAAGCTCTTCACAACTCACTTCGTAATTTTCCTTTAGACTTTTGTGGGATTCATAAAGAAGTGAGCCGAATTCTTTCATTTTCCCTTTCTTCAAAAATTCTATTGCTTCCAGGACTCTTTTGTTTTCAGAAATAACATGATTGGCACGACGAAATATATTTTCAGGCAATTTGTTTTTTTCAGAGTTTAGCATCTCAAGACTTACATCCCTCAGTGCCTTTACTGAACCTTCTATTTTTTTAAATAATTCTACAGCGGTTTCACACTCCTTTCTTCTTTCATTATAAGCTGAGCCTGCAAGTTCTCTCTTTATCTTTGTGTCCACTATTAAAATTTTGTATTCATCCATTCTGAAGGGGATATTTTTGTAATCAAGGCTTCTGCAGTCAATAAAGAGAGCATGGTCTTTTTTACCAAGCCTTGAAACAAACTGGTCCATTATCCCGCATTGAACTCCTACAAATTCATTTTCTGCCCTTTTACATAGAAGAATCAATTTCAAAGGTTCAATTTCAAGTTCAAAAAGATTCTGGATACCGAAAGCAGTTGAAACCTCAATCGCTGCCGAAGAGCTGAGACCTGAGCCAATTGGAACATCTCCAAAAATAACACCCTCAACTCCTCCAATTTTAAATCCTTCCTCAATTAAAAATTTTATCACCCCTCTTACATAATTTGACCAGTGATGACCCTCCTTTCTTTCTATTTTTTCAAGAGACCATGAGGAGAGCTCTTTAAAATTTATTGAGTAAAATACACAATTTTTATCTTTTCTTTTTCTCAATCCTAAATATACAGCTCTGTCAATTGTTATAGGAAGGACAAATCCATCGTTGTAATCAGTGTGCTCACCTATTAGATTGACTCTCCCTGGTGCAAGAGAAATAATGAGACCCCTATCATCACCAAAAGATTTCTTGAACTGAGATTTTAAAAGTTCCTTTATTTCTTTTATTCTTTTTTCCATTTTCTGATAAGCCTTTTTACAATCAAAAATCCGATTAAAAATCCACCAAAAGCTAAAAGGATTGTTCCCCATAGTAAGTTTATATTTATCCCAAGGGATTTCTTGTAAACTTCAGGCTCTGTGATTAAGCCATAAATTACAAGAAGAACTCCATAAAATAAAAGAAGGAGACCAAGAGGTAACCTTAAATCAAGATAATGAAATTTTTTCTCTTCCATTTCTTTTCTCCTTACCAGAAAATTATGTTAAGTATGAGGGTAGCAATGAGAACTGCACTCCCGAGAAGTTCAGGTCTCAGATAAAATTTTTCTTTTTCTTTCTTAATTTTTGTTAGCCCGTAAACAAGACCCTTCAGCTCATCCTCACCCTTTCTTGATGTTATAAGGCTAACAATGATTGTAACAATAAAGTCAAAAAGCCATGCCCACCATGCCTGATAATAATTTGCACCCATCTCAGATGCATATCTGATAATATTAAACCTGTATAGGAAATAATGAACAGCAGCTGTGAGAATTCCTGAGACAAGACCAAAGAATCCTCCCCAGGGAGTTGCTCTCTTCCAGAACATCCCGAGAAGGAATGTGGCAAAAAGAGGAGCATTGAAGAAGGAGAAAATAAGTTGCATGTAGTCCATAAGATTTGGGAAAGATTGAACTATGTAAGCAGAGCCAATGCTCAGGAGGACACCGAAAATTGTCGCATATTTCCCCATTCTTAGATAGTGGGAATCGGGCATATTTTTCTTTAAATAACTTCCATATATATCGTATGTCCAGACTGTGTTAAAAGCTGTTACATTTCCAGCCATTCCTGACATAAAGCTTGCAAGAAGAGCAGTTATTGCGAGTCCAAGAACACCGCTTGGAAGGTAATGGGTCATCAAAAGAATTAGAGCAGAATTGTAATCGGGATTCTGATTTGATGAGAATTGGGGAAGAACTGAAATGGCAACAAGACCTGGAATAACAACAATAATTGGAACAAGCATTTTGGGGAATGCTGCGATTATTGGAGTCCTCCTTGCAGCGGACAGATTCTCTGAGGCAAGGGTCCTCTGAACCACAAGGAAATCAGTTGTCCAGTAACCGAAAGAAAGGACGAAACCGAGTCCGAGGACAACTCCAATCCATTCAATTCCGAGGGGATTCTGGGAAGGGTCTCCGAGAGTCTTCCATGAATGGAGAAGATTTTCGGGAAGGCGACTCAAAAATCCCTTAAATCCTCCAACCTCCTTCATCCCAAGAAATACAACTGGTAATATTCCAAGCCATATTAGGAAGAACTGAATCACCTCATTGTATATTGAAGAAGATAAACCACCCCAGAAAATGTAAATTAAGACAACAAAGGCTGATAATAGAATGCTCGAAGTGAGAGTCCATCCTAACATAACTTTGAAAAGAAGAGCCATTGCATACATACTTATTCCACTCATAAGAATTGTCATAACTGCAAAGGAAATTGCATTAACAGCATGGGTTGCGGAATTGAATCTAAGTTTCAAATACTCAGGAACACTCCTAACTTTGCTCTCATAGTAAAAGGGCATCATGAATATTCCGAGAAATACCATCGCAGGTATTGCTCCAATCCAGTAGAAATGAACTGTTAAAATTCCATACTTTGCTGAATTTGCAACCATACCAATTATTTCAAGAGCACCAAGATTCGCAGAAAGAAATGCAAGACCTGTTACCCAGCTTGGAAGGGAACGACCTGAAAGGAAGAAATCCTCTCCTGTTTTCATGTATTTTCTCAAACTATAACCCACAAGAACAGTCACAAGGATGTACCCTGATATAATTAAGTAATCCACAAGGTTAATTGAGACCATTAATTACCTCCTATTCAAAATAACCAATGACCAAATACCAATATTCAAAGCAGAAAGCCATAAGCATCAAGCTAAATAGCCAAATGGCAATGAGCCAACTCCTGAACGCGTCTTGCAAGTCTTGCCTGTCTTCTTTTCTCTCATTTAATTAATTTTGCATCCGCCCAGTCAGCATGGTCGTAATCGATCCCATCTCCACCATCTTCAACTTTTAACAAAAGTCTTTTTACTCCATCAATTTTCAATTTTATCTCCTTTATCCCATCAGACTTTTTCATAACTCCACTCCTCCATAGCTCTTTCCCATCTCCAAGAACAATGAACTCAACACTTCCTTTGTCAGACCTGTTTCCATCATCTATTCCAACCTTTGCAGAGAAATTGGTGAAAATCCCTTTTAAATCGTATTCAATCTCTGATACTGAGTGAGTTCCAATACCCTTTTCAAATCTTTTCCCATTAATGGAAATTGGTCTTCCTGAAACCGCTTTATCCATTTCAACATCACCCCATCCCGATTTTGCATATATTGGCTCTATCTCGCTCAAATGCATTTCCTCTGGAAGGATTTCTCTTAGGGTGAAATTAATTCCATTTGCATCACTCTCCCTTCCATTTCCCCAAACACTTTTCACCTCCCCTCTATATTCCTTTTCAATTTCAAGATTTTTTATAAGAAAGGAGTTAGATGGTGTGAAACCTAAGAGCTCTCCATTTAGATAAACCTGATAACCATTGTTCAGGTAGTAATTTGAATTCCATTTAATTATAACCCAGTCAAATCCAAACTTATCAATCCATGGTTCTGAAGGCTTCGAAACAGGATAATCATAAAAGTCAGAAGGGGAAAAAACCACTTTCCACGAAACTGGACGAGTTGAGCTTGAAACAACTCTAATCTTAGCCCATCCCTGATGGTTGTAAATTTCAAAAGGTAGCCCCTCAGCTGTAAATCTCTTTACAATAAAATTCTTCCCCCTTGGAAAAACAAAATTCAGTTCGTAAGGGTCATTCTTTATTAGATTACTCTTTCCTTCAAAGGATAACTCCTCTTCATTGTATTTAAGATACAAAAGGTCAGGGACTCCTTGAGTAATGTGACGATTAGTAGAAATTAACTGAATGGAGCCATTATCAGGTAAAAGGGTCAAAACCTTACAACTTTTTGGAGGAATCTCAATGCAAATCCCCTTTTCCCATGCTCCAAGATATTCTGAGTTCCAGAAATCAAATACATGAACTGGTCTTTCAGGCAAACCTATTTCATTCCAGCCAAGATAAATTAAGCTGGATTCCCTCTCACCAAAATTGAAGAATCCGATAACATCGTAATTTCTATCCAGATGATTTATTTTCAAATCCCATATTCTCTTATTCTTCTTTGATGGGAAAAGGTTCATTGGTTTTATATCAAGGGCAGGGAAAACTTTTTTGAGAATTTCTACTCTCTCCACAGGAAGGTCAATCATTCTGTCCGAAGCCATGAGAGCTTGACCTGTAAGACCCTGCAATGTTGCCCATGCCCTTGCCTGTTCAATTGTTAGAGGGGGTCTCAGAAGCATAACATCAGGGTCACAATACCATGCAATATTGTGGAGAAAATAGTAATCCATTGTTGCTTTCAGAGCAACTTTGAATCCATCCCATCCGAGGACAACATCCCCTCCTGTTCTTGAGCCATCCATTATTCCAATTCCCTCAAGGGGTATTCCCCAGCAACCTAAGAGATACCTTCCACTTCCAATTGCTTCCCTTATGGAATCAAGGGTTCTTCTGTAAAGAATCTCTGGATTATCAGGTTTTCTCATAAATTTCAATTTTTCCTTGTATTCCCTTATAACAATTGGTTGACCATCAATTTTAAAATATTCGTATCCCCAATCGTATAATCTTTTAAATAATCTTTTCAAATATTGATGAGTCTCAGGAGTAGATGGGTCTAAAAGGAATTTCCCTTCCCATGTATCTGAGGCAGAAGTTCCATCAGGTTTTATTAAGAAAACTTTTTTGTTCCTTTTTACAGCTTCTTCACTGCTCTGTCCATGGGGAGCAAGCCATATTCCTGGTTTAAGACCGAGTTCTTTTATGAATTTTGCAAGGTTATCCATTCCGGACGGAAAACGCCTGTCAATTGTCTCCCAGTCCCTGTTATCCCCTGAGCCATAACCCTTCCCCTGCCATCCATCATCAATCTGAACATAGACTGCCCCGTAATCTTTAAGATTTGCAGCTATCCATTTTGCATTTTTTCCCACCTCATTCTCATTTATTTCCTGATAATAGTAATACCAGGAGCACCAACCAGAAGGTGGAAGAGGAAACCTCGATTTATCAATCGGCTTGAAATATTTTATTCCGAGAACATCTTTAAAATAGTTTTTAATCACATTTCCATCTTTTAAAATGACCTCGTCCTTCAAGGGGTCATAAAATCCATCAGAAATTGGTGTCTTAACATTACCGAGGGTCATTAAGAAAAGCTCAGGATTTGCACCATCCTTTATCCTGCAGGGTATGTAATTAAAATTACTTTCCTGGGAAAATGAGAAATGAAACAAAAAAATTGTAATGGAAGTAACAAAAAGAAGCCCATATTGGAGTAGTTTAGTTTTGCCTAATTCTTCAACCATATTTTCCTCCATTTCTTCTCCCCGTAGGAGAGTTTTGAAAAATTTACCTTATACCCCATACTTTAAAAATCTCTCCCCAAAATTGACACCCTTTGACTCCTTAGATAGGAAATAATAATAAATAATAAATTCTAAAAAGGCAAACAAATAGAGTTTGTTAATAAAACAATCTGGAAATTACAAACTTGACATTACATTTTTGAAATAATAAATTTCAGAAGAAGGAGGTTGTTATGAGATATGGAAGAAGAGAATTTGTAAAGAAAATAACAGGTCTTGGAGGCTTCATAACTGCTACTGCAATATTTTCAGAGGCAAATATCAAGAAAGTAAAAGATATTTCAGCGAAAGTCAAAGATAAGACACCAGAAGAAATTGCAATGGATGAAGATTTCTGGTTTGAGGTTCAGAATGCTTTTACAATTGATAGAAGTATAATAAATCTAAACAATGGAGGAGTTCATCCGTCTCCAAAAATTGTTCAGGATGCTGTGAAGGAATACATGGATTTTGGAGAAAAATCCCCTACCTACACAATGTGGGAGGTTCTTCAACCTTTAAAAGAAGTCACAAGGACAAAGCTGGCAAGACTTTTTGGATGCTCCCCAGAGGAGATTGCAATTACAAGAAATGCCACTGAATCCCTCCACAATATTCTTCTTGGTTTTCCCATGAATCCTGGCGAAGAAATCCTAACAACAACTCAGGATTATCCGTCAATGCAGAATGCCCTTAATCAAAGAGCAATGAGGGAAGAAATTGTTGTAAACAGAGTCAAACTTCCTGTGCCTGTTAAAGAGCCGATGGATGTTGTGGATATAATTAGTAAAGCAATAACACCAAAAACCAAACTGATTCTTATTTCCCATATTATCTTTCTCACAGGACAGATTCTTCCTGTAAAAGAGATATGCAAGGTTGCCCATGAAAAGAGAGTTGAAGTTGTTGTTGACGGTGCTCATGCCTTTGCCCACCTTGATTTTAAAGTTTCTGAATTGGATTGCGATTATTACGCCACATCCCTTCACAAATGGCTAATGGCTCCAAAGGGAAGTGGATTTTTATATGTGAAAAAGGAGAAAATATCAAAGATATGGCCACTCTTCCCTCATGAGGAACCTCTCAGCTCAGATATAAGAAAATTTGAGAGAATAGGAACCCATCAGAATGCCATTGAACTTGGAATTGACGAGGCAATTGCTTTTCACAATGGAATAGGCTCAAAGAGGAAAGAGGCAAGATTTCATTACTTAAAAAATTACTGGGCAAAAAAACTTGCTGAATTACCCAATGTTGGATTCAGAGTCCAGATTGACCCAAAAAATTCTTGCGGTCTTGCAAACTTTTATGTTGAAGGGATTGAACCATCAAAGCTTACAACTACTTTATTCCAGAAACACAGAATTGTTGTAACTCCAATAACCCATGAGGAAGTTCCAGGAATCCGTGTCACCCCAAGCATTTACACAAGACTTGAGGAACTCGACATCTTTGTCGAAATTGTAAGTAAATATATAAAAGAAGGGCTTCCGAGCTGAAAAGAAGGCTGTGGAAGATTATTACAGTGAGAAACTTTCTGCATAGCGCTTGAAGCGCTGTTACGAAATTGCTCCCCCTCGAGTTCAGCAATACCTTGAGGCAGAAATTGACCATGTTTTACAGAAAATTCTTCCTGACAATATTGTTCTCGAATTGGGTTGTGGTTATGGAAGAGTTCTTCTCCCTATTGCAAAGAAAGCTCGACGGGTATTTGGAATTGACACTTCTATTAACAGTTTGCAACTGGGTAGAGAGATGCTCCGAGGTTTCCAAAATTGTTTTCTTGTTGCAATGGATGCAGTCAGACTTGCTTTCCCTGACAGGATTTTTAACATTGTCGTTTGTATCCAGAACGGAATTTCAGCATTCCATGTCAATCAGAGGGATTTGCTTCAGGAAAGTATTCGTGTCACTAAAATCGGTGGAACTGTTCTGTTTTCAAGCTATTCGGAAAAGTTCTGGAAACATCGCCTTGAATGGTTTCAATTACAATCAGAGGCTGGACTCCTTGGAGAAATTGACCATGAAAAAACAAGAAATGGTGTAATTGTCTGCAAAGATGGATTTACAGCAACCACTGTTACACCTCTTCAATTTATGGAATTGACTTCTGGATTCAATACCATCACTCGAATATTAGAAGTTGATGAGCCCAGCCTTTTCTGCGAACTTACTCCTATTTGAACTTGGTTGTTGAGTCCAGCTAACTTGATTTTCCTGCGCTTTCAATTTATATTTTAGATGATGATTATAAAATACTTTTTAATTTTGATTTTCTTTCCTGCTTTTATTTCTTATTCATTCGCTGATCGGAAGGCTGATATATCATCTTACTTTAATTCTAAAAATTATAGTGGTGCAGTAGATTATCTTAAAAACAATTTTGGTTCCAATTCTGAAATTACATTATCAATTTTTTCTGGCTTACTTGCCTTCTCCTACAACAGGCTGAATTATAAAAACGAAGAGTATAAATGGATTTCCGAATATTTTGAAAATTATCCTGGAGACGAGAACAAATTCAGCTTTCTTGGTGAAAATCCATTTAAAGAAATAAGAAGTTATCTGAGTTCCTGGAAAAATAAATACCCTTTAATTACAGAAGTTTCTTTAATAGAGGAAAAATCTTCTAATGAATCGGCACTTCCTTCCCAGTTAAAAATTGGAGTCAATATAAGCAATGAAGCATTCTATAACTTCTCTGATAAGAATAATACAATTCAAGCAGGTCTTTTCAGGAAAGGACTTAATCTTCTTGGTTTAAAACTTTCCCCTCTATTAGAAAATTCCAGTTTACACTCCTATTTTTTAGACTTGAAAGCGGATGATTTAATTTTGAAGAAGGAAATTGGAATTAACATTGAGTTAGAATCTGGGATGGGCAGGGGCAAAATTGAAAATGGGAACCCCACTAATGAATTTATTGTGTCCATGCAAGTAGGAGACAAGTTATTTGTCACTGGAAAAGGGAATTTGGAAAAATTTTTCTCAATAGATGTTAAAAAGCTTCTTGAGCCCCATCTCTCAAAATATTCGAAAGAAATTAAAGAGATGTATAATCCATTACCTTCCAAATACAGGAGTGGTAGCCAAAATCAGTCAAATATAAGCACTGAAATATTCCGTGTTGATTTAATTGATGTTTATAACGCATTAAAGCAATATAGAAATAAGGAGAAAAGCGAAAAAATCTCAAAGGAGCTCAAGAAAATCTCACAGATAGAAATAACTTTTAAAAATAATACAGAGAAAGGGGAAAAAGAAGTAAGAGCAGTAATTTATGTGAAAGTGAAACATCTGGGTTCATTATCTTCAAGATAATGCAATGTAACTAAATACAACTAAATTTGCATTTAGAATAAAAGAGAAAAAGGGTCAGACTACTTTTTCCCATCTTCTTTCCTTTTTTAGCCTACATAAAGGGGCACTCTCTTATCCTGAAGTGCCTTCCCTTCATTTTCAACAAGCTTCCGGGTTATGAAAATGATTGGGCATTAGGCAGTATGCAAAAATTTTTACAGGATGCCGTTCCCTTACATCACATTTTATCTCATTGCAAAATACCTGATTTCCACAGTTCATATCAGGACTTTTGGTGAGGAACTTATTTTCAGAGGATTCCTTCTGACGGTAAAATAAGAAATAACACTACCATATTCTGGATAGCGAATATGTCTCAGGGTCTTATTTTTACATCTCTTCATGCTCTCGCTCCTCTTCCAACCACTCATAGAATCATTGTAGTTACATTTACACTCTGCTTAGCAGTTTTGTGGGGTGTTCTGAACAGGAAATTCAATTCTTTATTTCCGAGCTGGATAATTCATTCAGCTTGTTCAGCCTTAAGACATTTCATCTGAGTTCTGCTCAAATGACATATTAAATCTTAGAGCTCGACTTTTAACTATTTTTGCACTGTATAAGAAAATTTTAAGAGAAGTATTTGAATCAAGTTTTGTCAAATAAATATAATTTAATTTGATCTTTTAAGAGCTCCATAAATGTATCAGATGTTCCAAATTCACGAAATCAACTGTCAATCCATTAAAGTTCTTGCGAAAAGAATGAATAACATCATTAGAAACAACATAATTAGGACCAGCAGTATACTTACGACGAAAGGCTTTCAGGCTTGAAGGATCAAAATTATCCGCTGACCATTTACACTCGATTGCAATTAACTCTCCCGTTCGCTTTTTCAAAATGAAATCCACTTCATGCTGTCGTTTATCTCGCCAGTAAAAAATATTTCGTGTTTGCAGGCGACCATTTATTTCATTAAGGACATAATGCTCCCAGAGAAGCCCCACATCTTCTGGCCTAAGGGTTTCCCATCCTTTGAAATAATATACAAAACCTGTATCAAAGGCATAGACTTTCGGTGCAGATACAATTTCAGTAGCACAATGTAAACTAAAGGGACGAATTACATTTACTACAAATGTAGCTTCAAGAACTTCAAGATAATTATTGATGGTTGTTCTACTCGCTTCGCAAAGTGTGGCAAACTTTGTAGCTTCGAAAATTCTTCCGCTCTGGATAAAAAGTAATTCCATTAATCGTTGGAAAGAATGTCTCCTCTCCAATCTGAACAACTCCTGGATATCCTTTGTCCAATAGGCGTCTATCCATTCTTGAAATTCTCTTTCAGGATGTTCTTTTGCAAGGAAAAAGGGGGGCAAGCCACCATATTTAAGACGGTGTTTAACATCTGTATTTCCAAAATCTTTGCTATCATATGAAACCATTGGAGTAAGCCATATCTCTAATCTTCTACCTGTCAAGGTATCTTTAAACTTCGCTGAAGCACCAAGGGAAGAAGAACCCGTGGCGATAATTTTGACATCGGGAAGTAATCTGCAGCTATTTTAAGCATTTGAGATGGATTGGGAAGGCGATGTATCTCATCCAAAACAATCTTTTTCCCTTTGAAATTAGAGAGAAATGATTCAGGGTCTTCCATCTCCCGTCGCGTCCTTGGCAGTTCACAATCAAAATAAATAATATCCGGAATGGATTTACAGAGAAAAGTCTTTCCAACTCTTCTCACTCCGTAAAGCCAGAGGATAGACCTTTTTTCCCATGACTTTAAAATTAAATCAATCCAGAAATGCCTTTTTTTAATTTCCATAAATTTATTATAAAATGTTATTTAACTAAATGCAAAGAAGAATTGCATTTAGTCGCACTATTTGTAAAATTATTTGCGTTTAGTAAATTGTTTTCAGTTAATATTGATTTTTTGACGCATGCTAATTTTAATAGAGAACTTTTGTTATAATATATAATTTCAGGAGGTGAACAAATGTTCAATATTCCAAAACCACCAGATTTTAATGAGGAAGAAGTAAAACAAATATTAAAAATTCATTATGGAATTGAGGCAAATGTATCACCTCTTGTGGGAGATATAGGGAGAAATTTTCTTATTGTTGATGAAAAAGGTGAAAATTTCATCTTTAAGATAGCCAACGAGATTGAGCATTACTATTATATAAAAGCTCAAAATGATGTCCTTCATCACTTGAATAAACAAAATTTTGGCTTTAAACTTCCCTCCATAATAAAAAACAAGGATGGAGAGGAGATAACTGAAATAAAAGATAGAAATGGCAGAATCTATAATTCGAGACTTTTGACATGGATAAAGGGTGATTTCCTTGCTGAAATAGAACCAGATAAAGAGCTTTTGGTAGATTATGGCAGGGTTTTAGGATTAATGGACAAAGCCTTGGAGAATTTTTATATTCCTTATGCTTACCGATACTGGCATTGGGATTTAAAGAACTTACTGGAGCTGAGGGAATTAGCATCATACATTAATAACTTTGAAATAAAAAGACTGATAGAATATTTTCTCCTTCAATTTGAAACAGAAGTTGTCCCTGAATTTCCCAATTTAAGGAAAAGTTTAATATACAATGATGCAAACGATTACAATGTCCTTATAGAAACGGAGAAAGACGGAAAAAAAAGAGTTGCGGGTTTAATCGATTTTGGGGACATGGTATGTAGTTACACCATTTTTAATATTGCCATAGCTTTGACTTATGCAATGCTGAATAGAGAAGAGCCTCTTCAAGTAGCTCATTCAATATTAAAAGGTTATCACAAAATTTTTCCCCTCAGAGAAAATGAAATAGACATTCTTTATTACTGCATTGTGGGAAGACTATGTTTGAGCTTAATGATGTCCTCCTATCAAAAACGATTAAGACCTGAGGATAATTATGTTACCATATCAGAAAAATCAGTAGGGAAATTATTAAAAAAGCTTCATTCTATAAATCCACTAAAAGCAGAGGAAATTTTCAGAAATGCCTGTGGTCTTGGTCCAGCTAAAATTGGAGTTCCATCCGAAAAAATTGTTGAGCTAAGGAGAAAATACATAGGAAAATCTTTAAGAACTCATTATAAAGAACCGATAAAGATTGTAAAGGGAGCCCTTCAGTACCTTTACGATGATAAGGGGAAAACCTATCTTGACTGTGTGAATAATGTTGCCCATGTGGGGCATTCGAATCCAAAGGTTGTAAAAGCTGCCCAGAAACAGATGACAATCCTCAACACAAATACCCGTTATCTTTACGACTATTTAGTTAAATATGCCGAAAGATTACTTGAAAAGTTTCCTGAGCCATTGAAGGTGATCTTTTTTGTAAATTCTGGGAGTGAGGCTAATGAGCTTGCCTTGAGACTGGCATACACTTATACCGGAAGAAAGAACATGGTAGTTATTGATCATGCCTATCATGGTAACACCTCATCATTAATAGACCTCAGTCCTTATAAATTTGATGGACCAGGTGGTAATGGTCCAGGACTTTACACCTATAAAGTTATAATGCCTGATACTTATAGAGGGCCTTATAAAGACAAAAACGCGGGTATTAAATATGCAAATCATGTTTTTGAAACAATAGAAAGATTGAAAGCTGAAGGGAAGGGGTTGGCAGGATTTATCCATGAACCCCTTCTCGGATGTGGAGGCCAAATCCCTCTTCCTGAAAATTATCTTAAGACTGTTTATAAAGCAGTGAGGAAGGCGGGAGGAGTTTGTATTGCTGATGAGGTCCAGGTTGGATTCGGGCGTGTTGGAACTCATTTCTGGGGGTTTGAAAAACAGGATGTTATCCCTGATATTGTAACCCTTGGAAAACCTATTGGAAATGGTCATCCCCTGGCAGCAGTTGTTACAATCCCTGAGATAGCAGAAGCTTTTAACAATGGAATGGAATATTTCAATACTTTTGGAGGGAATCCTGTTTCATGCATTGTTGGTTTAGCGGTTCTTGATGTAATTGAAGAAGAGAAACTTCAGGAGAATGCTTTAAAAACTGGCAATAAAATTATGGAAGATTTTAAAGAACTTCAAAAAGAGTATCAAGTAATCGGAGATGTAAGAGGGTCAGGGCTTTTCATAGGGGTTGAGCTTGTAAAAAATCCTGAGACGATTGAGCCTGCTCCAGAACTTGCAAATGAGATTGTTGAGAGGATGAAAGAAGAAGGAGTTCTTTTAAATACTGAAGGTCCTTATAACAATGTTCTCAAGATAAAACCTCCCATTATTTTCAATGAAGAAAACGCAGAGCAATTAACATCAACATTTGCAAAAGTTCTCAAGGAAAGGTTGTCAAGATTTTAGTGTAAATTCACTTAAAGGTTCTCTTCCCATTTTTTGTGATCATGCTTTTTTAGAGCATTTTTCATTTGATCGGAAGATTTCCTGTGCTCTGGTTAGATTCTGAAAAGGTAAGAAACTTTAAGGGTTGCAGAATGTCCTTTTTCAATTTTAATGAATTCCTGTCGCTGGCTCTTCTTAAAGCTGAACTGGATGATGCTTCCAGCTCCGAGATAATAGCCTGCCAGAAAGTCAAAACTATACTGATCTTCTCTTGTTTCGCCAAATAGCATAGTTCTGAGGAAAAGCTTGTGAGTAATCTGGTAATGAAGCGAAGCTTCGTAAGTCAGCCCGTCAAAGACTTTCTCTCCAGTGGCTGTCAGTTTTTGTTGGATGTAATTAGCTTCAAACGCCAATTCAATGTTACTTCTTGGTCTCAAAGAGAGAGAACTTTCCAGAGTAAACTGGCTACCAGGCACAACTTCGGTAAATGATTCATTGTAGATACCTCTTTTCTCCCAGCCACCCTCAAAGCTGATTTCGTTCAGGAACCCCCCTTTTTCCCAATCAAAATCAAAGTGAGCTCCGTAATTCTTCAGGAATTCTCTGTTCCAGACTAGTTTGTCTTCAGGTGTCAGAATCTGGTACTGGCTCTTTCCCGTGAAAAGACCATAATGGAAATGAATACGGTTGGAAAGATTCCAGAACATCATAAACTCCAGCATCTCACCAACTTTGTTTCCGTAAGAATCCTGATTTAGATTGCCAGAAATATCCCAGCTAACTCTTTGAATCTTTCCTTTATTGAAACGCCATGCATAACCCAGCAAGGCATTCAGGGATTGAGAATCAATCTGATTGAGATAACCTGCTCTTAACCTGACATTGTCTTCTATCCTTTGAAAGCCAAATGTGAGTTGCATTCCAGCATCTGGCTCGCGGTTGAACTTAATTATGTGGATACCATTACGGGAATTTTCGGTATCAGAATTAAAGCAGAAAATGTTGGCTCCCCGGAGATAATAAATATCTTTGAAATTAAAGCTGTAATCAATAGCCAGATTCTGAGAGGAAACATCCTGTTCCTTAACTCCAGTATAATAGAAACCGATCTGAGAGTTTTTAAGGATATCTCTGGTCATCCTGAAGACCCCAAATTTGGAGGAACCATAATCAGTTTTATTCAAAGCTCCGAGAATGCCGAAAGAGTAACCCCCTGTTTTGCCAGAAATCTTGACAGCCAGGCGAGGGTCTCGGATTCTACGGGAGTAAAAAAGCATCAAATCAGAATGCCAGGCAAACGGATCTTTAGTAGTCAGTCTGAAGTACTGACTCCCTTCAGTGAAGAAGGGACGGTTCTCCTGTAGATAATTTTCATAAGGAGAGAGCTGGTAAATGAACGGGTCGGATTCAACCTGGCTGAAGTCCGGGCTGGCGGTTATGTCCAGATAGAGGTTTGGTCTGATTCCGTATTTAATATCTACTCCGGCTGCCAATTTATCGTCCTTTTCTTCTTCCCATCGAGAAGAACGGACTCCAGCATAGGGGAAAATTTCCAGATTATGACCGGGTCTAATTCCGCTCAGACCCTGCAGCTCTGCCATTTGATGAAGTTTGGGTAGATCTCTTTTGACCTCAGTCCAATAATCAGTTTCGTTCAGTCGGTGAATATACCTGACAAAATTTACTCCCCAGATCTGTTCAGGAGATGAAGAAAATCGCAATGATTTGAAGGGAATTGCCATCTCAGCAGACCAGCCGTCCTCCCTTATTCTGGCTCCGGATTTCCAGATGGTCTCCACTGTATTTTTCTGAACTCCTTTGGGATTGAGAATGAATGAGATGCTGGTTCTTTTATCGTTGTAGGTATCAAGTATGACCTCAATGGAGTCATTATTTTCGAATTCGTTGCGGGGGGTCAGTTCTGCCCAGATTTTTTCAGGCTGGGAGTCTTTCATCAGGAAGGCGAAATAAAGATAATTGTCGTCATAAGCTGCCCATACATAGGTTTCTTCAGAAGCAGGGGCTCCATTGACCGGGTCATATTGAATAAACCCTGAAACGGGCTGGATATTCTTCCAGCAAACATCATCAAAAAGACCATCAATCTTGGGAGGCTGTTCAATTCTTTTTATATTCAGAACTTTTGATCTTTCCTGTCCTAAGGAGAAAAGGGGCGAGAAAACCAGTATGAAAGCCAAGACAATCATAATTATAACTGTATCAGTCAAATTTTTCATTTGTTTGATTTTACTAAAACCTTTAATAAAAATCCAGATATTTCTTGAAGATTTTAAACAATTAAGTTTAATTTTCCCTTTACAAATCAAAGGCATCCTCCATGCATAGATAATCTCCTTTCCTTTGTGACTCTATTTCATTTATATCTTCATTCCTATAATAGATTTATATTTAAAAATCCTTGAGCATTCTTAAAAGTTTCAAGGACACCTGAATTTCTTTATTAACATTAAATCTTCTTTGTTTCAAATTGTTAAATAACAACAATTTCTATTCCACAAATATCTATGAAAATTCTTAATAGAATTGATATTCCCAGAGAAGTGTTTAAATCAAGTTCCAGAAAAGAAAATATAATTTTGATTTTTTACATAGAATCCAGATTTTCAAGAGCCAAATAAATTTTTAAAATGTTCCCAATTCATGAAATCAAAAGTCATTTCTTTTATGTAACTAAAGGAATAGCTGAATCGATTGCTGTTAAAAATATGAGCATGGGGGTAGACTTTCTAAGGAAACATCCTCTGTTTGACATTCTATAGAATAATTTGTATATTTCTATTTTAACCATGAGAAAAGAAGAATTTTTTGAGTTGATGGTGAAGGCAATTATTGATGGGAACAGAGAAGAGAGTGCACGCCTCGCTCGCCTCTCCCTGGATATGAAGATCGACCCTCAGGAATCAATAGAATCAGGCTTTGCAAGAGGAATAAAAGAAGTCGGTGCAATGTGGGAAAGAGGGGAATATTTTCTACCAGAGCTTTTAATGGGTGCTGAGGCAATGAAAAGTGCCATGGATGTTCTTACTCCCCACATCCTTTCAGGAAGATCAGGAAATTTAGGGAAAAAAGTTGTTATTGGAACTATTGAGGGTGATATCCATGACATAGGGAAAAACCTTGTTGCTTCAATGCTTTTAGCCAATGGATTTGAAGTGATTGACCTTGGAGCAGATGTCCCCCTTGAAAAATTTGTTGTTACTGCAGAGGAAGTAAAAGCTGATTTTATATGTATGTCAGCTCTTCTTACAACAACAATGATAGGACAGAAGAAAGTGATTGAGATGTTGAAGGAGAAGGGGATAAGAGATAAATACAGGGTTCTTGTAGGAGGAGCCCCTGTAAATGAGGAGTGGGCAAGGAGGATTGGAGCGGATGGAACTGCTTCCAACGCAGCTCAGGCGGTCTCTTTAGCCCTTTCTCTCATAAGATAATAATGGAAGAGTCATTTAAAAAAGGGGACCTCCCCATTCTTCCTAAAGTTGAAGAGAAGGTTATACTTAAACTTTTAAAATACAAGAAAAAAGATTTCTCTAAGATTCAGCCGTCAATTGAGGAAGGTTATAATATCGCTTATTCCCTCGTGAAACCAAGATATGTTTACAAGATATTTCCGATGAAATCTTTGCCCCATCATCCAGTTTTTGAAAGAGCAGAGTTTGTGGGTTTAGCTCTTTGCACAATAGGGAAGAAGCTGGAAAAGGAAGCATCAAGACTTACAAGAAATGGAGAGCTTTTAAAGGGACTTGTTGTTGACATTCTCGGTTCTGAAATAGTTGAAATGGTTGCAGATTTTGCAAATAGTTTAATTTGTAAAGAAGCAATGGAGAAGGGGTTTTATGCTGGGAAAAGATTCAGCCCTGGTTACGGGATTTTTGAATTGCAATGGCAGAAGAACTTTTTCTCTTTTCTTCCAGCAGATTCTATCGGAATTGAGCTCCTTCCATCAATGATGATGTTTCCAAAAAAATCCATATCCTTTGCAGTAAATATTTTTAAAGGGAAAAAGAGAGAAAGTAGCTCCCTTGTTTGCAGATTCTGCGATAAAATTGGTTGCAAGGAGAAGAAAGAAAAATGAGAAAGTTAGGATTCTTATTTTTGATTATTGTCCTGGTTTTTTCTTTTTTGCTTTCAAGTGAGGGGGGAAAGGAGCCACAATTTGTTATTGACAATAAAGAGCCCCTTATGGATGAAATTATAAAAATAAAAATTGTAAATCTTCCTCCCAATAAAAAAGTGAAAGTTTCTCAGGAAAGTTCAGAAGGGGAAGGGAGTGCGTTTTTCCTTTCCAGTAAAAAAGGAGTTGTTGACTTCTCCGCTCAGGAACCCCTCCCCGGAAGTTGTTACAAAGGTATTAATCCCATGGGGCTTTTTCTTTTCGAAAAAAGAAAAAAAGAATCTTCCCTTTTTTATAGCTCACCTACTGATCAGCCGGTTTTGACGGAGTTAAAAGCGGAAGTTGATGGTAAAATAATTGCTCAAATTAAGATAAACCGATGGTGGCTTAAGTCAGGCATTGAGAGGAAAGAGATTCGAAAGCCCGGTTTTGTTGCTGTACTCTTTAAACCTATTTCCCGAGAAAAATTGCCTACAATAGTTGTTCTTGGAGGTTCTGAAGGAGGACTCTCTTCGCAAAAGAAAGCAGGACTTCTTGCTTCCCATGGATACATAACTTTAGCCCTTGCCTATTTCAGAGAAGAGGGGCTTCCAAAGGATCTTTGTAATATCCCTGTTGAAACTGTAAAGGAAGGGATAGAGTTTTTAAAAGGTTTGCCAGAAGTCAATAAGGAAAGGATAGGAATATTTGGAGGTTCTAAGGGTGCAGAACTGGCTCTTCTTTCTGCCTCTCTTTTCCCTGAAATAAAAGCTGTTGTAGCTTATGTCCCGAGCCATGTTGTCTGGGCTGGAATGAGGGGATTTATGGGTGTCAACGAGTCCTCATGGACATTCGATGGTAAACCTCTTCCTTTTGTTCCATACACAATAACTCCTGAATTCATAGAGGTATTCAGGTCAGGAAAATCTTTAAGAATTGGATTGCTTTATGAAAGCAGTCTTAAAAACAAGGATGCTGTTGAAAAAGCATTGATTGCAGTTGAAAAAATTAATGGAACTGTTCTCTTAATTTCTGGAAAGGACGACCATCTCTGGCCGAGCTATCAGATGGCAGAAGAGATAATGAATAGATTAAAGCAATTTAACCATTCTCATCCATCTCAGCATCTTTCTTATGATAATGCAGGTCATGTAATTGGCTTTTCGTTTACATCCGTTCTTAATTCAGTTAAATTTGGAAATATTGATATGGGAGGGACAATTGAAGGGAATGCCTTTGCAATCCTTGACTCCATCCCGAAAGTTTTGAAATTCCTTGAGCAGAATTTGAAGAAATAAATCTATTCTTTACTCCCATTTTAATGCAAGTTTTTATTTATTAAAAGGAACCACGTAGCTTTTAGAAAAATTGCCAGAAATGGAAGTAAAAAATTTAAACAACCAAGCTCTTCATCTTAAAATAGAAAGAAGATGGGACTCTTCTGAATTTCTGGTCTTCCGCACTTCCGTTCCCATTCTATAGGACTTTATCTTTTGCTACTTTTACTTTCCCATT
>FMSI01037990.1_pt1 | contig 32628 bp, 37 predicted proteins | sample 1504471 | NCBI WGS metagenome assembly FMSI01 (sample SAMEA4475357, study PRJEB15587) | soil metagenome | biome: Soil; feature: Field | place: India | collected 2015-03-11 | depth 0 m
TTCCTAACCCTCAATAGTAAGGTAGCTACTATAGATTCTTTTGGTCTCGCCTGTCTCAAACTTAACAAGATAGAGTGGATCTTCTCCTTCTCTTAAAATATCAACGACCTTACCTCTCCCAAAAAATTGATGATAGACCCTACTTTTTTTCATATTGTAATCGTTATCTAAGTAATCCTTCTTAATATCCCTTTCCTGTATTAGATTTTGATTTGTCTTATAAATAAATTCATGTGGGATATCCTTAATGAAAGGAGATACTCTTTGATTCTTATTATTTCTTGTAAGGGCATAACTAAGCATAAGTCTTTCCTTTGCCCTTGTTATGGCAACATAAAAAAGACGTCTTTCTTCCTCAATGTTATTTTCTTGTTTCGAAAAGACATGAGGGAATATATCATCCTCCATTGCCGTTATGAATACAACAGGAAACTCCAGCCCTTTTGCAGAATGAACAGTCATTAATGTTATTGCATTATTATCTTCTTTCTTATCAATATCCTCAATAACCACCTCATTTATAAAATCAAGATAATCTTTTCCTTCTTTTTTATTCTCCATTAATGCGATCTTAAGCTCTTCTAAGTTTTTCAATCTCTCATCCAACTCCTGCTCATCTTTAACGTCTCTTTTAAGAGAATCTTTATAGGAAAGTAAATCCATTGCAAGGTCTATAAAATCATCAGGATTATATTCTTTAAAGGCCTCTTCAAGCTTATTAATTAAGGCTAAGAAACCTTTTAAGGCAAGGGCTATCTTACCATTATTTGAGGATTGGAGAAAGTTTTCTATTGATAATATTATATTTTTTGTTTTTTTAGTCTCAGAAATAATTTTCTCAACCGTACTTTTCCCCACCCCTTCAATGGCAAAGCTTGCAAATCTCTGAAAGCTTAAAATATCACCTTTATTCATCAAAAATCTAATTATAGATAAAAAATCCTTTATCTCTCTTCTATTGTAAAATCTAATTGAACCATAAATTCTATAGGGGATCTTCTCTTTCCTTAAAATATCTTCAAACCTTCTTGAAAGATTGTTAGTTCTATAAAAAATTGCTATGTCTTTATAGTCATAACCGTTACTTAATAGCCTCTTTATCTCTTCTCTTACCTTATCTGCCTCTTCTCTTTCATTGTTATTCGTAAAAAGACATATCTTTTCTCCACATTGTTTAACTGCAAAAAGCTCCTTTCGCATCCTTTGTCTATTTTTACTTATTACTAAGTTAGCCACATCAATAATATTTTTTGTTGACCTATAGTTCTTTGAAAGGTGAATAATTTTTGCATCGGGAAAATCTTTTTTAAAGTCAAGGATATTTCTTATCTCGGCACCTCTAAAGCTATAAATAGACTGGTCATCATCCCCAACAACAGTAAGATTTCTCTTATTTTTGCAAAGAAGTTTTAGAATTTTATACTGTATAGGGTTTGTATCTTGATACTCATCAACAAGTATAAAAGAAAATCTCTCTTCATACTTTTCTAAAATTTCTCTATTTCTCCTTAGAGTATCATAAACAACATAGAGCAGATCACCAAAGTCAAGTAGGCCCCTATCTTTTTTCAGTTCCTCATACTTACTAATAATTGAACTATAGATATTCGTAAGGTAACCACCAAAAAACTTATCCTCTAAGTACTCGGAAAGAGAAAGTCCTTGGTTTTTCCAATCGTTAATAACCCCTTTTATCGTTTTAGCTGGCAATTCATCCTTGTCAATATTTAAAATTGTTATAATTTCATTTATTAGCTTCAGCTGGTCTTCTTCATCTATTATCTGCACATCCCTACCATTAGCTATTAACTGTTGATTCTCCTTTATAAAAATAAATCCAAAGGAATGAAAGGTAGTAGCAAGAACGCCTTTAATATAATCACCCTTGGAAAAATTCCTTAACCTATCTAACATCTCACGGGCAGCCTTATTGGTGAAGGTAAGGGCAATGATTGATTTTGGATTAACTCCGTAATGATTTATAAGGTAGGCTATCCTATATATGATAGTCCTCGTCTTACCAGAGCCTGCACCTGCTAATACAAGTAATGGTCCTTTAAAATGTGTAACAGCTTCTTTCTGTTCATCATTTAAATCTTTTAGAATATTGTCAAGCATAGGCATCCTTACGTATTATGTGTTATGATTATTTTATGATAAAAGAGACAAAAATTAAAGCAATTAAGCTTTTCTTAATAATATCATTGTTTTTGGCAGCTAAAAGCTCCTTTGCTAATGTAAGCTTATGTTTTGATGTAGAGTTACTTATCTTTAAGGTAGGAGAGAGCTGTATAAGCTATAAAGATGTAGGAGAAGATATACTCATTGAAAGTTTTATGAGGACAGTAAATATTGGCTCCATTGCAAAAAGAGTTAACGACACTGGCTATACCTATGTTGCTAAAGAGGGTCTAAAACCAAGAAAATTCTTTTTTTATCAAGAAGAAGGCTCTTTTAAGAGATATCAAAGCTATCATTTTCAAGAAGACAAAATATGGGTGAAAGAGGTTAAGTATAGAGGTTTAACAGATGAGGTAGAGAAGGATGAAGAAAAAACATATCCTAACAATGGTTATAGAGACCCCTACTCATTAGCCCTATTCTTGTTTAAAGAGGTCTTTAAAAGCCAGTCGGGTTATCTAAACCTCTTTTATGATGATAGATTTTATAACATCCCCTATAAGGTTTTGAATGATGAAAACATAAAGATTAGGGAGAACAAATTTTCTACCAGAAAAGTGCTTATTAAACCAGAGATAAAAGGTAAAGGGCTTTTAAGACCCAAAGGCAACTGGTATATATGGATAGACAAAGACTCTCAATTACCGGTCAAGATGAGTGTGGGCTTTATAATTGGTAGTGTAGATGTAATATTAAACAATTTCAGTAAGTAAACTTGACAGCAAGTAAAGGAGTGATTATTTATTAGTATGTAAGAATCAGATAAGTCGGGGTAAAAATCTCAAACAAAGGAGGTATGCTATGGCATTAATGAAATGGGAACCATCACCTTTCAAAGGAATTGTAGATTTAAAGAAAGAGATGGACAAGATTTTTGAAGATTTTTTTGGAAGAAGATTCCCTGCCCTTTCGGAAGAAGAGTTTACCTTCGCACCTGCTATTGATCTTAGCGAGACCGATAGCGAGATCATAGTAAAGGCAGCAATTCCTGGAGTTGATAAAAAGGATGTAAGTATTAAAATAGCCGACAATCTATTAACAATTAAAGGGGAAATTAAAAAAGAGTCAGAAGAGAAGAAGAAAAGTTATTATAGACAAGAGATTGCCTATGGGGCCTTCTCAAGAACCATACAGCTTCCTGCTGATGTCAAATCTGATGAAGCTAAGGCAAATATGAAGAATGGTGTACTAGAGATAGTAATACCAAAAACTGAAAAGGCGAAAGCAAAAGAGATTAAGATTAATATTGAATAAAAAAACAACCTTACTCAAATAGCCCCGACTTATCTAAGCATTAACTCAGGATTTAAGGGTACATCCTTTTTCCTGATCTCGAAATATAGAGTGGGGAACTCATAAAACATAGCGTCAGTCCCCACATAACCAATAATATCACCTTGTTTAACATCTTCCCCTTTCTTTTTTGTCACCTCTCGCAACCTGCCGTAGACAGAGTAATAACCATTACCATGACTAATAATACATACATTGCCTAACGCCTTAATCCATCCGTTGTGTACTACTCTACCATTATCAATAACCCTAACAGTGGCTCCATCAAAGGCTCTAATCTCAACGCCTTTTCTGGTAAACTTAGAACCCTTAACTAAACCTTCCTCAATGCCAAAGTGTCCTACAATATCGCCCTTCACAGGATAGGGCAGAACTTTTTGGGAAAGTCCTTTCCCTTCATACTGGGGTATCTCCTCAACTTTTTTTAAGAGTGCCTCCAATTGTCTTAAAGATGCTTCAGCTTTCTTTAGATTTTTTAAATGAAGATCCTTTTCTTTCTTTGTTTTTTGAAGTATCTCTGCCTCTCTTCTTTGGAGAGTCTCCTCAATCTTCCTTTTTTGCCTCAAACTCTCTTCTGTTAGCTCCAACTCGCTCTTTTTCTTCTGAATAGAGGCTAAATTATTTTCAAGAGAGGTCTTATTCTCTTTAAGGGCATTTATTAACTGACGGTCATAGTTAAAAAGATGCCTCATGTAGCCCTCAAAGAGCAATCCTTCTTTTAAATCAAAATCTAATCCTTTAGGACTTAAAAGGTTAGTCCTGTGCCATATAATTAATCTTTTTTCAACCTCTTTAATCTTTAAGTTGAGCTTCTCCTTAAGTATCTCATTCTCTCTCTGTAGCTTTAATATCTCCCCTTGAATAATTTTTTTATTATTCTCAACAGATATTATCTTTTCTTTAATCTCAGCGAGTCTTTTCTTTATCTCTGTTATTGATAGAGAGATAACCTTCTCTTTATCTGAAAGGGCTTCTATCTCTCGTTTCTCGGCCTCTATTCTTCTTTTTAGTTCGTCAATCCTGTCTTCCACAGAAGCATTTAAAAGGACTGGTATAAAGAATATCAAAAATAAAAAGAGTAATTTTTTCATATCTCCCTAATTTTTTTGAGAGAGAATGTGCTTATGGCTGAAAAGATGGACAGAACTAAAGAAAAAACAAGATAGTACTCCAAAGGTAGCTCTTCTATATTAATTTTTAAAGGAGCAAGATTTTCCCTCAATAAAATTGTTAAATAATGTGTTATTCCGGAAGCACAGAGGGCACTTAAAAGACTTTCAAAAAAACTCTCAAATAAAAAAGGGTAAATAATGAAATTTTCGCTGGCACCTATAAGCTTTAGAAGCTGAATGTCCTCTTTATATCTGTAAAATATTGTTCTTAAAGATATACGAAAGGACAAAAAAACCATTATTAGTAAAAAAACAAAGGAAGCTATAAAGATATTATTAAATAAACCCTTTGTCTGAAGAATTGAACCAATGTATTTCTCAGTAGAACCAAACCAGCTAATCTCCCTATAATTAGCTAACTTTCCAGCAACCGTATTTATAGAGTTTTTATCGGCAAATTCTGGCTTTAGAAGTATTTCAAGTGTTTTGGGAAGAGGATTTTTTTCCAAAGTTTTCAGTATCTCTGCATCCTTCCCTAAGGATTTTTTTAGTAGCTTTAGCCCTTCCTCCTCTGAGATTATCTTTATTGATTTTACCTCATGCCATTGATTAATTTTATTAATAAGTCTGGTAAGCTCATCTTTTCCCGTTGTTTTTTCAATGAAGGCATAAAAAATAACTTCTTCTGAAGTCTTCTTAAGATAATTGTTAATGTTATAAAAAAGGGCTGTTATACTTAAGAAAAAAGAGAAAACAAAGACAAGAAATATTATATTTAAAATACGATAAACAAAACGCCCCTTAAAAACCAGATTAAAAACTTCTTTACTTGCCTTAAGACTCATCAACTATTCTTCCATTTTTAATCTCGATAACTCTTTTATTATAGGAAAGAGCCATCTCTTTATTAGAGGTAGCTATAACAATTGTTGTTCCATTTTTATTCTCTTCCAATAAAATATCCATCACATCTCTTATCTCATCCTTTACAAAATGCTTAAAGGGTTCGTCTGCTAAAATTATTGGCGGTCTCGAGGCTATTGCTCTCAAAATATTTAGTTTTTCCTTTAAAGAAGCTGAAAGTCTGAAAACTTCTGTGTCTTTCTTAATCTCTGGGAAAAAAGAGAGCATCTCTTTTATTCTATCTTCTTCTAACCCCTTATGTTTAAAATCCTTAATCAATAGTGCTATTTTTAAGTTATCAAAAACGGTAAGATTTTCAAAAAAAATGGCTGGTGAAAAGATATAACCTATCTTTTTTCTTAAGGTGGGGATCTTTTTTCTCTCCTTTGGAAGAGTTATATCTAAAACCTTAATCTCACCTTCTTGAGGAAGTATCCTACCATAAATGAGGTTTAATAGTGTTGTCTTATAGTGAGATGAAGAACCTGTTATGAAAACAAGATCGCCTTTCTCAACAGAGAAACTGATATTTTTAAGTCCTGAAGACTTTGAAGAATAACAATAGGAGACATTGTTAAATACTAACATTTGTTATTGCTTTTATTTTTTCATCGTATAACCCTTGGCTTAACTCCAAGAGCATCTTTTTATGTTGAGTTTCTATTAAATCTTTAACCAATAAGCTGAGTTCATTACAGCTTCTTGCATCAGCATAACATATCTTTTTTGAAGCAATAATTGTCCCGCCATAATAAAGATGGGTTACTACAAAATACCCCTTTTCTCCTGTATCTTCTGTTTGGATATGAAAGACAAGACCCTTATGTTTAAAATTATTATTTAATCCTGGTACCATTTGAGAAAATTATACAAAAAAACATATCTATTAAGAAGATTTATTTTGTTAAAGAAAAAAATTATAACTACTTGACAAATAAAAAATTTGTGTTTAATTCAAAGTTAACCAGTAAGATCTGGTAATAAAAAAAAGGAGGGGCCTATGCCAGTAGCAAGAGTAACAGAAATAATTTCAGGTTCCAAGAAAAGTTTTGATGATGCCGTAAAGGTTGGCTTTGAGAGAGCTTCTAAAACATTGAGAGGAATTACAGGCTTTAAAGTTAAGGAGATGAAGGCAAGTGTTGAAAAAAACAAGATTGTAGAGTACAGGGTTAAGATGGATATAATTTTCTTGTTAGAAGATTAAGGCTTTAATAAGTGTAGGAGAGAGACTATAACTAAAATTTTACTCTCTCACCTACACTTTCCAATCTTAATATTCTTTTTTATCCTTATAATTTTTTCTTATCAAAAAATTTCTTTAGACTATATAATGTTTCATTATGGACTTTAGTTATTCCCGTGAGAAAATGGTAAGAGAGCAGATAAAGGCAAGAGGGGTTACTAATATCATTGTCTTAAATGCCCTTTTAAAGGTTCCAAGACATCTTTTTGTTGAAGATGCTCTAAAACATAGGGCATACGAAGATTATCCCTTACCTATTGGAGAGGGACAGACAATATCCCAGCCTTACATAGTAGCCTTAATGACCGAAGCATTAAAACTAAAAGGCGGAGAAAAAGTACTTGAGATAGGCACTGGAAGCGGCTATCAAACAGCGGTGCTCGCAGAAATAGCAGAAAGAGTTTACTCTGTTGAAAGATTGCCTTCCTTAGCTAAAAGGGCACGGGAGGTCCTTGATAATCTCGAGTACAAAAACATTAGCATAAAAGTTGGAGATGGAACCTATGGATGGAAGGAGTTTTCCCCCTACGACGCCATAATGGTAACAGCTGGCGCTCCTGATATACCCCCTCCTCTTGTAAATCAACTAAAAGAAGGCGGCAGGCTTGTAATACCTGTAGGAGATATTTTTTCTCAAGAGCTCGTAGTAATTACAAAAGAAAAAGATAAAATTAAGAAAGAAAGTTATGGTGGTGTTAGATTTGTTAAGTTAATTGGAAGCTATGGGTGGAGAACTGATTAGGGGCTAATTATGAGTAAGAACCTGGATGACTTTGATATTTACCCAATAATTCATAATAACAAGTTTTATAATATAATTTCCGATTTAGACTTAGAGCTTAAAGAGGTTAGAGAGCTTTTGGATTATATAGAAGAACATGGCATAATGGAGCTACAGATGAAAGAACATCCTGATATGGCAGCGATATGCGAGATCGAACTTTCAAAAGCAAAATTTATTGTAGATGTAATGAACTATGAGATTTTAATCTATAAAAGAGAAGGAAAATGAGCTTTCTTGGCAAAAATATAGTCATTGGAGTAACAGGCGGGATTGCTGCTTATAAGATCTGTGATCTAATAAGGTTACTCACTAAAGAAGGCCTCAACGTTGATGTTATTATGACCGAATCGGCCCAAAAATTTATAACACCATTAACCCTACAAACTCTAACAGGAAACCCTGTATATACAGATATGTTTTCTCTCAGCTATCAATCCAAGATAGGGCATATATCTTTAGCGCAAAAGGCAGACCTTTTAGTTATCGCTCCAGCTACGGCAAATATAATCGGAAAAATTGCCAACGGTATTTGCGACGATCTACTTACTACTACAGTTTGTGCAACCAAATCACCAGTTCTTATCGTTCCTTCAATGAACATTAATATGTGGGAAAACCAAATTGTTCGGAATAATATCTCTATAGTTAAAAAATTTTATTATGTACTTGAACCAGAAGAGGGGCTTCTTGCCTGTGGAGATTACGGAAAAGGAAAACTACCTTCTGTTGAGGATATTTTTGAAGAGATTAAGATATTACTATCTCCTAAGCCTCTTATGGGGAAAAAAGTACTTATAACAGCAGGACCAACTATAGAAGAGTTAGACCCTGTTAGATATATAACCAATTACTCAAGCGGTAAGATGGGCTATAACTTAGCAAAGGTTGCGAAAAGATTAGGGGCAGAGGTAACTCTTATCTCGGGTCCAACTTCTTTAAAAAAACCTTATGGTGTAAAACTTACACCTGTAAAATCAGCAGAGGATATGTACAAAGAGGTGATAGAAGACTTAAAAAGCTATGATATTATTATAATGTCTGCAGCTGTAGCGGATTACAAACCCTTAGAACGGGCATCCAATAAAATAAAAAAATCTTCTCAAAGTATGACAATTGAGCTTAAGCGAAATAGGGATATCTTAAGCGAGATATCACAAAAAAGAAAAAAAGATAGTATTCTTATCGGTTTCTCAGCAGAGACAAATAACTTGATTGAGCATGCAAGAAAAAAATTCGAAAAAAAGAAGCTTGATTTTATTATTGCGAACAATGTAAAAGAGGAAGGGGCGGGGTTTGGAGTAGATACTAATAAAGTCACTATATTAGGCAAGAATACACAAATAGACCTACCCTTAATGACAAAGGAAGAGCTATCTTACAAGATATTCAAAGTAATATTAGAGGGGGATAACCATGGATTGTCAGATTGAAAAAAATAAAAGTATTTGCAATTGTTCTTATGAGCCCTGCTCGAGAAAATATAATTGTTGTAGCTGTCTTTCCTATCATAGGAAAAATAACCAGTTGCCTGCCTGTTTCTTTGACGCCAAATATGAGAAAAGCTATGACAGGTCAATAAGAAATTTTATTAAAATGTGTCAAGAAAAGGGCTTAATTTAGGTCACTTAATCCAACATATCTCCAGAATTTTGAGATAGTGGAGATGGAGAAAAACTATGTTATTTTTTTACACAATTTTTCTATTAATAATCCTTTTTATTATTCTTTTCATTTATTATTACAACAAGTTTGTAAAGCTTAAAAATCACATAGACGAAGCTTTGAGTAGTATTGATGTACAGTTAAAGAGAAGATATGACCTTATACCAAACCTTGTGGAGATTGTAAAGGGCTATGCCTCACATGAAAAAGACACCTTAGAGAGAGTTATTGATGCTAGAAATATTGCCCAAAAGGCAAATACTCTTAGAGAAAAAGCAAAGGCTGAAAATGTTCTTACAGAAGCCTTAAAAACTATATTTGCTCTCTCTGAAAGTTATCCTGACTTAAAGGCAAATCAAAACTTTCTTGAGCTTCAAAAAACATTAACAACGATAGAAGAAACTATCCAGCTTGCCCGCAGATATTACAATGCTGAGGTTAGAGATTACAATATTCTTTGTGAAGCCTTCCCTTCAAATTTTATAGCAGCAATATTTATGTTTAAGAAAAGGGAGTTTTTCGAGATAAGAGAAGAAGAAAGGGAAAATGTTACTATTAAATTTTAGTCAGCATGAAAAAACTTCTTTTCCTTCTTCTAATCCTTTTTTATCCTCCAATAGCAGCTTCTGAGATTTTTCATATCAATGAATATAATATAGACCTATCTCTGAAAAAGAATGGAGAGGTCACTGTAAAAGAAGAAATAATAGTCAATGAAAGCTCTTCAAGGAAGATAATAAAAACCATACCTCTTAATTATAAAGATATAAAAGGTATAAAAAGAACGCTAAAGATCTACGATCTCAAGGTAACTGGTGAGAGCTTTTCTACCAAGAAGGAAGGGGGATTTTTTTATATAATTATTGAACCAGCAAGGTCCTTGCCTTACCCCAAAAAATATTATCTTCAATACACCTTATATGACACCGTTGTTGAAATGTCAGATAGTGATTTTTTGCACCTTAATTTTGATATTAATGGATTGACAAAGATTGATAAGCTTAATCTTTTTATCTTTCTACCTAAAAAGTACGCCATCAAAGATGAAGATATAAAGGTTATTTTAGATAAACCAGTCAATAAAGATACTTTGCTATCTCTTAATACAGAAGAAGGTATGATCTATATTAAAAGTAATAAACCCCTAATATCAATAAGCGATTTATCTATTATAGTTGCATTGCCTAAAAATCTTATAAAAGCTAGCCTTATAACAAAATCAAGTTTGCTTTTAAAAGAAAACTATATCTTTGCTATACCTATCTTTCTCTTCTTTACCTTATTAGTCGTCTGGTATTTTATTGGAAAGGACGAAAGGGTATTCAAAGTTGTTCATTATAAACCACCTAAAGATTTAAATCCTGCCATTGCAGGCTATCTTTTTAATGATAAAGCTGATAATAGAGATTTAATATCTCTACTGTTTTATTGGGCTAAAGATGGCATAATAAGTATTGAAGAAGTTGATGACCCCTTATCAATCTTTGCCTCAAAAAAAGATTATCTAATTAAACAAATAAAACCATTACCTCTTGAAGCCAAGCCCTTTGAATGGGTTATATTTAACAATTTATTCCCCTATCAAATAAGGTGGGTAAGGGTAAGTAGTCTTAAAAACAAATTTTATACAGCAATGGATTTGGCTAGAAAAAACTTGGAAACATATATATCCGATCTCAACCTTTACCATAGTTCCTCTCTTACAATCGGGAAAATATTAAAAGTTTTATTTATTCCCTTTCTTCTTGCAGGCCTTTATACTACAAAATTAGGAGATATAAAACTTGCCTTTAGCCTTATATTATCAGCATTAGTTATTCTTACTTTTAGCTTAATCATGCCTAAAAAAACCAAAGAGGGAAATAGAACTTATGAGATACTTTTGGGATTTAAAAACTTTCTGGAAAAGGTTGAGAAACCAAGGTTAGAGAAGATGATTTCTAAAAACCCCGAATACTTTAACGAGATATTACCCTATGCAGTAGCCTTCGGTATTGCAGATAAATTTGCCAATAAATTTGAGGGACTTTTTAGTAAACCTCCTGAATGGTACTCAAGAGGTGACAGAGCTTTTACCTTAGGCGACTTTTTGAGTGCACTAAACTTAATGTCAATTGATATAAAGGTTATCTTCAAAGAGTAAAGTATTAAGGCATAATATTTTTCTTCTAATTAAGACATTTCTAATGTATAATGATTACTATTTTAGACAATTTTCTTTTTCAACCTAAAGATTTTGAAGTACCTTTAACATAATTATTCTTCAGAAAGGAGATATCATGGCAAGAAATGATAGATTTTTAAATGCCCTTAGAGGACACGATGTAGATTGCACCCCAATATGGATGATGAGACAGGCAGGTAGATATTTGGAAGAGTATAGAGCCATAAGAAGCAAGCATAGTTTTATAGAGATGTGCAAGACACCAGAGTTAGTTGTAGAAGTTACCTTACAACCATTGAGAAGATTTGAGCTTGATGCAGCGATTATTTTTGCAGATATACTACTCCCCCTCGAACATATGGGTATTAATTTTGAGTTTACAAAGGATGAAGGACCACAAATAAACAATCCTGTTAGGACAAGAGAAGATGTGGTAAAAATGAGAGAGATCTATCCAGAAGAACAGATGGATTATCTTTTAAGATCCATTAAGTTAGTCAAAGAAGAGCTTAATGGTCTTGTTCCCTTAATAGGTTTTTCTGGCGCACCTTTTACACTTGCCAGTTACATCATAGAGGGTGGTGGCTCAAAAAATTATGTCCATACAAAAACGATGATGTATAAAGAACCTGATACATGGCATCTTCTTTTAGAAAAACTTACCAATATGGTTATTACCTATCTTAACTCTCAGATAAAGGCAGGCGCACAGGCTGTTCAAATCTTTGATAGCTGGGTTGGGTGTTTATCACCCTTTGATTATAAGGAGTTTATACTTCCCCATCAAAAAAGGCTCTTTAAAGAATTGGATAAATCTGTCCCCCATATTCACTTTGCCTTTGGTTCTTCCCATCTACTTAAGTATGTAAAAGAGGCAGGTGGAGATGTCATTGGTCTTGATTGGCGAATCGATATCGATGAAGCATGGAATATTATTAATTACGAAGCAGGATTGCAGGGAAATTTAGATCCTGTTGCCCTCTATGGTTCTAAGGACTACATTAAAATGCGTGTCTCTGATATCCTTACAAGAGCTGGCAACCGAAATGGACATGTTTTTAATTTAGGACATGGCATACTTCCAACAACTCCTGTAGATAATGCAAAATTCCTTATCGATACCGTCCATGAGTTGAGCAGAAGATGAAAAAGGCAGTTTTGCTTGTTACTTTAGGAGGTCCACGAACCTCAGGAGAGATACCTGATTTTATTAAAAGATTTACAGGGAAAGAGCTTCCTGCACCTGTCCTTAGAGCAATTATTGATAGATATAAACTTATTGGTGGCTACTCTCCCCTTTGCGAGATTACAGAGAGACAAACTGATCTACTTCAATCTGTCTTAGGTAACAATTATATCTGTCTACCTGCCTTTAGATATGCCTCACCCTCAATAACGGATTCTCTAGACATGGCACTAAACTCAGAGGTTAAAGAAATATTGTTTTTAATACTATCACCCTTTTTTGCCTCTGTTACCACAGGAAATTATATTAATCTTGCTCAAGAGTATTTATCAAAAATAGGTAATACAAAAAAGGTTACCTACTTGCATAGTTGGTACAATAATGAAAAATTTATCTCTGCATGGTACAATAGGATAAAAGAGTGTTGTTATGAAACAGATGATTTTTATATCTTCTCAGCCCATAGTCTGCCAGAAAAGTACATTGGGGAACCTTATAAATCTCAAATAGAAGACCTTACCGACAAAATAGCAATAAGACTTAATCTAAAAAATTATAGATTAGGTTGGCAAAGTATCCCCTCAATGGCGAAGGAAAAATGGATTGAACCTACTGTTGAGGCAGTTATGGATGAGATAAAATCTCAGGGTTTTAACAGAGTAATTCAAATACCCATTGGCTTTACAGCTGATCACATAGAGACTTTATATGATATAGATATTTGTCACAGAGAGCATGCAGAAAAGATTAATTTAAAATTTAAAAGAGTTCCCTCTCTAAACGATTATGATCAGTTTATAAAAGCATTAGCTGATATAGTAACAACATCTTAAGGAGCTAAAAATGGATAGAAAAGTTGCTATTATAGGTAGCGGTGTATCAGCCCTTGCCTGTGCAGTTGTACTAAAAGAGAAGGGCATTGATTTTAAAATTTTTGAAAAAGAAGATAGAGTCGGTGGCAAGATTATCACAGAAAAACAGGATAACCTTATCTTAGAGTTAGGCCCTGATAGCTACCTTCCTGAAAAATACTGGTCAGTGCAGCTTATTAAAAAAGTTGGCCTCGAAAAGGAGATGCTAATTACAAATGATGAGTTTAAAGGCACATATATTTATTCAAATGAGAGACTTCATCCACTCCCAGAGGGCGTTATGCTTATGGTACCCACTATGATTATGCCCTTAGTCAAGTCAAGCCTAATATCTTGGCCAGGAAAGATAAGGATGGGGATGGAGCTTTTAATCCCTCCCAAAAAAGATGATAGAGATGAAAGCTTAGCAGAGTTTGTTACCAGAAGGTTAGGTAAAGAGTGTCTGGAAAAGATTGCTGAGCCACTTGTGGCAGGGATTCATACATCAAATCCCGACAACATGAGCGTATTAGCAACCTTCCCGAGGTTTGTAGAGATGGAAAAAAAGTATGGCAGTCTTATAAAAGGTATGTTAATGGCAAAAAAAATGGCACCACCCAAAAAAGAAGGTTCTGTAAAAATGACATATTTTATGTCCTTAAAATACGGTATGCAGCAGCTCGTTGATGGGGTTGTAAATTTTATAGGTACAGATAAGATTGCTCTTAATAAAGAGCTTGCAGTAGTTGAAAAAACAAATGATGGCTATAACTTAATTTTCTATGATGGACAGAAAGACATATATACTCATCTTGTACTATCTACCCCTTCTTATGCGACAAAAGATATAATTAAAGATTTAGACTTTGAACTATCTAATCAGATTGCAGTTATCAACTGGTCTTCATCAGCTACAGTAAATCTTGCCTTCAAAAAATCTGATATAAAGGTCCCCTTAAAGGGCTTTGGATTTATTGTTCCAAGGATTGAAAATAAGAGGATAAATGCTTGCACCTATAGCTCCATCAAATGGTCATTCCGTGCACCTGAAGACCAGATATTATTGAGAGCCTTTGTAGGCGGCGGCCATCATGAGGAGCTCGTTAATTTAAGTGATGATGAGATAGTTAAGATTGTTATGGAAGAGTTAGAATCAATTCTTGGTATAAAAGCAAATCCTATAATAACCAGGGTTTATAGATGGATTAATGGTATGCCCAAATATACTGTGGGACACGTAGAAAGAATAAAAAATATTTTCGAAAGACTAAAAAACCATAAAAATCTATACCTTATCGGTTGCAGTTATAAGGGAATAGGTATAGGTGATTGTGTAAGAGGTGGCTTTGATACTGCTGAGGAAATATCAAAAACCTAAAGGTAGTTTTTTAGTGATTTAATTTTGGTTTTTATTTAAAGACAAGTTTTTATTCCCTTCTTGACTTTGTCAATCACTTATTTTAATCTTTTCTTAAATGGATATAGAAAAGTTAAAGTCCTCCTACGAAAGTAAGAGAAAAGACATAAAAAAAAGGATAGATGAGTTTAAAGAAGTCTGGAAAAGACAAGACAACATAGAGATTTTCAAGGAGCTCTGCTTTTGCATACTCACAGCCAATGCTTCAGCGAGAATGGGCATTAAAGGGATGAATGCTTTGGATGATATCGTCATTACTGGCGCAGAAGAAGAAATCGCTGATAAATTAAGGGGCATTCATCGCTACTGGAGATCTCGTGCAAACTATATCTTTACAACAAGAGAAAGCTTAAAAAATAAGTGTAATCTTAATATAATCTCTCTAATTAAAAGCTTTGATGATGATAGATTAAAGCTAAGAAAGTTTTTTGCAGAAACTAACTTAATTAAAGGCATTGGATATAAAGAGGCAAGCCATTTTTTACGAAACATAGGCATAATGGGCTATGCAATCCTTGACAAACATATCTTAGATACCATGTGTGAGTTTAATATTCTCTGTGAAAAACCTAAAACACTTACCCCAAAAAAATATCTCGATATAGAAGGTAGATTAAAAAGTTTTTCAAAAATGATTAAGATAGATTTTGATGAGTTAGACCTACTTTTGTGGAGCGAACGAACAGGAGAAATATTAAAGTAATAACTTTAAAAAGGGGTATTTTTTATGTATACAAGGCCAAAAAAGATCGGGTTGATTACAAGCGGTGGTGATTGTCCTGGCATGAATAGCGCCATAAGAGCGGTTGTTAGAACAGCCCTATACAACGGCATAGAGGTTTTAGGCTTCCTTAAGGGGTATAAAGGCATACTTGAAAAATATGTTATTCCCTTAGGAACCTTAGAAGTTAGCGGCATTATGCAAAAAGGCGGGACAATATTGCAAACAGCAAGGTGCCCCCAATTTTTAGAAGAGGAGTATCAAATTAAGGCTGCAAAAAATATTAAGGAGCTTAAGATAGATGGAATGGTAGTTATTGGTGGAGAGGGCTCTTTAAAAGGTGCCATAGCATTAGAGAGACAGGGCATCAAATGTATTGGGATTCCTGGATCTATTGATAACGATATCCCTTTTACTGATATGGCAATAGGTGTTGATACGGCACTAAATACTATACTTAGGGCAATCGATTCCATAAAAGATACCGCCTCTTCCCACGATAGAGCTTTTATAATAGAGGTTATGGGGAGACATTGTGGATATTTAGCGGTTGTTGCTGGGATAACCTGTGGTGCCGAGTATACCTTAATACCCGAATCTCCCATTAATATTGAAAAAATAGCTCAATCACTAAAAAAGCGCTACGAAGAGGGTCGTACAAACGCTATAATAATAGTAGCCGAAGGGGCAGGCTCAGCTAATGATGTTGCAAACCAGCTGAAAGACAAGATTGGCTTTGAGATAAGAATAAGTGTATTAGGTCATATCCAAAGAGGGGGCTCACCTACAGCCTTTGATAGACTCTTGGCAAGCAGACTGGGTAGATCGGCAGTAGAGCTCCTAATAGAAGGCAAACACAGTGTTATGGTAGGACTTCAAAATTCTAAGATTATAGATACACCACTAACTGATGTTGCTACTGTTAAGAAAAAACTTGATAGAGATTTTTTAAGTCTCGCCTTGATGTTAGGCATATAAAAACAGTCTTGTCTATTTGCTAAGCTTCTTTAGTAAAATACATTTTCCAGATGTTTTATATTGTATGAACCCATTTCTTCTGTAATACCAATGACCTCAACCCTTAAGGGGGTATCCTTTATCTTATTTTTAAGACAATAAAACTCAATAACCTTTCTCAACTTGTTAAGCTTTCTATAATCAACAGCCTCAAAGGCCGAACCAAAGCTATCACTCTTTCTAAACTTAACCTCAACAAAACACAAGATACCGTCTTTCTTTGCTATAATATCTATCTCACCTATAGGCGTTAAAAAATTTCTTTCTATTATTCTATAGCCCTTCTTCTGCAAAAACTCTACTGCTATGTCTTCTCCTAAAGCGCCACTTTCTCTCTTATTCAAAAAGCCCCACCTCCCTTATCAATAGGTCTTTTAAAAAACTTCTTCTATGAATCTCACATAAACCATACCTTTTTATGGCCTCTATATGTAGCTTAGTTCCGTACCCTTTATTCTTATCAAAGTTATAATTGGGAAATTTTTTAGAGTACTCAATCATTAAAGTGTCTCTAAAATCTTTAGCGATGATAGACGCAGCTGAGATAGCAATTACCTTACTGTCTCCATCAACTATTGTTTTTTGAGGTATATTTTTTATGTAAGGATTTCTTTGATTACCGTCTATTAGGATAAGTTCTGGCTTAACACAGAGTTGATCAATCGCCTCCACCATAGAAAAAAAGGTTGCCCTTAGTATATCACTCTGGTCTATGAAAATATTATCTTTAACCCCAATCGCATAAGAAATTGCTATATTTTTGATTAACTGGGCAAGCTCTTTGATCTTTTTTGAATTTAATTTCTTTGAATCTTTAATCTCAGAACAAGAAAAGCCCTCTGGTAATATCACTGCCGCAGAAACGACAGGTCCTGCCAGAGGGCCTCTTCCAACCTCATCTATACCACAGATTAACTTGCTTTCTTGATCTTTCTCATCAAAAAGGCACAACTTTACAGCCTTTTTATCTTACCTCTTTAAGCCTTGCTGCCTTACCTTTGAGGTCTCTAAGATAATAAAGCTTTGCCCTTCTTATCTTAAACTTTGATACCACCTCTATCTTATCAATCATCGGAGAGTAGAGTGGAAAAACCCTTTCTACACCAATCCCATAGGAAACCTTCCTTACCGTAAAGGTTGATCTAACTCCTCCCCTTTTCTGAGCAATAACAATACCTTCAAAGATCTGAATCCTCTCTTTATCGCCCTCTTTGACCTTAGTATGAACCTTTACTTTATAACCTGGTCTTAAATCAGGCACTTCTTTGCCTGCGATAAGGCTTCTTTCTAACTCTTCAACTACCTTGTTCATCTTAAATCCTCCTATCTACCAAATAATCTATCTAAAATTATTGATGCCGCAGATCTCACTGAAAGATGATTATAGCTACCTTCACCATACACAGGCTCTAATATATAATCACAATCATTAATAAAATCTTCTGTAAGCCCCCAACCTGTCCCGAAAATAAGCAAAAAAGGGGTTTCTGGCTTTTTCTTAACCAACCCCCTAAGCCTTCTATAACTTATTGTATTATCAAATTTCTTAGCGTCAGTAACTATAACCTTAGGCTTAACAGAAAACTCAGCTTCTATCTCAAGAATAACCTCATTAAGAGATTTCCTGATAAAGACATTACTGAGAGCTTCTTTGCGTCTTGGGTTATAGGTACTTCCCCAATCTTCTGTCCAATGATACAAGATTTTTTTCCCAAATTCAAGTTGTTTTTCTAATGGTTGAACTATGAAAAACTTATTTACTCCATAAGTTCTTGATACTCTTGAAATATCGTGGATATCATAGTTAAATATAGCGGTAGCGGTAATCTCCTTATTTTTGTTGTAAACAGGGTAATGAAGAAGTGCTATAAAAAAATTACTGGGCATAGTCTTTCTTTATTTTAACCAAAAACTCTTTCATCTCTTCTGTTAAGACCAGTTTATCTAATAAGTCAGGTCTATTTTTATAAGTTTTTAGTAGAGATTGATATAAACGCCATTTGTAAATCTCTTTGTGGTTACCAGACAATAAGATAGATGGTACTTTATAACCCATAAAATCTTCAGGTCTCGTATATTGAGGATACTCTAACAATCCTTCTACAAAGGTTTCTTCTTTCAACGATTCCTCTTTCCCCAAAACGGAAGGCAAAAGTCTCACAACAGCCTCAAGAACAACCAAAACTGCCAATTCTCCACCCATTATAACATAATCGCCTATGGAGATCTCCTCATCAATAAAATAGGTAATCCTCTCATCAACACCTTCATATCTACCACAAATAAAAGTTAGATTATCCATCTTAGACAGTTCCATAGCCTTTGTCTGAGTAAAAGCTCTTCCTCGAGGAGTAAGAAGTATTTTATAACTATGACCAGTATTTTCCTCTACATATTTTAGAGCTCTGTACAAAGGATCAATCTTCATTACCATACCCGCCCCACCACCAAAGGGGCTGTCATCAACAACCTTATGTTTGTCTGTTGTAAAATCTCTTATATTGCAAATATTAACCTTTATTAAAGCCCTTTCGATTGCCCTATTAATTAGACTTTGCTTTAGGGGTGATACAAAAAAATCTGGAAATAAAGTTAATATATTTAAAATCATTAAAGGAAAGGCTCTGCATCAACTATAATCTTTTTTTCTTCTATGCTAATACTTTTTACAAATCTCCTTGAAAAAGGTATAAGCAACTCCTCTTTGTCCTTTTCTATCTCAAAAACATCAACCCCACCAGTTGCCATTATGTTTTTTAAGATACCGAGAAAAGTTCCGTCTATACCGTATATTTCACAACCAATTAGATCAACTAAGTAATACTCATCTTCACCAAGTGTGGGAAAGCTACTTCTTTCAACCAAAACAGTCGCACCAACCAAATCTTCTGCTTCGTTTGCCGATAACAACTCTTCTAACTGGACGATAAAAAAATCTTTAAAAGGTTTCGAACTCTTGATCTTATAACGCTTGATATTGTCTGGAGTTTTCTCTAAAAATATATAAAAATTTGGGGAAAGACAATAGCCTTCCCCACTATATGTTTTAACTCTAATGGAACCCTTTATTCCAAAAGCTTTTTTTACAACTCCAATGGGAACAAGGGCATCTTTCATTACTCTACAATTTCAAGAACTGCTCTTTTTTTCTGTTTAGCTGAGGCAGCTGACAAAAGTGTTCTCATTGCTCTCGCAGTTCTCCCATCCTTACCAATAACCTTTCCTCTGTCTTCATTAGCAACGGAAAGCTCAACAACAGTAGTTCTCTCCCCTTCAATCTCTGTTACCTTTACTGCATTTGGATTGTCAACCAATGCCTTTGCAATGTACTCAATTAGCTCTTTCATTTCCACTACCTCCTATCGAGTTTTTGGTATAGAACTATATAACGTTTAGTTTTTTAGCAATTTTTCTTACAATCTCTGTAGGCTGAGCACCCTTAGTGATCCAGCTTTTGTAGCTGTCGGCATTAAGTTTAGAGCCTTCTAAACCCTTTGCTGGATCATAATACCCAATAACTTCAATAAACTTACCATCTCTTGGTGACTCTGAGCTTGCTACTACAACACGATAAAAGGGCTTCTTTTTGCTGCCAGCGCGAAACAACCTAATCTTTGTTACCATTAAAAAACCTCCTCTATTATTTAAAAATACTGCCTAATCCTCTCATAACGTTTTTGGGTCCCTTTAGTTTTAACTGGGTAAAAACCTTTTTCGCTTGAAAATAGTTCTTTAGCAAAGCATTAACCTCTTGAACAGAAGTACCACTTCCCATTGCTATCCTTCTCTTTCTGCTACCATTTAACATGTCAGGGTTATTTCTTTCTTTTATTGTCATTGAGTTAATAATTGCTTCCATTCTTTTCATCTCTTTTTTCATTTTATCCCAATCTACATCGTTTTTCAACTTATTCATTCCAGGAAGAAAACCAATGATACTTTCCAAAGAACCCATTTTATCAATATATCTGAACTGTTCTTTAAAATCTTCGAGGGTAAACTTGCCTTTAAGTAATTTCTTCTGGAGTTCTTCAGCTTTTTTCTGCTCTATAACATCCTGTGCCTTCTCGACAAGGGTAACAATATCTCCCATCCCTAAAATTCTTGATGCCATTCTATCAGGATAAAATACCTCAAGGGCATTAATCTTCTCACCTACCCCTATAAACTTAATGGGAACATGAGTTACAGTTTTTGCAGATAAAGCGGAACCACCTCTTGCATCTCCGTCAAGCTTTGTAAGAATTAAGCCAGTTACATTAACTTCTTTATTGAACCTATCTGCCACATTTAGAGCTTCCTGACCTATCATACTATCTATAACAAGCAAAACCTCATTCATCTCTATAGACGATCTAAGAGTTTTTAGCTCTGCCATCAAGTCTTCGTCAATGTGTAGCCTTCCTGCGGTATCAAACAAAACAGTATCATAGGCATTCTTCTCTGCAAAAATAATTGCCTCTTGGGCAATGGTGAGAGGTTTTTTCCCTCTTTCATACTCAAAAAATGGTACTGATATCTGATTTGCCAACTTTTTTAGCTGATCGTACGCAGCTGGTCTATAGACATCAAGAGATACAAGTAAGGGTTTTCTTTTTTTATTTCTAAGATATAGGGCAAGCTTACCAGCCTGTGTTGTCTTACCTGAGCCCTGCAACCCAACAAGCATAATAACAACTGGAGGCCTTCCAGCTAAATTAATTTCTGCAGTCTCTCCACCAAGAATAGACACAAGCTCGTCATAGACTATCTTTATAAACTGCTGGGCAGGTGTAACACTTTGGAGCACCTCTTGCCCCAAAGCCTTTTCTTTAACCCTATCAAGAAACTCCTTGACAACCTTAAAGTGAACATCAGCCTCAAGTAAGGCAAGTCTAACCTCTTTGAGAGCCTCATTTATATTTGCTTCGGTTATTCTGCCTTGCCCCTTTAACTTTTTAAAGACAAGACCTAATTTATCTGTTAGATTATCAAACATAGAAGTATGATTTTATTAAAAAAATGCATCAAAGTCAAACACAAAAACTTTGGTGTGTTACGTCAACATAATAATGTCCCAATCTATCAAAAAAATATTATTCACAGGGTTTTGTTTGAACTGTTTAAATAGAGGTAGTTTAAGGCAAGACACTTCAATAAACCTATTTATTTTGGATTGACAAACATTAATATATTCTTGACTTAAGGTCTATTATAAATTAATCTTTTATTTATCTATGGAGCTGGAAAAAAAAATTGAAGAGATTTTAAAAAGAGAGCCCTCTGTTACAGCCGCTTTAATAATTGACAAAGATGGGATTGTAATAGCAGATAAAGCAAGAGAAGATAAGTCAAAGACTCATGAGCTTGCCATAGAGTATGTTACAGCCATGAGGCAAATTCTTAAGGTTACAGATATCTTAAAACTGGGAAATCTTGAAGAAGTCTTGATCTCTACACAAAGTAGCGTCATAGTTATTAGGCTTATAACAAGAGAATATTATCTCATACTTATTACTCAAACAGATGGCAATATCGGTAAGGCAAAATATTTAGCCAAGCTTGTCTCAGAAAAACTTGGAGATGAGTTTAGATGAAAATACTTCTAATAAATGGTCCCAACCTCAATATGCTTAGGAAGAGAGAAGAAAATTATTACGGTACTCTTACTTTGGATGAGATAAACAGATGGCTCACAAAGGAAGCAAAGAAGCTTAATATAAGTATTGAATTTTTTCAGAGTAATCATGAAGGTGAGATTGTATCAGCTATACAAAGGGCTACAGAAGAAAATGTAGAAGCCATAATAATTAATGCAGGTGCCTATACTCATACAAGTATTGCTATAAGAGATGCCTTACTCATCTTTAACAAACCATTTATAGAAGTTCATTTATCAAATGTTTTTTCAAGGGAAGACTTTAGAAAAGTTTCTCTGATTAGTGATATCGCTCTTGGTGTAGTCTCAGGGTTTAAAGAAGATTCCTATTACTTAGCCTTAATAGCAATTCATAGATATTTCCGTAACAAAAAAACTTAAAAATGAACTTTAAGAAAAGAGAAGAAATCTTAAAAAAAAACCTTTCTGATGGTGAGGCCTTTTTAATATTTAACAAAGAAGACATTTACTATCTTTCTGGTTTTTACGGTTCTTTTGGTATCTTATTAATTGCTAAATATAAAAGTATTCTCTTTGTTGATGGTAGATATTATGAGAAGGCAAAAAAGGCTACAGATTTAGACGAGATTTTTCTTGTTAATGATTTATTTGCAGATATGAAGGCTATCATAAATAGTTTGATGATAAAAAAAGTTTTTTTTGATAGCGATACTATTACATTCTCAATTTACAAAAAGCTTTCTAAAGAGCTTCCTTCTATTTCATTTATAGAGGATAATGAGAAAATCATAAAAAAGATGAGAGAAATAAAAGATCCAGAAGAAATTGATATTTTAAAGAAAGCAGTAAAAAAATCCAGAAGTGCCTATAGAGAGTTTTTATCAAAATTTGCCTTGATAGGATTAAAAGAGATTGAATGTGTTAATAATTTAGAGTACTGTTTAAAAAAATATGGAGATGGTATAAGTTTTGACACCTTAATTTTAAGTGGTAAAAACTCTTCCTTGCCTCATGGAAACCCATCAAGAAAAAAAATTAAAAATGGAGAGGCTGTAATTATTGACTACGGCATTAAATACCAAAGCTACTGCACAGATCATACAAGAACCCTAATTTTTTCCAACTCTATGATGGAAAGATATTTAAAAATAGCGAAAGAAGCCTTTGAGTCAGGACTCAGTAAAATTAGCCATGGAAAGGAGATTAAAGAAGTTGATATTGCAGTGAAAAAGGTTTTTGAGAGTTATGGCGTACTTAAAAATTTTTTACACTCCTCTGGACACGGAATTGGCCTTTCTGTTCATGAATCCCCAACAATTACATATAAAAACGACGGGAAGTTTGTAGCTGGAATGGTAGTGACACTTGAGCCAGGTCTTTATTTTGAAGGCATAGGTGGGGTTAGATACGAAGAGATGATTTTAGTTACAAAAAATGGTTGTGAAATATTATAATATTAAATTTTAGGGAAATTTTTTTTAACAGGCATAAAATACATTGTAGCCAAATTAAATGGAGGATTGATTATGTACTCAACTGCAGATTTTAAGAAGGGGCTCAAGATTGTTTTTAATAGTGAGCCATACGAGATTGTTGATTTCCAACATGTAAAGATGGGCAGAGGCGGAGCAATAGTAAGAACAAAGATGAAAAACTTAAAAACAGGTTACATCATTGAAAACACCTTTAGATCTGGAGAAAAAGTTGAAAAACCAGAGTTAGAAGCCAAAAACATGCAATATCTTTACTCTTCTGAAGAAGGCTTTGTATTTATGGATAATGAAAGCTATGAGCAGACCGTTGTTTCAGAAAATTTAGTAGGAGAGGCAAAAAATTGGATCATAGAAAACATGAATCTTACGGTTAACTTTTTTGAAGGAAAGGTCATTGGAGTGGAAGTACCAACTTTCGTTGAGCTCAAAGTAGTAGAAACAGTGCCGGGAATCAAAGGAGATACAGTTAGTGGAGGAGGTAAACCTGCAAAAGTAGAGACAGGAGCAACGATAAATGTACCTCTTTTTGTAAATGAGGGTGATATAATAAAAATTGACACAAGAACTGGCACTTATATAGAGCGAGTTAAATAGGAGGATTCTTATGTTGCCTCAAGGGCTCAAGTACTCTAAAGATAACCTTTGGGTTTTAATAAAGGGTGAGAGGGCAAAGATAGGTGTTACAGAGTTTTTTTTAGAAGATACAAAAGAGATATCTGGAATCTCTCTACCTAAAAAGGGTGAAGACATTGATAAAGATGAAGTTTTTGGTGGAGTTGATATTAACGAAGAGGTAATTGACCTCATCGCTCCACTTAGCGGTGAGGTGATAAGAGTTAATAATCTCGCCATTAATCAGCCCGAGGTAATAGCTGATGACCCCTATGGAGAAGGATGGTTAATCGAGATAGATATTTATGAACCTGAAGAGGTAGAAGAGCTTCTTGAGTACGACGAATATGAGAGGTTTGTTGAATAAAAAATGACCTTCAATAAAGCGAAAGTATTAGAAGACATACAGAAATATATTCAGAAAGGACAGATAGATAAGGCTATAGAAGAGTATGAGAAGGTTCTGCGCATTGATCCTAAAGATTTCAAGTTACGCCAAAAATTAGGCGACCTCTATTTAAGAAAGGGCAAGAAAAATGAGGCAATAAATCAGTATCTTAATGTAGCAGATATATATATAAAAGACGGATTCTACTTAAAGGCAATTGCTATATATAGGCAAATATTAAGAACCGATCCTAATAAATATGATATCTATGAAAAATTAGCTGATTTGTATAAGAAACACGGCTTAATAGGCGATGCTATCACACAATTAAGAACCTTAGCTGATATACAGGAAAAACAAAAAAACCTATCAGAAGCAATTAGCACTTGGGAAAAAATAATATCTTATGACCCTGATAACGTATTTTATAGAGGAAAAATTATAGAGTTTTATTTAAAACAGGGGCTTTCTTCTCGCGCAGCCGAGAAACTTCAAAGAACTATTGATTATCTTAATAGCAAAGGCAAGGTTGAGGAAGTTGAGAAACTTTTAGCACATTTTCCGGGCATTATTGAAGAAGATAAAGATTTGTCTCTTAAAATTGCCGTTTCTTTGTATGAAAATGGGAAATATAATGATGCAATTGCTAAGTTAGATGAACTGATCAAAAAAAATCCTAAAAACTCCGATCTTTACTCCTTAAAAGGTTACTGCTATCTCAATCTTGGTAACTACAGTCTAGCACGCTCTTGCTTTGAGAATGCTGTAAAATTAAAGAACGACCATATTGATGCAAAAAAGGGGCTAGCCAAACTTTTTGTTAAACAAAAAGATTTTGTATCTTTAATATTTGTAATTGAAGAGATATATAAGATACTAAAAGCTAAGGGTGACTTTGATCATCTTAAAAGTCTTCTAGACAGTTACTTCCCTTATCTTCCCGAAGAAGAAAAGATTATTAATCTATATATTGATTTAGCAAAAACAATTAAGAACCAATCTCTTCTGATAGAGCATTTAAGAAAGTTAGCTAAGATAAGTATTAAAGATAATGATTTAACTAAGGCAGAAAACATTTATAGAGAAATTCTAAACATTGATCCCTATGAGGAATCGGCAGTAAGGTTTTTTGAAGAAAAAGAGATGGGCAAGACAAAAGAGCCTCCCAAAGAAACAAAAATATCTACACAAGATAAAATTTTAGAAGAAAAAGAGCCCACAGATATTACAAAGGAGGTTGAAGAAGTAAGCTTTTTATTGAAATATGGGCTTCTTAAAAATGCAAAAGATAAGTTAGAGGAGTTAAAAAGCCGTTTCCCCGATAGCCCTATTGTTAAAGAAAAGTGGGCAGAATATTTTGAAAACACCAAAGATTATGAAGCATTAAGGATGGTTTATGGTGAACTAATAAACATATACAGATCCACCGAAGACCTTGATAAGGTATCTTTTTATGAGAGTAAGTTAAGCTCCTTAAAAAAGCCTGAGCCTAAAAAAACAGAATTAATAGAAGAAAAATCAAAAACCTCTACTACAGCAGAGCCTAAAATTATTGAGGATATTAAAGAAAAATCAAAACTCTCAACCATAGAAGAGCCTGAAGTTATTGAGGATATTGAAGAAGTTGAAGAGATAGAAACAGAGAGTTTTCAACCAAATACAGATGATTTAATACTTGAAGCACAATTTAAACTGAAAATGAATGATCTTGAAGGCACACGCCTTTTGTGTAATAAAGTCCTCGAGATTGAGCCAGACAATCAAAGGGCTAAAGAGATATTATTATCTATACCAAAAGAAGAAAAAGTAGCGGCAGAAGAGAAGAAGGAAACAGAGTATTTTGATCTAACCACTGAGATTATGAAAGAGTTAGAGAGTGAACCTAATATAAAGTATCCCTTCAAAGATGATGCAGAGAGAATGACCTTTCAAAGCCTTTTTAAAGATTTTAAAGAAAAACTATCTCAACAGATATCAAAAGAAGATGTGGAAACTCATTACAACTTGGGTATCGCCTATAAAGAAATGGGGCTTTATGACGATGCAATAGGCGAGTTTTTATTAACCTCTGAGTTTGAGGAAAAAACTTACGATTCCTTCATAATGGTAGCAAACTGTTTTGTTGAGAAAGGTGAACTGGACAAGGCTATACTGTTTTATAAAAGGGCTCTTCAGATAGAAAATATATTAGAAGAAAAAAAGGCTGGTATTTATTTTGAGATGGGCAGTATATCCGAAAGAGAAAAGGATTATGAAAAGGCCTATATGTATTTTAAAAAGGCCCTATCCCTTGATTTAAGTTTAAAAATAGCCCAAAATAAGATTGATGAGTTACTTAAAAAAAATCCCGAACTATCAAAGGTAAATGAAGCCGAGTTTTAAAGTCCCAATGAAAAATCCCTCAAAGATATAATAATTTATGAATAATAACCTTATAGCTTTCAAAAAAAACTTTATAAAAATTATTTCTTCTCTACACCCCAAGTTTAGACACCTTATGCTAAGCGATGACAACTTTTTTGTAGGAGGATTTGTAAGGGATATTTTCATAAACCAAGAAAAAACCTTTGACATTGACATAGTTGTCAACGATATAGATAAAATCCTATCATATTTCAAAAAAGATTTAAAAGGAAACGTAATAACTCTCGATGCCGATTTTGGTGTCTATAGGGCTTTCTTAAAAGACTACGAAAACTATATTGATATATCAAAGCTACAGGGCAGTAATATTGTTGAAGACTTAAATAGAAGAGACTTTACTATAAATGCTATCGCTATAAAACTAAAAGAGAGCGATATAGAAATAATTGATCCCTTAGAAGGTACTTTAGATATTGAGAAAAGAGTAATTAGAAGCATCTCAAGAGACAATCTTGTCTCTGACCCTTTAAGACTTTTGAGAGCCTATAGATTTAAAGCGCAGTTTGGGTTTTCCATAACAGAAGAGACAGAGGCTTATATTAAAGAGCTATCTTTTCTTATCTTAGAAGTAGCTATGGAACGTCTTAAAACCGAGCTTTTTAAGATATTGTCTTTTGAAAATACTGAAAAGATTCTTAAAGATATGGATCAAACCAATTTATTAAAATTTCTTTTCCCTTTTGTTGAAACTTATAAAAACTTTTATAGTGGCAAATTGCACAGTTTCGACCTTTTTAATCATAGTATGGAAACCTTAAAAAATATTGAAACTTTCCTAAAAGAAGGCTTTCCTATCGATTTTGACAAAAATATTCTCTATGAAGAGTTGGAGTATGGGTTAAATACAATTTCTGCCCTTAAACTTACGGCCTTTCTCCACGATATTGGAAAAATTTTGACTAAAGATACCATAAGTAATAAAATTACATTTTATAGACATGACAAAGAGGGCAGTAAGTTTTTGAAAAATTTCTTGGTTAGGCAAAAATTTTCATCTCGTTCCATTAATTTCATCGAAAAATTAGTAAGATTTCACCTCTATCCTTTTCATATAATACAATCCTCTAAAGAAAACCCTAACCTTTCCACTAAAGCATACATAAGATTAAAAGAAGAATTAGGTGAGTCTGTACCTCTTCTTTTTGTCCTTTTCATAGCTGACAACTTGGCAAAGGGTTCAGGTTTTGATAACTATCTCATAAAAGGTGCAATAAAGCTTTACAAAGACTATTTAAGCTATAGTAAGAAAGAGGAAGAGACACAACCTCTACTAAAGGGCTCAGAGATAATGGATATTCTTAATATTGAGCCAGGCCCTATAGTTGGCGAGATTATTTTAAAGTTAAGAGAGATGGAGTTAGAAGGTAAGTTAACTGATAAGATAGAGGCGCAAAAATATATTAAAGAAACCTATGACAAAAAAAATTAATAAAGCGGACTTTCTCAAAAAGAACCTTTTTAAGGACCAGGATAAGTTAAGGTTCTTTTATCTCTCTTTCATATTTTCTGTAATACTAACAGCGCTGTCTCTCCCCTATGAAGTTTATTTCTATTTCAAAGACATTAAGGCAGGTCAAAAATCAGATAAGAATGTAGTGGCTTTGAAAGACTATTTTCTTCCTGACCATTACGCATTGGAAAAGAAAAGAGCCCAGGCAAAAAAAAGCTCACCTCAGATTATAGACTATGACCCAACACTTAAAGAAAAATATCTTGAAGAGCTTGGCTTTGGCTTTACACAGATGAGAGGGTGGGCTAAGCTTTTCCCTTACGAAAATTATAGGAACAATATGGATATAGCAAATGATGGTTATGAAAAGTTTAAACTTATATTTAAGACAACAAGTTTTCCCTATGATAGTTTTATAAACCTCTGGTCTCTAAGCTTCTCAAATGAGATAGAAGGTAAAATAAAGGATATACTTACAAAGATTTACGAAAAAGGATATTTAAGAGAAGATACTTTTCAACAAGAAAGAAGAGTTATAAAGAGATTTCTGCCAGATTACGAAGAGATATTGATTAAAGACCCTGATTTTATTTATAACAGAAATGATTTAAAGAGTTTTATAAAAAGCTTATTGGAACAAGATAAAAGTGAACTATCTCTTAAATATCAAAAAACTCTATTTGATGCATCCTCTTATCTTACCCAACCTAACATATACTTAAACATGGCTGAGACAGAGTCAAGAGAAAATGTAGCTATAAGAAAGATTGAACCAAACTTTTTAGTAGTAAAAAAGGGAGAGATTTTAGTTCAGAAAGGTGAGATCCTATCACCCCAGATATATGAAAAAATAATCTTAATTAAAAAAGAGGAACTAAAGAAGCTAAGTTTTCTCAATATTTCCATAACTTTAATAATCTATTTCTTCTTTAGCGTACTTTTTTATAACCTTTCAGTTGCATCAATCAAGAAGTTTCGTTATGACTACAAAAGTATTTTATTCAATCTTACAGTGATATCTCTAACTTTCTTATCCATCGGGCTCTTTTATATCTTTGGTATCTTAATAAGTTACGAATACAACATACATCCAGAGCTTTTTATTCTTTTTGTTCCCTTTGCACTCTCAGGAATGCTTCTTAGACTCTTTCTAAATTCAGAAACTGCTATAATCTCTCTTTTCTACGCTGTTGTGATTATAGGGAATCTATTCCCTCAAAACTACTATCTTCTACTTTATTTTTTAGGTTCTTCCTTGGTTGGAATAAATATTATGGGAAGAAGTTACACAAGAAAAGATATTTTAGGCTCCAGCTTCAAAATCTCTTTTTTTAATATCCTCTTTGTTCTTATTTTGTTTTATTTTACCGAGGGGAGAATATATCTTGATGCTACAAAGATGATAGTTATGGGTGGTGTAATAATAAATGGTTTTCTATCTACTACACTACTTATTATGCTAACCCCTTTCTTTGAATATCTTTTTAAATATACAACAACTATTAAGCTAATTGAGTTAAGTAACTTAGACCACCCCCTTCTTAAAGAGCTTTTAGTTAAAGCACCAGGAACCTACAATCATAGTATGTTAATAGCCAATATGGTAGAGGCTGCAGCAGGTGCAATAAAGGTGAATCCTATCTTAGCAAGGGTCTGTGCTTACTATCACGACATTGGTAAAATAAAAATGCCCGAATTTTTTATTGAGAATCAGTTCTCAGGCTATAATAAGCACGAAGAATTAACACCATCCATGAGCTATCTTATAGTCACATCTCATGTTAAAGAAGGAGTTGAGATAGCCAAACAATATAACTTGGGAGATCAGATAATAGATGCCATAACACAGCACCATGGAACAAGACTGGTTACCTTCTTTTATGCTAAAGCATTAAAAATTGATCCAAACGTGGCAGAAGAAAATTTTAGATACCCTGGACCGAAACCAAAGACGAGAGAAGTTGCCTTAATTATGATGGCAGATGCTGTAGAAGCTGCCTGTAGAGTCCTTGATGAGCCTACTGCCTCAAGAATAAAAGGGGTGGTAAAGAAAATTATTAACGACATTTTTCTTGATGGACAGCTTGATGAGTGCGAGCTCACCTTAAAAGACCTAAATTTAGTTACCGAGAGTTTTACAAGGACTTTAATAGGCGTATATCACCACAGGATAGATTATCCTGATATAAAGGCTATGAAGGAAAATGGAAAAAAATAGATTGCTTATCCTGAAAAACTTATATGGAAAAACTCTTGATTTCAAAACAGAGGACCTTAAAGAAGTAGCCCTTAAGGTCTTAGCAGAAAAAAATATTAAAAAATCTGTTACTCTTTACTTAATTGATAATACCAAGATTAGAGAGTTGAATAAAAATTTTTTGAAGAAAGACAAACCAACTAATGTCCTCTCATTTCCTTCAGATGAGAAGAATAGGTTGGGTGATATTTATATCTCCATTGATTATTGTGTTGACGAATCAAAAGAGACCGGGCTCTCTTCCTATGAGCTAATAGTTTTTTATTTTATCCATTCCATCTTACATCTTTTAGGATATGAACATACTTTAGGGAAAAAAGAAGAAAAAAGGATGCGTAAGGAAGAGATTAGAATTTTTAAAAAAATTTTTCCTGAAATTGAGCTTGAGGATGAAACCTAAAAATTTCTTGAACTCTCTGAATTGCGCTTGCCAAGGTATCATTTATTCCCTTAAGACCCAAAGACATATGAGAATACACTTTGTGTCAGGACTCCTGGTAATCTTTTTAGCATTAACCTTAAATGTTACTGTTTTAGATTTTTTGATATTATCAATTCTAATCTCTTTAGTAATAATAACAGAGCTAATAAATACAGGCTTGGAGATTACCCTTGATGCCTTTAAGGAGGATTTTCACATCTCAATCAAGTATGCCAAAGATATAGCAGCAGGAGCTGTTTTGTTAAGTTCCACAACTGCCCTTTTAGGAGGCCTATTAATTTTCTCAAAATACCTCTTTAAAGATATGCCTACAAGAATCTCTGAAGGTGCTTTATATCTTGGCTCAATCTCAATGTTACTCGTCGTTATGACTGTAATTCTCTTAAAATCATACTATGGTAGAGGTAAACCTCTCCATGGGGGTATGCCATCAGGACATGCTGCCTGTGCCTTTACCTTTATGGTGTCTATACTTCTTTCTGAAAAAAATATTTACATTCAGATTTTAACTATTATCTTTGCAATCATTGTCAGTTTAAGTAGGTTTTACTTAGGTATACATAAAAAAGAAGAGGTCTTGTATGGTGCCATATTAGGTACTACAATTACATACTTAATTTTTTTAATATTTGGCAAGTAAAATGGTCATATTTAGATATATAAAAATTTTTTATAGGTTTTTAGTAGATTATCTTTTAAAAAGAAAAGATATCAAGACCCTTGAGAAAGAGCTTCTTATATCTCTAAGCAATGAAGACATAAATTATAGCTCTGAAGAAGCTGAGATTATCGAGGGAATCTTTAAGTTTAGAGATACAGAGGTAAGAGAGATTTTAACACCCCTACCTTATATGGCTTCCATCTCAGTAGACTTAGACAAAGAGAGTATTATAAAACTAATATCTGAAAAGGAGTATTCCCGTTATCCTGTTTACGAAAAGGAGATAAGAAACATTATAGGGATATTAAATGTTAAAGACCTACTTATTCATATAAGCAAATCTCCCTCTTTCAACCTTAGAGAGATAATAAAAGCACCATACTTTGTCCCTCAGTCAAAAAAGATTTCCGAACTTCTCCCAGAGATAAAACAAAAAAAAGAAAGAATGGCAATAGTGGTAGATGAGTTTGGGGAGGTTACAGGGCTTGTTACTCAAACGGACATAATCGAAGAGATTATTGGAGATTTGGGAGAGGATAACACACAAGATGTTAGGGATATCCGTAAAGATAAGTTTGGATGGTATGAAATTTCTGGCACCTACACCCTCGATGAGCTTTCTAATAGTTTTGATTTAGACTTCCACACGGAAGAAAAGGTGGAGACTATAGCTGGCTATATTATTAGTAAAATAGGTAGGATACCTGAAAAATCAGAGGTCTTAATAATAGACGACAAAATTGAGGTAAAGATAGTTGATGCAGATGA